>ERZ777011.72-NODE-72-length-152601-cov-15.485342_pt1 | contig 152601 bp, 144 predicted proteins | sample MGYA00374964_ERZ777011 | MGnify/ENA primary metagenome ERZ777011 (study PRJEB29310, sample SAMD00008975) | mouse gut metagenome | study: EMG produced TPA metagenomics assembly of the Metagenome analysis of fecal microbiota from mouse which was promoted... | reverse complement strand
TATTTATTTTATTTATTTTATTTATTTTATTTATTTTATTTATTTTATTTATTTTATTTATTTTTAATAAATTAAATTTATTTTTCAATTCCCGGATTATTGGTGTTTGAACTTTTTCGTGTTTTTAGTAATTTTGTCCATTCCATACACCTTATTCTATAAGGAATACGAGATGCCTGGCTGCAATTTCCCTCCTTCACAACGCAGCCTTTTGCTAATGGGCAGGCATTTCCTACACCAAAACCATATCAGAGGCCATTGCCGACATGATTTTATACCGACACAACGTATATATCCCCACAGGCCGCATATCCGTGCCACGGGGAGAATCATCAATCATGGAGGCAGAGCCCAAACGTATAACAAAATGACCATGACAGATATCAAGACCTTGGCTGCCGGCGACACCGACCTTGACAGGCCTATAATAATATCCGGACCGTGCAGCGCCGAGACTCCGGAACAGACCCTGGATACCGCAAAGCGGCTGGCGCGGGCAGGAATAAAAATTTTCCGTGCCGGCATATGGAAACCGCGCACGAAGCCAGGCGGATTTGAAGGCATTGGCGTGCCTGCCCTCCAATGGATGCAGCATGTAAAAGAAACCACCGGTATGCTGACAGCAGTGGAAGTGGCCACCCGCTCACATGTCGAAGCCGCGTTATCGCATAATATAGACATACTGTGGATCGGTGCACGCACAACCGGCAATCCGTTTGCCATGCAGGAAATAGCAGACACCATCCGCGATATGGATGCGCCAGAGACGCCTGTGCTGGTAAAGAATCCAATGAATCCCGACCTTGAACTATGGATAGGGGCATTGGAACGGCTGTACAATGCAGGGGTAAAACGTCTCGGGGCCATACACCGCGGGTTCAGCGTATACGGGACGTCCCTTTACCGAAACCGCCCCCAATGGCGCATCCCCCTGGAATTACGCCGCAGGTATCCTGACCTCCCCATAATATGCGACCCAAGCCATATGGGCGGCAAACGCGAGCTCATAGCATCCCTGTCGCAACAAGCTCTTGACATGGGGTTTGACGGGCTGATAATTGAAAGCCATTGCAACCCCGACTGTGCATGGAGCGATAAGGACCAGCAGGTGACGCCTGAGGCCCTTTCAGCCATACTTGACCATCTTGCATACAGGGATACCCCAGTCCAAAATGAAAACCTATTGATGCTTCGGCAACAGATTGACCAGCTTGACAATGAGCTTCTTGACATCCTGTCAAAGCGTATGAGCATTTCACGTGAAATAGGGAAATACAAGAAAGACCACATGATGCCGGTGGTACAACCCGGACGTTATGGCGACATAGTGTCGACACGTGTAAAAACCGGCACTGACATGGGTATGGGAGAGGATTTCCTTCGTTCTGTGCTTTCTGCCATACATGAGGAGTCGGTACGGCAACAGATTGAACTAATAGACGGAGAGGATGGGGCAGAATAGTTAAAAAACGTTTCATCAGGACAACAACATGGACATAAATTTGCCCAAAGGACAAAAAATATATAATTTGGCAGTTCCATGTTTGAAGCTCTAGCGTACCATATAAACATGTCATGGATCTACTGGGGGTTGTTCGCCATATACTCAATCACCACTGTAGGCATTATCGGGGTTGTGATTTCCGAAAACCGCAATCCCGTCAAATCGTTGGCGTGGATTACAATATTGCTGCTCTTCCCTTTGGTTGGAATCATCCTTTACATATTTTTCGGGCGTTCGATAAAGAATACCCGGATGATATCACGCCGCAACCGCCGCCGGCTCAAGAAGCTAAACCCTTACCGTGCATCCGATCCCGACAGGATGGAGCTCAGCGAGGAAAGCAAACAGCAGATCAAACTGGCGCACTCGCTTACAGGTGCACAGTTCTTTGCCACCAACTCTTCCAGGATATTCACCAACGGACAAGACAAATTCGATTCCCTTGAAGCCGACCTCCGTACAGCCTCAAAATTCATCCATCTCCAATATTATATATTTGAGGACGACAATACCGGCCGGCGTATCCGCGACATACTGATAGAACGAGCCCGCGCAGGGGTAAAAGTCAGAGTCATATACGACCATGTGGGCTCTTTCAAGGTCAAACGCAGGTTTTTCAAGGAAATGTTGGATGCTGGAATCGATGTATACCCTTTTTTCAAGGTGTCGTTCCCACTTTTTGCCACGCGCATCAACTGGAGAAACCACCGTAAGATATGCGTAATCGACGGGCATATCGGCTACATCGGCGGCATGAACATTGCCGACCGTTATATAGATGGCGGGGAATCTTTCCCTTCATGGCGCGACACCCACGTCCGAATCACCGGCCCGGCAGTAAACGCATTGCAGTTCTCGTTCGCCATCGACTGGAACTTCATGGGGCAGCCGCTTATAGAGGAAGACCTTCCTGTACAGCAACAACAAAACGGGAACAGGAAGATAGGCATGCAGGTGCTCACAAGCGGACCGACTAGCCAATGGAGCAATATAGCCTACGTCATGTTCAAGGCAATAGCGAATGCGAAAAGGCGCATATACATACAGACTCCCTATTTCCTGCCTACAGAAAGCCTGCTTAAGGCCCTTCAGACCGCAGCGCTGGCAAAAGTCGATGTAAGGCTGATGATCCCCCGCAGGAACGACTCGCGGCTGCTGCGCAATGCCTCTTTTTCTTACATAACCGAATGCCTCCGCGCCGGCATAAAGATATACCTGTATGAAGGCGGAATGCTACATAGCAAAACAATGGTTGTCGATGATGAATTCTCGACAATAGGGTCCACCAACTTTGATTTCCGCAGCTTTGAACATAACTTTGAAAGCAACCTGTTCATATATTCAAGAGATGTAAACCGGGAAATGGCTGAAATATTCCTTAACGACCAGGATTCCAGCACCCGTATAACCGCATCGGCGTGGCGGCACCGGCCAATAATACAGAAAGGGATAGAATCCGTAGTCAGGCTTCTCAGCCCGATACTTTAACGACAAGCGGCCTGATACTTTTGTCACAATATATGGATGGTTACCGCAATTTTCACTAATTTTGCACTAAAATCCAACAGCAGATACAAACTATGCCAAATAACGGAAATCCCCAAAAAGGGAAAAGCTCGATAACCGGTAAAATTACAGGATTTTACCAAAAGCACCCTGTATTCAGCCACTTCATACTCATTGTAATCACCGGTGTTTTCCTTGCGTTGCTCGCTCTTTTATTCCTAGATATATGGACCGCACACGGCAAGACCACTACAATCCCAGAAATCAAGGGTCTGTCATATGTACGCGGTGCAGCTGTACTGAATGAGGCCGGAATGAGCATTGAGATATCCGACTCCATATATGACACATCGGCCGCACCGGGGCAAATCATGGAGACAATGCCAAGGGCTCATACAACCGTCAAGCCCGGACGTACTGTCTATGTGACCGTAAACGCGTTCTCTCCAAGGAAAGTCACAGTAAACGCGCCACTCACTGATGTATCTTCAAGGCAGGCCATAGCATACCTCAAGGGATTAGGCCTTACTAATATACGCAAAGAATACGTCACAGGCCCGTTTGATGACCTTGTCAAGGCTGTAATAATAAACGGGCAGCATGTGAAGACAGGCGCATCGTACCCCATCACTTCGCAGGTGACTGTACAGATTACAAAGGGGACTGAAGCTTCTTATGACATCGAGACAGGAATAACTCCGGGAACACAAGCTGAGATAGACGAGGCCGTAAATGATGCATTCACAGATTGACATGGACCACACCCCTAACGCGATGGCATCAGAGAGCGACAGCCTGGATGAACTTGATATAATTGATGCCCAGGGCGCTACGGAAGACGGGATGTATGAACATTTCCGCTTCGTAGCCGACAAGGGACAGGCATTGTTGCGTGTCGACAAATTCCTTGTTGACCGCCTTGTCAAATCCTCCCGCAACCGCGTGCAACAGGCCGCCGAAGCCGGATGCATCCGCGTGAACGGACGTCCGGTAAAGAGCAACTACCGCGTAAAGCCGCTCGATGTCGTGACTGTAGTAATGGACCGACCCAGGTATGAACTTGAAATTACGGCTGAGGATATCCCTCTAGATATAGTATATGAGGATACTGATGTCCTGGTAGTAAACAAACCGGCAGGACTTGTCGTGCATCCCGGGCACGGAAACTACAACGGCACGCTGGTAAATGCCCTGGCATACCATTTCAAGGACAATCCCGACTATGATGTCAATGACCCCCGCATGGGGCTGGTTCACCGTATTGACAAGGACACATCAGGACTCCTTGTCGTGGCAAAGACCCCTGATGCAAAGACCCATCTTGGACGCCAGTTTTTCAACAAGACTACCAAACGGGAATATGTAGCTGTCGTATGGGGCGTGCCATCCCCTGTATCAGGCCGCATCGAAGGGAATATCGGACGGTCTTTGCGCGACCGGTTGCAGATGGCGGTTTTCCCGCCAGACAGTGATATGGGAAAACATGCCGTGACTCACTATCAGATGATTGAGGATCTAGGACATGTATCCGTTGTGAAATGTGTATTGGAAACCGGACGCACACATCAGATCCGCGTACACATGCGCCACATCGGGCATCCACTGTTCAACGACGCCCGATATGGCGGCGACCAGATATTAAGGGGCAACACCTCATCCAAATACCGCCAATTCATAGCCAACTGCATGGAGATATGCCCACGACAGGCTCTGCACGCACGCACATTGGGCTTCACACATCCGCGCACAGGCGAAGAGATGTTCTTTTCCGCCCCAATCCCGGCCGATATGACAGCGCTAATAGACCGCTGGCACAGACTACAAGTGTAGTTTGCTAATTTCATGGATTTGACGTAAATTTGCAGGACGGAACGTATAGGGAATCCGGTGTAAGTCCGGGACAGTACCCGCTGCTGTAAATGCCTTAATGTCTGCCGCAATATTGCCACTGGCCGCCATGCCGGGAAGGTGCGGACGGACGGCACAAGTCAGAAAACCTGTCATTCCGTATCAATATTAATCCCTGCGGGACAACAGGAGGAAAAACTATGGCAAGGAAAACGGCATTTTTACGCACATGCATAGCCCTGGCGCTTACTGCGGCTGCAGCCACCGGCTGCATGGAATGGGAATACGGCAAAACCGAGGACTTTTCAACATCTGGTCCGGGGCTATTCATCGTCAACGAGGGAAATTTCCAATATGGGAATGCTTCCCTTTCATATTACGACCCTACATCCCGAACTGTCGAAAATGAAGTGTTTTTCCGCTCAAACGGGTTCAAGCTAGGCGATGTGGCGCAGTCAATGACCTTGTTTGGCGGTAAAGGCTGGATTGTTGTCAATAATTCGCATGTGATATTCTCCATCGACCTCACTACTTTCCGTGAGACCGGGCGCATCGTGAATCTCCCATCCCCAAGGTATATACATTTCATATCCCCGACAAAAGCATATGTCACACAGCTGTGGGACAACCGCATACTTATCGTAAATCCATCCACATATACTGTGACCGGCTCTATACTGTGTCCTGACATGTCTGTAGAAAGCGGCTCAACCGAACAGATGGCACAACTCGGCAAATATGTATATGTATGCTGTTGGAGCTACCAGAACCGTATCCTCAAAATCGATACGGAATCCGACTCTGTCGTAGATGAAATGACTGTGGGGATACAACCGCGGGCCATTGCCATCGACCGCAATGGGAAACTATGGGCAATGACCGATGGAGGGTATGCGGGAAGTCCTTACGGACATGAGCCCCCTGCACTATTCCGTATAGACCCTGAATCAATGACAACAGAACTGGCTTTCACTTTTTCGCCGGATGACTCACCTGTAGAAATGACGCTAAATGGTGACGGGTCAAGGCTATATTGGATAAACAACGACATCTGGAGCATGGAAATTGATGCCGTGCAACTACCTTCCAGCCCAATTGTGCACTCCCAAGGGACAAAATATTTCGGCCTTACCGTAAACCCCGACAACGGAGATATTTATGTGGCCGATGCTATAGATTACCAACAACAAGGGATCGTGTACCGTTTCACCCCCGATGGCACACTCCTCGACCAATTCTACACCGGTATTAACCCTGGGGCATTCTGCTGGAAATGAAAAAGGCCACAATAATATCGGCAATCATAATTACCGCATCGGTAATGCCTGCCTTCTCCACGACCCCGACACGCAAGCTCAAGGAAGTTACAGTCACCTCTATACGTCCTATGAAGGAAATCGGAATACAGGAAACCCGTTTCGATTCCACTGCATTAAGGGATAATATAGCACTGTCCATGGCCGACATCCTTGCTTTCAACTCTTCTGTATTCGTTAAAAACTACGGGCGCGCCACACTGTCGACAGTTGCATTCCGTGGAACATCACCGTCACACACACAAGTGACATGGAACGGCATGCGTATCAACAGCCCCATGCTTGGCATGACCGATTTCTCCACAATCCCTGCATATTTCATTGATGGGGCTTCCCTACTCCACGGCACATCCAGCGTCAACGAGACAGGCGGTGGCCTTGGCGGACTGGTCAGACTGTCCACAAGGCCATCAGACAAAAACGGATGGGACATTGAATACGTACAGGGGATAGGATCATTCTCCACTTTCGATGAATTCCTGAAGGTCAATTACGGTTGCCGTCACTGGAAAACATCTACAAGAATCGTCTACTCATCATCCGCCAACGATTTCACATACCGCAACCGGGACAAAAAAGAAAACATATACGATGACAACCATAACATCATCGGCTCATATTACCCTAAGGAGAAAAACCGTTCCGGCGCATTCAAGGACCTGCACATTTTACAGGAAGCCTATTACGACACCCGGCACGGTGACCGTCTGGGCATCAATGCCTGGTTCACAGCATCCAACCGTGAACTGCCGATGATGACCACCGACTATGGCGACCACCACGATTTTGAAAACCGCCAGCGGGAGGAGACATTACGTACGCTCCTGTCATGGGGTCATTACGCACAAAACTGGAAGACAGATCTCCGTGGAGGATATATACATACATGGATGGCCTACGACTATAGGCGCGACGCCGGAAATGGCATCATGACTACCATGACACGCTCCAGGAACAATACCAGCACCATATTCGGCAAGGCCGGATGGGAATTTTATCCTGACAGCCGCTGGCTGCTGACAACCGACATTTCTGCCCACCAGCAATTTGTAAAAAGCTCTGACAAGAATGTCACCACACAGGATGGCGCCCACGGAACTGTCGGATATGACCGCGGACGCATAGAACTGTCCGGATCTGCATCAGTCAAGTGGCAACCGTCAAAACGCTTCGGGGCATCACTTGTGATACGGGAAGATATGTATGGCGATTCATGGACTCCAATAATCCCGGCTCTATTCATTGACGGTGTAATATGGCCGGCCGCCAACCTGACTGCAAAGGCTTCTGTATCGCGCAACTATCGGTTTCCAACCCTAAATGACCTCTATTTCCTTCCTGGCGGCAACCCGTCACTGAAAAGTGAACAGGGATGGAGCTACGATGCCGGATTATCGGCGGAATTCGGAAAGAACGGCATTTACAGGCTTACAGCAGGTGTCAACTGGTTCGACTCAAGGATTGATGACTGGATAATGTGGCTTCCTACCACAAAAGGATTCTTTTCACCACGCAATATGAAACGCGTACATGCCTACGGAATTGAGGCAAATGCCACATTGGGCCTGCATCTCCCAAAAGGATGGTCTATGGATGTCAACGCGTCATATTCTTGGACTCCATCAATCAATGATGGCGACAAGATGTCACCAGCCGACATTTCGGTAGGGAAACAACTACCATACGTACCCAGGCATACAGCCACAATGACATGGCGGCTAGGATGGCATTACTGGTCGGTGCTGTATAAATGGAACTTCTACAGCAAACGTTACACCATGTCTAGCAACGATGTCACCCTGTCCGGGACATTGCCTGAATACTATATGAGCAATGTCAGCATTGAACGCATGGTGGATTTGAAGCCTGTAAGCCTGTCACTGAAACTTTCTGTCAATAACCTTTTCAACGAAGAATACCTATCGGTGCTCTCCCGTCCTATGCCAGGTATAAACTTTGAATTTTTCATATCTATAAGCCCAAAATGGTAAAAAACATCATACGATACCTCTTTCCTGCGGCCATACTGGCCATGTCTTGTATAAGTACCGGTTGCGGAAAGGGACAACATGCTACAGAAACACAACAAGACACAATCTACTCTCCCAGCTATGCCAAAGGATTCATTATCACAGGTATTGGCGAAGGTGAAAGTACCATAATAAAGACACTCTCCCCATGGCAGGACGACGGCAAGGGACAAACGACGGAACTCTTGATAAAAAGGAACGGTGAAACTATCCCGGAAGGATACAATGGCCAGGTGTTGGATATCAATGCGGTAAATGGAAAAATAAAGGTCGTGGCGATGTCATCGTCACATATCGCCATGCTTGATGCCATCGGTAGGATAAGCAATACAGTAGGTGTTTCCGGAATGGGATTCATATCAAACCCATACATAAGATCACACAGCGATGCCATTGGCGATGTAGGCTATGACGGAAATATCGACTATGAGCTTCTGCTTTCATTGTCACCCGACCTTGTACTGCTATATGGCGTAGACGGGGCTAACATAATGGAAAAAAAGCTGAAAGAGCTAGGCATACCGTTCATGTATGTTGGTGACTATCTTGAAGATTCGCCATTAGGCAAAGCAGAATGGATGGTAGCTGTGGCTGAAGCTACCGGCGGAATGGATGATGGCATTGATAGATTCACTTCCATTCCGGATAGGTATAACGCCATAAAGGAACGGGTCGACAACTCGGAGGAGGAGCGGCCAACCATCATGATAAACACACCATATGGCGATTCTTGGGTTATGGCCTCCCAAAACAGCTATGTAGCCACCCTTATCGCTGACGCCGGAGGACATTACATTTACGGTAATGGACAGGACTCCAACCGCTCTGTCCCTATCGACATTGAAGAAGCCTACATGCTGGCATCCGGGTCAAACATATGGATAAATACCGGGACAATAGCCAGCATGGAAGGCCTAAGGCAGGTATGCCCCAAATTTATGGACACCCCGCCGGTAAAATCCGGACAGGTGTATAACACCACCTTGCGGACAACTGATGGCGGAGGGAACGATTATTGGGAATCAGGAATTGTGAACCCCGATCTCGTATTGGCCGACATGGTTAAGATATTCCATCCCTCATTAGCATACGACATAGAATTCACCTACTACAAAAGACTTGAATAGATGTACCGCCGTGGGAAAATAATAATCCTGATACTCATCGTCTTGACATCCGCGCTGTTCATCTTGGATATTTCAGTGGGAGCTGTCGACATACCACTGCACGATGTTATGGCTGCATTCACCGGAAGCGACTGCCCCCCGGTAACAGTGAAAATCGTAATGGAAATACGCCTGGTAAAGGCCCTTACAGCCATTGCCGCAGGTGCAGCCCTGGCTGTAAGCGGACTGCAGATGCAAACCCTGTTCCGCAATCCGCTCGCAGGCCCGTATGTGCTCGGTATCAGTTCTGGAGCCAGCCTTGGTGTTGCCTTATTCATACTAGGCGCACCATTGCTCGGTGCATCCGCTATCATGCAGTCCGTCGGCATAACAGGCTCGGCATGGATAGGTTCTGCCTTAATATTGGTAGTAATATCCTTACTTGGACACCGTATCAAAGACATAATGGTAATCCTTATCCTAGGCATGATGTTCTCTTCCGGAGTAGGTGCGGTAGTGCAGATATTGCAGTACCTGAGCCGCGATGAGGCCCTAAAATCTTTCGTGATATGGACAATGGGGTCGCTGGGGGATGTCACTTCAGAGCAGCTATGGATACTGCTTCCTGCTGTCATAGGCGGCCTTGCCCTTGCCGTATCCTCCATTAAACCCCTTAACATGCTCTTGGCCGGAGAGGAATACGCAAGGTCGATGGGAATGAACCCACGCCGCAGCAGGGCACTGATATTCACATCCACCACCCTTTTGGCCGGCACGGTCACAGCATTCTGTGGCCCGGTAGGTTTTATCGGGCTGGCCATTCCGCATGTGTGCCGCGCCATATTTGAGAATGCCGACCACCGTACACTTATACCAGGCAACATCCTAGCCGGGGCAGCCGTAATGCTGGCATGCGATATAATATCAAAAGCGCTTATCCTTCCTATAAACGCCATTACCGCGCTAATCGGCATCCCGGTAGTCATATGGGTGGTGATACGCAACAAATCCATGACTGTATGATAAGTATACGTAATCTGACCACAGGCTTCGGCAAACGCACACTCCTCAAAAACGTTGATACTGACATCAAAGGAGGGACTATGACCGCCTTGATAGGACGAAACGGGTCAGGAAAATCCACCTTGCTGCGAGCCATAGCCGGTTTGAATGGCGAATTCTCCGGTGAGATATCGATATGCGGCAGGCAAATTTCCGACATGCCACCAAGGATTATGGCAAAAAGCCTGGCCCTGGTCACAACCGGACGTACACGCATACCGGACTTGCGATGCCGTGATGTTGCCGCCCTTGGACGCGCGCCTTACACCGACTGGATAGGACGCCTGCGCAGTAAGGACATCGAAATAGTCGACAATGCATTGAAATCAGTAGGAATGTATGAATATGCAGACCGCACAATGGACAAAATGTCTGACGGCGAATGCCAACGCATAATGATAGCCCGGGCAATAGCCCAGTCGACCCCTGTGATACTGCTGGACGAACCGACATCGTTCCTCGATATGCCTAATCGATATGAGCTGTGTTCATTGCTTAGGTCTCTGGCACACAATGATGGCAAATGCATACTCTTCTCCACCCACGAACTCGACATAGCCATGCAGATGTGCGACAACATCATACTTCTTGACAATCCCACACTTTATAACCTACCTCCGGCACAACTGGCTGCAAGCGGCCACATCGAACGCCTATTCCGGAACAACACCGTCAGTATTGACGGCCGCACCGGGAAAATAAACCTACACGGCATATAAAAAACGTATCCGGCCTGGAATACCAAGCCGGATACGTTTTTTTGCTCCTATGCAGACTTTATCAATCTTTTATAGTCCAATTTTTAGGATTTATATCATAGTTTGCTTCATAATAGACTTCCTGGGTCTTTCCGCCATTTGATATTGTCTCCTCACCATCCTTAGTCATACGTACGGTCACGTCAATATTATCCGGCCTTACATCCAACCAGCTTACCGACTTGAATGTATACCCTTCAGGTGTCATTGCCTTTATCTCGTCCAGAGCCTTTACCAACGATCCTGTATCATACGATCCCGGATGGATGTATTCAGAATCCCAGCCGGCCCTACGTATACTATTGTTGGTATCCATGTCACCTACATTACCATTATGGAAGAATGACTGTTTATAGCCCGATTCTGATTCGTCAACAATATAGACTGTATACAGAATTGATGTCCCCGAATATTCCTCATCCTCTGACATAAAGAACCCTGTTATATGAAATTTTGTGGTATCACATTTTGATGACATGTCGCTCAATATCTCATCCAGGCCTGCTTTTGTTGAAAACTTATAACCGTCCGGCTCTGTCAGTGCATTCATAGCCTTGTCGCATGATGTTACAAAAAATAAGGCCAATGACGCCATAAAGAATAAAAATACCTTTTTCATTGTCTTTTATGTGTAATAATATTAAATAATAGATGGTTCTCAAAATTATTACAATTATTTGCGTCAGCCAATACCCCCCCCTATATTTTTAATATTAATTAACTCAATGCAAATCTTTAAGCCTAAAAAAAAGAGACCGCCAATCTAAACTGGCAGTCTCTTTTGATTGATTAAATTATACCTGTACGTCCTGATTATTTTACCTCTACAAGATAACCACGGTTGATTCTTTCAGCTGCTTCATCAACATTCCAGAAAACGACTACTTTTGATGTATCGTCATTCTTTACAACCTTCACAGAACCTTCACCTTGATATGTAACACTTCCATAGCTACCCAGAGAAGCCTTTCCTGATACAGTCTGTCCTATAGCGGCATTTGCAGGGTATTCAAACTCCAGCCAGCAATACTTTGCTCCTGTCCATGAATTATATACCCAACCAAATGTATCTTTTCCGTCAGCAGTCCGGGTCGAGAAGTTGTCTGGATAGTAGTTAAAATAAGCGGGAACATTTCCATTAAGTTCAGCAGCGCTTTCGGTCAATTCACAGAATGCAGCCAAATCGCTTTCAGTGAATGCATCAAGTGTGTACTTCACTGTAACATTCATTGTTGCCGTAAGGCCGGTAACATCAGATACGGTAATTACCGCATTGATATCAGTCTTTGTTGATGTGGCAGATATCGATATCTCCCCTGACTCCTCACCTATAGAGACTGAGACAGCCCTGTTGTCAGAAACAGCCCTATATCCGCCGTTTCCAAGGAGAACAGATTCCTTAACCGTTGAACTGAATCCAAGAGGAGTGACCAGTTTGACATCCGTTTGCGAAAGAGTCAGCTCATCTGTGGTGTACACACTTACCGTCAGGCTTTTATAGTTGCCGGCAGCATCTGAGATTATAATCTCGCCAGTACCGTTCTTCTTACCTTCGATCATTGCGACGCCATCAATAATTGTGACATCAACAATTTCAGGGGAAAGAGAGAATGCGCTGTAATCGCCACCACCTGAGGTTACAGGAATCTGTGCCGGCTCGCCTATCTTGACACGCATCGTCTCAACGTCAATAACCAGATCAGGCTTTTCTATTGGAGTGATGACGGACTCATCAATGACGGTATCGTCATCATCACAAGCAGTAGTGAAGCCAAGCATAAGAGCTCCACATGCGAAATATATAAATTTATTGCGTAGCATAAATATCTGTTTTTAATCGGTTTACTTCCAATCTTTAGGATATTTTATCCCGTCAAATTCCAGGTCTGCGTCATAGAACGCTTCAGCACAGTTCTGCATAGCAGACTGCTGTGAATAGAAGTTGTTGCGGTTAGGGTCCATCGCAAATATCATATGCGCACCGTATCCGTTTTCACGCATTCTTTTGAGGTTTGACAGTGACGCCATACGGCCTTGGTTGAATTCCTGGGAATAAAGGCCCATCTGCCAGCGCTGCATGCCATCGAAAGAGGATGCCAGGTCGGCAGAGCCACCGTAATCATGGAGTGCATAATCCACGAAGTCACCAGCCTTTACTGTCTCACCGGTCTCAAGATCCTTTACATTATCAGCACCGTATGTACGGGAATAGCAGTATGCAACCATCAAGCGGTCAGGCATAGCCTTCTTGATCTCGTACATCAGGCGCGATGCGGCTGCTTTTGAGGGAGACACGAAACCGGGAGGAGGAGGTGTCTGGTATGAAGAGTACTCGTCATCGACGAATATGCCGTCGAGGTTGTAGGCATCGCACACGGCCTTGCACTCTTTAGCGAACTCTACGGCAGTGTCATCAGCCAGGTTGGCGATACCTGAACGGTCATGGTTGCCAAGGATACCAAGAATAATCTTCATACCACGGTCCTGGAGAGGCTTAAGATAGTGCTCGCGGTTGTCAAGGAGCGCCTGCACATTCTCATTGTTGAAGATGTAGACACGGCCAGTCTCAGGATTGTAGTTGATATTGGCAGAGAAGATGATGAGTGCGTCCACAAGAGGCTTTCCGTTGTTGTCGGCAATCTCAGCGTTCTTCAGCGTGAAGCTCAGGTTGTTCAAAGGATTGGTATCGTTGACCTCCATGCAGGAGAACACCTTTATACCAGGCACCAGATTACCATCGGCATCCCTGACGTATTTTGTTGCATCGGGAAGAGCCGTAAGGTCACGGACAAAGATGATACGGGTCGCATCCACAGAACCGAGGGAAGCATTTCCGTCAGTAACCGATACACGTACAGGAAGTACGTATGTAGCAGACGGGTCAAGGCTGCCGTCAGATGTGATTGTATATTCCACTGATGTCGAGGTTGAGCCAGCAGAAAGTGTTGCCACACCATTACCGGCAAAAGACACCATATCCGCGGGCAGAGCCACGTAGGATGACATGTTTTTCTCATTGTACTCTGTCAATACCGATTCATCGTATGCGAAAGATACTGAGCAGTCATTGGCAAGTTCATGCGGAGTGTTCAAGGTGAGCTTCTCCGTAGAGTTCCCGCGGAACTCTACGTTTGAGAAGTGGCGCTTGCCTGCGGCGTCAGTGATATATATGATATCTCCATCGGGCACCACAGCATTGTCAGGGTTTACTTGTCCGAGATTGATGTCATCGGAGCATGCGGCGGCCAGGAAGCCCAAGGCCGCCACCATGCATGACTTAAGGATTGATTTATTTTTCATTGACTATAATTCTATAGATTTTTAAGGAGGGAGATTGATTTATTTGGGAAGTTCTACAGGAATCCAAGTGGGAGCTGAATTACAGATGAGATCATAGCCGTTAGCATAGTCATGGATAAGCAAGCCAGATCCTTCATTGAATTTCCAATAGGAAACGAGACCTTCTGATTCCGGGTCGACAGTATATGGGTGCGACGGGTCTTTGAGTGTTTCCTCGTCAAGTATCTTGTTCCATACACGTGCCTCAGAGATGCAGCCGTCGAGATAGCGTGCGTCATCGTAAGACTTGCCGATATAGAAGCTGCCTGAATTCCAGTTTACGGCACGGCGGTAGCCCACTGTCTGTGTCGAACCTTTCTTCACACCGTCGAAGTATACATTGACAGCACCTGTCGATGAGTCGAATGTAACGGCAAGGGCTATCCACTTGTTGGTGTCAAACTGCCAGGCTGCATCTGTCACATTGCCGTTTGATGTTGCAATCTGAAGCTGGTTGTCGGGCACACCGGCATCACCGATACGGAGGAGGAAATTACCTTCAATACCCATGACGGTAGATATAAGCTTGCCGAATTCATCGATCTTCACAAGGGCTTCTACTGTCACCTGCGACATTGAGCCAAGGCTTGTGGCACTGCCGGCATCCTTCAGCGAGCAATAATTCTCATTGATGTTGGCAACAACATTGATGAGGGCTGCACCGCGGACAACGAAATAGCTTGTCTGCTTGCTGGCCACCACTTCAATCGGTGCTTCAACAATGCTTACCGGAAGTACATAAACAAGGTTACGGTCGAGCTGATCAAGATTTGTTATCTTGACAGTGACAGGGGCGGATGAAACCGCACCAGAAAGGATGGTGGCTGTCGGTTCCGGGATTTCATAATTCTCAGCAGGGAGCGGAAGAGCCTCTTCACCATAAAGTTCATTGTAATCTGCCAGCTTGTCCATATCAGCAGCAAAGGTGATGTTGACATCATAGTCAAGCGGTTTTGCCATGGAAGCGGAGACCGTTCCCGAAGCCTCGTTTACAGTGCCGTCCATCAGCACAGTGGTAAGCTTGGCGGCATTCGGCTCATAGACAATGTTATCGAACGACCCCATATCTTCCTGGCAGGCGGTCATAGCGACAGCTACCATAGCTGCAACGGTGATATATGTCTTAAATTTCATATTTAAAGTCCGTTTTTTTTGTTTGTTAGGTAGAATTTATTTCGCGCTTGGATTTGCAGCCTGTATACAGTCACGGGTGTAAGGATATACACGGTCGGGATTGTAATAGTCGTCCTGCGCATTGAAGATGCCTATACCGGCAACAGGGTTAACTGCGACCCATGAAGCCAATCCGGCAAGGGCACGGGTGCCATCTGTGAACATGCCTGTCTTCACGTCCTGAGGGTCAACCGACTTGGCAGCAGCTACCATACCAAGCTTTTCCGCGGGAACTCCCTCAGTATTGGCCAAAGCTGTGTAATAAGAGAACAGGTTGATATTGGTCGCATTCACGCCATCTGAAAGGAATATCATACGGCAGTCGTCAAGCAGAGACTTGTCCAGCAGGTTCTGCGGCTTGCCTATATAGTCGATAGACTTGTCGGCATTACGCTTGTGCCAATCTGTAAGGATACCGATGAACAGACGCTCGTTCGCTGCATATTCTGCAAGTTCGTCTTTGTCGAGATGAGGAGTAGCCTTACCGTTGTATGCAATACAGATTCCGTCAAAGCCGAACTGCTTCACATAATCAAGAGACTTTGCGAGTGAGTCGGTAAGGAATCCCTTGAAGCTTTCGGTCACAGGCTCTTCTTCTGTAGCAAGTTCCATCTTTGCCGTATAGGCAGCCTTGAACTTGTCAAAGTCAACAGTATAGATGATTTCCATACCCTTGTCACGGCGCACCTTGTCCATCTCACGCATGAGACCGATGGTGACGTTCGCCGGATCGGTAAGTGAAACCACATCGATACTGTCTGGAAGTGCAGTCAGGCGGTTTGCCTGGGATACAAAATTATCAGTGTTATTGAACCATGCGTACACCTTCTTGTGGTCAGTGGTACGGTAGTCGCGTAGGTTCTGCAGATATTTGGCATATGCTGCCGGATCGACCTTATCGATAGTACCGAAGTCGAGATCCTCGCTTTCAGTCTCGGTCCAGTCATCGCAAGATGTGAATGAAACGGCAGTGAGGACTGCTAAAGCAGACAGGCCGGTCTTGAAAAATTTATTCATTGAATTGTAATGTTTTATAAAGTTAAACAGAGGAGAGTAATGTCACTTATTTTTTTGCCCACCATAGCTTTACAGCCATATTGTCGGTTCCACCAAGATATTTGTTGACAGCTTCCGTCACATTTGCGGAGTTGTTGGTGTATTCTTCTTGCGGGTAAGGCATACGCTGCGGGCCAATGTTAGAGTAAACCACACCACCCGACATGTTTGCGGCAACAGGAATCAACTGTGGATAACCCGTACGGCGGATATCACACCATGATTCACAACCGTTCAGCCAGTTGGCAATCCATTTTTGGGTGATGATGCGTTCAACCTTCTGGTCAAGAGTGGCAGCTTCGTCCCATGCGATTGTTATTGTTGACATTGAACCGTTATACGGGTTGGCGTTTGACGGATCGCTATATGCCTGTGGCATTGATGTAGCATCTGCTATATATTCGCTTGCATCGCCTGCACCCCACTGCTCAAATGAAAGGCGGATGCCTTCTTCATAGAACGACTGGGCTGTGCCACCCATCTCGAACCCGAGGACAGAACCTTCGGCACGTAGGAACGCCACCTCAGCAGCATTCATCCATACGAGCGGGTCGTTTGCCTTGATGTTCACGCCTGAGAACTTGAAACCCCAAGAGTTGGCATAGGTCTGCCATCCGCGGCGGAGACCGATATATTCAGTCCCGGCCCAGCCTGATTTGAGGAAATATGCCTCACGGCGCGGGTCATTATAGCCATTCATATAGCAGATAATGTCGGCAGCAGCGTGTGTGTCACCACCGGTCTTGTATTCATTGTCGCCACTATTGTAATTGACGGCAGTATACATGGGGTTGGTTGATGTCTGGAAGTAATCCCAAGCTGCATTGTCAGCATTTGAAGTCATGACTCCATCCGCTACAGCCTCTTCAGCCATCTGCTTGGCCAAAGTGCGGTCGGCAGTGGTGTTGCTGATACGCAGGGCAAGACGCAGTTTCAAAGAATTGGCAAACTTGATCCATTTTGAGATATCGCCACGGAAAGTGAAGTCACTTGAAGGGGAAAGGGCATCACCGGCATGTGCATGCAGTATAGCCAGCGCTTCGTCAAGTTCATCAAAGAAAGCCTTATATACTTCAGGCGAACTGTCGTAAGGTGTGGCAAGATTACCGCCTGTACCTATCTTTGTGTAAGGGATAGGGCCATATGTGTCAGCTACGCGGTGCATCGTAGCCACCTTTATCACCTTAGCCACGCCAAGAGGCAATTCATCACCCGAAGTTTCGGCGAAAGCCTCTATCATTGTCATGTTGGAATAGAGCTGTGCAATGACCTTATCTGATTTGAGGAATACACGGCTCCAGTCGTCCTTAGGGTTATAACGGATGATTGATTCGGTGAATCCAGCATTCGAGTCAGAGAAATATCCGCCAAGCGGACCGCCAAGCAGACAGTCGGTAAACTGGAGCGTATTAACATCACCGCTCATGACCGTTGAGGCCATATTGTTCATGGCCGAACCGATAGCATAGTCATCAGGTGTGAGGTCACCCGGCTCATAGGGGTTGGAGTTGATGTTCTCAAAATCGCTGGTACATGCGGTAGCCGCAGCCAGTGCCAGAGAACCAACAAGTATTTTATTTATAATAGTTTTCATTCTGTATAAGGCTACAATTAGAAAGAGAAATTGAGGTTAAAGCCAAAGCTGCGCAGCGAAGGCATCATGAAATAGTCGATACCCTGGTAGTAGTTGCTTGTAGAAGCCACCGATTCAGGATCGAAAGGAGCCTTGTTGTAGAGCATAAGCAGGTTGCGGCCGATAAGCGATACCTTTACATCGCATACATTGTGAAGCCACTTGCGTGGGATTACATATGTGATGTTCATCTCCTGCAGACGTACGTTTGTTGCAGAGTACGTATAGTACTGGGGAACTGCCGTACCGCCGGCGATAGTAGAATACCACATCTGCGGGTCAACGCGGTCACCGTTGTTGATTTCCACAAATCCCTGCTGGCGTGCATCGCCTGAAGCTTCAGATACACCGAAGTAGTCAAGCATAGCCTGTGTACGTGAGAATACTTGTCCGCCGAAGCGTGCTGAGAACATGAAGCTCATCGAGAGGTTCTTCCAGCGCAGTGTGTTGCTCCATGCAAGGTTGCCTTTTGGCATGACGTTGCCGAGCTTGATATATTGTTCCTTATCCTGGATTGCTGAAGTCTGGATAGCCTGTGTCTCATCTACGTAGATCATGCCGTTAGAGTCGCGGCGAAGGTCGATTGTAGAATAGATGTCGCCCATCGCCCCCCCCTTTTTTAGCAGGAAGCGGGTTGAACCGAGGCCGCCCATGTCAAGTATCTCGTTGGGGATTGCCTCACCGGTCTCCGGGTTGATAGCATTGTCGGCAAGGTCGACAATCTTGTTGCGGTTGAACGAATATGTGACACCGGTATCCCATGTGAAGTCACCCCATGTGTGGTTGTAGCTAAGGGCAAACTCCATACCATGGTTACGTACACAACCTGTCTGTATATATATCTTTGAGTACTTGTTTACAGGAAGGCTAGGATCGAATGTCTGGTTCTTGGTGTCGGCGCGGTAATATGTAGCGTCGAAAGTGAAATCGTTGAAGAAACGGAAGTTCATACCAAGCTCAAACGAATTCGTACGTTCCGGCTTCAGGTCATACATAGGATATTGGGTAAGGATGCTCCATGTGCCGGTCGACTCGTTCCATTCGTAACGCGGGTTGGCGATATAACGCTGGAAAGCAGTACCTACCGAAGCCCATGATCCACGTACCTTCCACATCTGGAGGAAATTCCTGTTCACACCGGGAATGATCTGGTCCAAGAGTACCGACAGACCGACAGAGGGATAGAAGAATGAAGAATTCTTTGAATTTGGGCCTGCGAGCTGGGATGGCCAGTCGTTACGACCAGTAAGGGTCAGGTAATATGTCGACTTGTAGCCTATGTCGGCAGAAGCATAGAGCGACTGTGTCTGCTCGTGCCATCCTCTCTGCATCACTTTCAAGTGGGGGACAGAAAGGTTCTGTACCGCAAAGAAGTTGGTAAGGCCTACAGGTTCGCCGGCGAAAGTCTCTGAACCGTCGGCAATAGGACCGCGTGTATCAAGCACATCGGAACGCATGTCTGAGATAGAGCCACCGACATTGGCCTGGATAGACCAGTCTTCACCGAAGTTCTTGTTGAAGCTCAAAAGGAAGTCACCGAAGTACTGCTTGTCGTTGTAACGGGTTATGCCATAGTAACCGCGGTCGGAAAGACCGGTCAGCTGGTTGTTGGTTGTGGCATAGAATTTCTCTGTATAATCAGTATTGGAGTTGTCAATACGGATACGTCCTGAAAGTGTCAGGTAGTCCGTAAGCTTGTAGCTCAGGTGCGCGCCAAGCATGTAACGGTCCTTGCTGTTCTCACGCAAGTTGCGGTAGTTGATCCAGTAAGGGTTCTGCATTGTCATGCCGGCATCGCCAACGGGCCAGTACTGGGTATTGATCTTACGCTGCGGATTCCAACGCTCGAATGCCTGGATGTCTTCCCAATCATTTCCACGTGGAAAGAGGTAAGCGCCCACCAACGGGTTGTTGTACACACCCTGGTTGACCATGTTGCGGTCTGTCTGGTAGATGTATGAGGCATTCACATCAAGGGTCATGCGGTCATCAAGGAATGATGTGGTGTTACGTATCGAGAAGTTATAGCGGTCGTAACGGTTGTTGGGCACGATACCCTTTGAATTCAAGGCTGCTGCCGATGCGTAGGTCTGGTTCTTGTCGTTACCGGTAGAGAACGATATCGCCTGTGTGGAAACGAAACCAGTCTGGAGATAATCATCACCAGCTGTGTAGCCGTAAGAATTTGATGCACCTAAGGGCGCGCCCCAGCTGCGTGTCTCATCAGCATTGTAGCGGCCGTCGATACCTGTACCGTAACGGCTCTGGAACTTAGGAAGGATGAATGCGTTATCCCAGTTAAGGTTGCTGCTGTAGCTTACGGACGTCTTGCCTTTCTGGCCACGCTTTGTGGTGATGACGATAGCGCCGTTGGCAGCCTCGCTACCATAAAGGGCCGCTGCGGCAGCACCGGTCAGCACTGACATCGACTCGATGTCATCCGGGTTGATGTCGGCGATAGGCTCAGAAGTACCCTGCGAACCGAATTCGGTTGAACCTGTGCTGTTGCCTGAACGCATAGGCATGCCGTCAATCACATAAAGGGCATTCGACGACTGCATGATTGACTTCGTACCACGCATCACAACCTTTGAGATACCGCCTACACCAGACGATGATGCATTGATGTTGACACCGGCAACCTTACCTGCCAATGAGTTGATGAAGTTTGCATCCTTGTTCTCTGTGAGAAGGTCGCCCTTCACCTGCTGAACATTATATGACAGTGATTTCTGCTCACGCTTGATACCGAGGGCGGTCACGACAACCTCATCGAGCACTGTGGAATTCTCCACCATCGATATATTGAAGTTTGTCTTGTCGCCTACGGTCACTTCCTGAGGATTGAACCCTACATATGAGAAAGTGATTACATCACCCTTTGCCGCCTTGATGTGGAAGTTACCGTCAAAGTCGGTCTGCGCGCCAGTGCTCGTACCTTTGACGAAAACGGTAACACCGATCATGGGTTCACCCTCAGAATCGACAACAGTACCGGTGATGGTTTCTGTGGGAGCATTAGCTGAAACAGCCTTCTTTGCCGCCACGGGGACAATCTTTACATATTTATCCGAAATTTCATAAGTATATCCGGTATTGTTCAGGATAGTGCTCAAAGAGCTGGACAGACCGGCATCTTGAAGATTGAGGTTGATAGCGGGCTTCTGGCTCAGCTGCGTGCTGTTGTAGCCTATCGAAAGCCCGGACTGCTTTTCGACCTCTTTGAGGGCATCGACCACAGAAATATTGGTCTTTGTAATGTTGATGCGGACATTGCCTGTTTGGGCAAATGCTGTTCCTGCCATCAACACTAAAGCTAACAGGATACTCACAAGCCTGCTTCCATGCTTCATGGAGTGTCCGTTAAAGTGTTTAGATTTAATCATTTAGCTTTAAGGTTTAATAATTAAAAATTGGATGTAATTTTCTGGTTGACATAAGGAGAGCAGTCATGGTAACTTCTCATTTCATACAGCATGCCACAGCATACGCCGCCACGCCTGTACTTTTATTCATACGGGACATTAAACGTTTTTTTAGTTTGTCAATAAATATTTGATTATTCTGAGTTTCATTGGTAAATTATATGCATGGTATTTAAGGTCTGGTATCTTACATCATATTGCCCTGACACGGCATATATTCCCGTCTATTTCATAATCTATAGCGCCGGAGACATCACGGACAACAGCCATCACTTCCTGGAGGGGCGCATTGTCACGAAAGCGGAACACATATGTGTCACCGCTCAATGTCGAAGAGGAATATATGAAGTCATAATCGTATTTATGTTCAAGTACATGGAGTATGTCCGCTACAGTCTTACGGCTGAAAACAAGCTCGCCACGCTGCCATGCCGTGACATCATCCAGCACTGGATGCCTGAGGGATACTTCATGGCTCTTACGGTTGTATACCAGTTGCTGCTCCGGCTTAAGTATCGACTTTTTCTGGAGGTCCTCATATTCCACCATCACACTACCGTTGAGCAATGTGGCCGTCACCTCATCGTCATTACTGTATGCAGATACATTGAATTCTGTGCCTAGCGCGGTTATGCGGAAATCGTCACCCTTCACGATAAACGGATGCTCCTTGTCATGTGCCACCTTAAACGAGGCCTCCCCCATAAGGTATACACTACGTTCCTTGCCACTGAACTTATCGGGATACAACAGCGTACTTTCCGAGTTCAACTGCACCTGCGTCCCGTCAGGCAGCAGGAAAGAGTGGGTCAAAGCTATAGGCGTATGCTCCTGGACAAGGTCATTCTCTATAGCAGGCTTTTCAAATTTCATGAATGCCAGGACAAATATGCCTACAAGCAAGACTGCCGCAGCAGATTGCCAGAACCTCAAAAACCGTATGGATTTGCCTGCAGACGCAGAGCCGGCCTTGCCACAGGAAGCACGGAATGCGTCCCATTGCGAGCCGGAAGCCTCCGTACGCGCTGTATCACGTACAGACTCGTCCCACAAGGCCTGAATCGCCTGCTCCTTTTCGGTGTGGTCCTCATCATCAAGCAACCACCGGTATACCTCCGCATCTGTCGCCGATGAGAACCGACCCGATGAAAACCGGACCAGTACCTTTTTTATGTTATCGAGTTTTTGATTCATTACTTCCTTTTTCTAGATATAACTCACGCCAATCATGCCGACTACTCACCCGACAGTGCAATTAATTAATGTTAAAAGAAGGCAGTTCAACTTAAAGAGCCCATAACAGCCTTAAGTTCAAGCAATGCGGCATAAATATGGTTTTCAACAGTACGCAGTGAAATATTCATCATCTCCGATATCTCCTTATTTGAAAGGTGCTCATAGCGGCTGAGCTTGAATATCTCCCTCCGCCGCGTAGGCAGGCTGTCAATAGCCATACGCAACATAAGCGCCAGCTCTTCATAGCATACGGAGTCGTGCGCAGACTCATGCTGCAACGCGTCCTTAACAAAACCGTCCTGCTCCTGGGTTTTCTGATAGGACAACTCCAGACTGCGCCTACGGATAAGGTTAAGCGTCTTGTACTTGGCCATGCGGTATATGTACTTGTCTACCTGATCGTTGTCACGCCACACATCTTCCTTAGGCCAAAGCGATGCAAAGACATCCTGCGCCACATCCTGCGCATCGTCCTCATTCTTCAGAAGTTTCATTGCAAACTGCTTCACCGGAGGATAATATGTCTTGAATATAGATTCAAACGTTTCGGTCATGGCATTATTGTCCTACTACCATTTATACTCACTTAATGAGGTTACCTTACTTATTGATAATTTGCTATTTTACAGTTAATTTAAGTTAAACACACAGACATGCGGTTTTGTTCGCGACATCTAAAAAAAAGCAGGCATCCTATACAGCTTCCAGCCATATAAGACACCTGCTTTATATGCGGGAGCCTAAGCTATTTCCTATTCCGCGTCATTGAGCAATTCAAGCATCTTGATTGCAGACACAGGGATGCGTGTGCCAGGGCCAAATATAGCAGCCACACCTGCTTTATACAGGAAGTCATAGTCCTGTGCCGGTATGACACCTCCGGCAGTCACCATGATGTCCTCACGGCCAAGCTTGCGCAGTTCCTCTATCACCTGTGGGATAAGGGTCTTGTGACCGGCAGCAAGCGACGAAACGCCTAGGATATGTACGTCATTTTCCACAGCCTGGCGGGCAGCCTCGGCCGGAGTCTGGAAAAGCGGGCCCATATCGACATCGAATCCGCAATCGGCATAGCCTGTAGCCACCACCTTTGCGCCACGGTCATGGCCGTCCTGTCCCATCTTAGCTATCATTATACGTGGCTGGCGGCCTTCGCGCTTGGCGAATTCCTCACACATCTGCTGAGCACGTACAAAATCTGGGTCTTTCTTAGTTTCGCTTGAATACACGCCTGATATTGTTCTGATTACTGCTTTATAACGGCCCACTACATCTTCGCAGGCATCTGAAATCTCTCCAAGGGTGGCACGTAGGCCGGCAGCCTTGACTGCAAGGTCAAGAAGGTTGCCCTCTTTCGTACGCACACATTCCGTAATCGCCTCGAGCGCTGCCTTCACAGCGGCCTCGTCACGTCCGGCCTTGAGCTCATCAAGACGTTCAATCTGCTCTTTGCGGACCTCTGTATTGTCGATCTCAAGAATATCGATAGGATCTTCATGGTCAAGACGGTACTTGTTTATGCCGACAATAGTCTGCCGTCCGGAGTCGATACGAGCCTGAGTGCGCGCGGAAGCCTCCTCGATACGTAGTTTAGGCAGACCGGTCTCGATAGCTTTGGCCATACCGCCAAGCTTCTCGATTTCCTGGATATGCGCCCATGCACGGCGGGCAATCATATCGGTAAGCGCCTCTATATAATAGCTGCCGCCCCATGGGTCAATCTGCTTGGTGACCATGGTCTCTTCCTGGATATAAATCTGGGTATTGCGTGCTATACGTGCCGAGAAATCGGTAGGAAGCGCAATGGCTTCATCAAGTGCGTTCGTGTGAAGCGACTGTGTATGTCCAAGCGCCGCGCCCATTGCCTCGATACATGTACGACCGACATTGTTGAACGGATCCTGCTCGGTAAGCGACCATCCAGATGTCTGAGAGTGTGTACGCAATGCGAGCGATTTTGGGTTCTTTGGATTGAACTGCTTGACAATCTTTGCCCACAGCATACGCGCCGCACGCATCTTTGCCACCTCCATAAAATAGTTCATGCCGATAGCCCAGAAGAACGAAAGGCGCGGGGCAAAGGCGTCAATGTCGATACCGGCGTTGATTCCGGCACGCAGATATTCCAGGCCGTCAGCAAGCGTGTAAGCCAACTCAATGTCGCAGGTTGCGCCAGCCTCCTGCATATGGTAGCCAGAAATGGATATAGAGTTGAACTTCGGCATGTTCTGCGAAGTGTACTCAAATATGTCGGCAATGATACGCATTGAGAATTCAGGCGGATATATATATGTGTTACGCACCATGAATTCCTTGAGGATATCATTCTGGATAGTACCGGCCATCTCTTCAAGCTTGGCACCCTGCTCCAGTCCGGCGTTGATATAGAACGCCAACACCGGCAGCACAGCGCCGTTCATGGTCATCGACACCGACATCTTGTTCAAAGGGATACCTGCAAACAGCACCTTCATATCCTCGATAGAGCATATGGACACACCTGCCTTGCCGACATCGCCCACCACACGTTCGTGGTCGGCATCATATCCACGGTGTGTTGCAAGGTCAAAGGCAACAGAAAGGCCCTTCTGTCCGGAAGCAAGGTTGCGGCGGTAGAATGCATTCGATTCCGCAGCCGTGGAGAAGCCGGCATACTGGCGTATGGTCCATGGGCGCAGAGGATACATCGCGCTGTATGGGCCACGGAGGAATGGTGGCATCCCGGAAACATAATTGAGATGTTCCAGGCCTTCAAGATCGTCCTTTGTATATACAGGTTTTACGGGGATGAGTTCAGGTGTCAGCCATTCTTCCCCTGCAGCGACAGGCGCTGTCTTTGCGCCGAAAGCGTCGTTGGTTATATCTATAGTCTTAAAATCAGGTCTCATAATTGAGGATTGTTGTTGATATTATTTGAGAAGACGGGCATTGAAATCACGGAGGGTGTCAAGCACATTGCAACGTACATGCACATAGTCGTTGATGCCTTTGGCCTTCAGCTCATCCATGCATGCCGGCGCTCCGGCCACCACAAATTCAGCACGGCCTGCCAGATAATCGAACGCCTCTGGGGCATACTGTGCGTATTCGTCATCAGAAGAACAGAGGACTACTACATTTGCACCTGCGGCAAGTGCGGCATCCACACCCTCCTGGACTGTATTGAACCCGAGGTTGTCAATTATCTCATATCCTGCACACCCAAAGAAATTGCTTGAGAACTGAGCACGCGCCAGACGCATTGCCAGATTGCCAATTGTCAGCATAAACACCTTGGGGCGTACCGGCGATGCCTCCGTAGCAAGACGAAGGGCCTCGAAATCACTGGCCTGACGCGAAGTCGGAAGCACACTTGCCTGCGCCACATCGCCTTCGCCGCACTTGCAGTTGCAGCATCCTGTCTTCTCTATCTTATCGGCAGCAAATTCATTGATATTAGGGTACTGGTTCGTACCAAGAAGTATTTCCTTGCGACGTGCAACGTCTGTATGGCGCTTTGCATTAGCCTCAGTGACGGCATCCTGCACAAGCCCACTGTTGCATGCGGCAACAAATCCGCCCTTGTCTTCCGTCTCAATGAACAGCTTCCATGCCTCATTCGCGATAGACACAGTCAATGTCTCTACATAATATGAACCGCCGGCCGGGTCAAGCACCTTGTCGAGATGGCTTTCTTCCTTGAGTAGGAATTGCTGGTTGCGAGCAATCCTTTCAGAAAAAGCGTCTGGAGTCTTGTATGGGGTATCAAACGGCACTGTGGTTATTGAATCCACTCCGGCAACCGCTGCCGAGAATGTCTCGGTCTGGCTGCGCAGCAGGTTGACATGCGCGTCATATATGGTCTGGTTGAACTTCGATGTCTCAGCATTGACCACCATCTTGCATGCACAGTCGCACGCCGGACCATATTGCTTGACAATCTGCGCCCAGAGCATGCGTGCTCCACGGAATTTTGCTATTTCCATGAAAAAGTTTGAAGACACGCCCATATTGAACTTTATACGGTTGGCGGCTTCATCTACAGGCACACCGTCATCAGTGAGCAACGTCAGCCATTCTGCACCCCACGCCATTGCGTAGCCAAGTTCCTGGAAAATATATGCGCCGGCATTTGAAAGCGAGGCACTGTCCACCGACAGCACACGGAGGTTCTTTACAGGCGATGCAACAGACAGAAGCTCTTTTGCCTCAGCCACCATCGCATCCTTGTCAATCTTGGCACCATGACGGAACACCCGGCGGAAAGGATTGTACGAAACCGATCCCCTGAATGTATCTGCGGCGTTATTGTCAAGGATATACCCCACAACTACACGTGTAAGCTCTAACGCCTTTGACGGACAGCATGTAAAGTTGATTTCTACAGCCCCAAGGTCTATGCCCTTCAAAAGGGCCTCAACTACCGCACGGCTGGGATCTTTCACCTTGAAGCCAAGCGAGGTGACGCCCTTGCCAAGGACATCGATTGCTGTGGCATTAGCCTCTTCAGGCGTAGTAGCGCAAATCTCCTGACGGGTAAGCCAGTCATTGTCGGTACGCGTACCACGGACATAGGGATATTCACCTGGGAGTGAATTTGTGGTTTTCAGGTCGGCTATATCCTCTGCACGGTATATCGGCTGGACATTGAAGCCTTCATTTGTCCTCCACACCAATTTCTTGTTGAAGTCGGCGCCTTTAAGGTCAGCCTCAACCTTGGCACGCCATTCATCGTAGCTGATGCCGGGAAACTGGTCGAACAATGGTTCTTTCTTTTCTGCCATAATGGTTTGATTATTATTAGCTATATATTTAAGGTGTATGATGTCTTATTGTCAAAAACACACAAATATACGACTTTTTCACCATCCCGCAAATACAATTGGCGAAATTTTTCGCTAATCATGATCCAGCAATTCATAAGTAGCGCGCATACTCGACAGAGGCGTTAAATTTTTGCCGGAGTGTTCCACAATGTCCGCAAATGCTTTGATTTCCTGAAGGAAACCATGCATGTAAAGCTGGTTGTTAGTTACGAGCGGATTGAAGTTGTTTCTATCCTCAATCACTTGCTCGGCGGCAGCGAAAAGTCCGAGCTTTTCAAGAGGTATCCCTACAATCTTCTTAGGGTGCTGGTAATGGCACAACCGCTCCATTTGCTCAAGGCAGTATTCTCCTGTCTGCGTATTGACATGGAGCGATTCTTTCGGGTTAGTCCAAGAATAGGCGGTAGATAATTCTATGAATCCATTTACATCACCATGCGAAAGCAAAGCCTGGACAGTAGTAGTCCCATTCCTTTCAACCCGTTGAACTGCCGTTATTTCAGCGTTTCCGAACAGGTATAAAGCCAAATCCACAGGGTGGATAAACAAATCTGTGTATGGATTCCCTTCTGGATAAGGCCCTGTATGATACAACATCGTATAGCTAATCGGCTTGTTTTTTGACAGCCGTTTCATCAATTGCCGGATTAAGGGCGAATACCGCTTCTGCATGCCCACCATTGCTTTTTGTCGCTTATCGGCGGCAATCAGGCTTTCAAGTTGGCCAATCGTTTGGCACGGTGGCTTCTCCACAAACAAATATTTGCCGGACGCTATCACACGGGAGCATATCTCATAGTGCGATTGCGGCGATGTGCACACAAACACCCCTTCCACATCGCTGTCATTCAATATTGCGTCTATCGATGTCGTAGCAGCCACACCGAAACGGCGTTCAATCAACGCCAGCTTGTCCGGGCTTTTACAGCAAATGTATTTAAGCCGTATCCCGAGATATTGCAGAACCGGATAAAGGTTTTGCATGGCATGGCTGCCTACACCCACAAATGCGTATTGGGCAGAATATGGCGATTGCAGCATTTTCCGGTTGCGTTGAGACCGCCAGCATTGTATACCCCTGTCTATAAGGTTTTTCATTTCTTTATGGTTCTTAGATAGTTACGATAGGTCAGATGCCTGTCGGCACACCATTGGTATTGTCCATAGAAAGTTTCAATAAGTTTCTTTGGAAAGACTTTTTCCAGATTGCGGAGCAGTATAATGTCATATTTCCGATGGAAATTGATCCAGCAGCCATTGCATTCCTTAGAATGCCGGCATTGAGTGGCTATGCTTTCTGCCGAGTTGAAAATCTCGTCAAGAGATTTTTCCTTGATATTACCCAGAATAACATCAAGATTCTGGCAAACAGGCACATTGCCATCGGGATGGACTACGAGCGAATTGGTAATTGAATGACAACGCAGACAAAGATTCCCGCTGCGCCATTGGTCGTAGAGTGCCACAAAATCATAATTCTCCTGCGTACAGTGTATGTTGGCCGGGATTTGCCCTATATATTCCTCTCCCTGTGGCTGCAACATCTCGGCTTTTGTGTCGAAATATGCCATTGAGCCATATATGCCTATGCGTATGTCTATCCCATATTTTTTGGCAACATCTATGGTATATTCCATATCTTTGAAACTATTGTACGGCGACAGGCAAAACATCAGCGACACAGGGACTTCGTCTTTAATTTCTTCTATGACCCTTATTACCTTACCGTATCCGTCAACGCCACGCATGTTCTTGTAAGTTTCCCGGTTTCCGTCAATCGACAGGTACAGATGCTTAGGGTGGTAACATCTCGTCAGGTCGATCACCTTTTGCGGCAGAAGGCAGTTTGAAAGCAATGTATAGTTGGGGTGATTTGCCTGAAACCACTCCAAAATCTCGGCCGCTTGCGGGTGTAGCACAAACTCGCCGCCCTCTAGTCCTACTGTCGTGTGGGGACTTATGCATTTGCTTGACATCAACGACACGATTTCTTCTTTCAAAAGCGTGTCGTGGGGTTTCTGCCATATCGAGCAGTGTCGGCAACGCGACTGGCAGCGGTTAGTGGCATATATCATGAGCTGCGCCAGTTTCTTGTTTTGCGGGAACAGGATATTGCGCACCAGCAACACACCGTTCCTTATGTAATCTTGCATCTTATACATTTCTTCGGAGTTTAAATTCCACCGTATAGATGAAATCTCACCCCAAAGACTGCTTATAGCGGATTATTTTTGACTACATTTCGTCCCATGTCAATCTCAGACCTATTGGGAAAATGAACTCAAAAGAATTCTCCTGACGGATGGTCTTGATGTCAGAGCCGGGGTTGAAATAGTAGCGGAACGACGGCTCTGCATAGAAGCTGACCGACGGGGTAAGATCGTATTGGATGCCTAGCCCTCCTTCCACCGACCATTGCACCGGCGCTTGGATATGAATTGTGCTGGTATTGGGATTACCCCATTCTTCCGGCGAGTATTCACATACCGACTGACTGCCGTTTACAGGAATATCCAACGCACCGCCTCCATGACAGTACAACGAGAATCCGCTGTATGTGAACATACGGTAGTTGAATTTAAGAGGCACGCCTATATAATGTATGCGTTGGTTTATTTCCTTATATGTAAGCTCACTTTCGTAATGGATTTCAGAACGTAGCAATGTGTACCGCAGGCCGGTTTCAACACTCCATTGCGAAGACAGCGATTTGCTGAGCGACAGACCGACGACCACAGGCATATGGTGATAGGTCTTTTCCGTTACTTCGATCTCACCATCCGGCCCTTCCACATCCGAATTGTCAGGGTCATGGATTCTATAACGGTTAAAGCCGTTTTGTACAAGACCACCGGAAAATGCCAACGACAACGACCAATCGGACGCCTCATTTGACTGGCTATGCGGCAAATCCTCTTGGGCGATAGGCCTGCCACTGTCTATCACATCTTGTATCCTCCTTATGGTATCATTTGCCACACTGTCTTTCCTGGCTGCCGGTATGCTGTCTTTGGTTATTGTCATACCTGCAACAAGCTCATGTTTCTGCGGATTTATAGTTTTATAAACCACCTTTTGATTCGGAATTACGCTGTCGGGATTGACACCTCCACCGGTTATGGAATCGGCAATAATATGAGGATTGCCATCCGTGTTTTTACTTATCATATGAATCGAAGTATTTTCCTCCCGGTGCTTGAATATCCCATAGCAAAGGAGCAAAATGACACCAATCAGCGACAGGATACCCCCCCCTACTCGATATTGTACTATCATACGCCGCAGCATCGCTTTTGCCCGGGTGAGTTGTGACGATGATGAATGAGGGGCAATACCAAGCAATGCCCCTATTTCCTTATGCGAAAATCCATCTAAGACTGCAAGGCGGAAAACCTTACCGTAGCCGTCAGGCAATTTGTCGATTATGGCGTTAAGTTCTTCAAGAGTCAGTACGTGTTCTTCATGGGCCATGTCCTTTGCATCATCTTCAATTGCAGCCTCCGACAAAGGGACAGACATATGGCTTGCCACATCTTTAATGTATTGTAGCGAAAGATTTTTCATTATGGTGGTGAGCCATGCCTCCACTCTTGCCCCATTGTTCAGCACGCCGATTGATGTGAAGGCTATTAAAAAACCGTCATGAAGTATATCCCAGACTATATCGGAGCTATGGATATAATACGCCACCACCTCCCGCATTGCCGGGAGATAGGTTTGATAGAGAAGTCCGAATGCATCTCTGTCACCGGATTTACACTGTTCTACAAGACATATTTTATCCATAGCTAAAATTTATTACTTATAGATACCCAAAACCACAAAAGACTGCATGGGGATTCAAAAAAATAATGGAGACCGGATTTGGCACATGACGGCCACAGCCGTTGCATACTATTGCCACATTACCGATAATTTACTAACTTTGCCCCACGCATTTGCCACGAGATATGCAAAAAATATATGTTGTTATACATCAAACATCTTTTTCAGCTTATAATTTCACCTGGACGCGGATGGGAAGATATCGGACATGCCGATAGCGACCCGCGCCGGCTGCTGCTAAATGGACTCCTTCCATGGCTTGCCGTGGTGGCTCTCACCAGTTTTTGCCGCGGACTGTATACGCAGACATTCGATTATTCTGCAATAAACGCCATAATCTATGCCTTGGTCATATTCGTATCCTATTTCCTGGCATACTTTATCGCCCCAATGGCCATGTCATTCTTCATCGACTCATTCACCAGTGCCTCCGACATAGAGCGCAGGCTGTCAACCGTGGTAGCATACTCCACCGGGCTTCTGGCCATGATCGCAGCCCTAGAGAACTGCATGCCTTCAAGCCTTACGCTAATGCATTTCCTGCCCATATACGTTGCAATAATAATATGGAAGGCAACCCCCTATCTGGAGATCAAGACGGAAAGCACAGGCGCTTTCATGATATTGGCCATACTTTCAATTATCGCCCCACCCTACCTGCTCAGGCTTGCGCTGGGGCTATTGGTCTGACCTAAAAACATCCCACATATGGACTTCAAAGAAATCAACATAAAGAACCGCCGGGCAAAATTCGACTACGATATCACTGAGACTTTCACGGCAGGACTGGTGCTAACCGGCACCGAAATAAAATCCATACGCCTAGGCAAGGCAAGCCTGGCCGACACATTCTGCTACGTAAACAACGGCGAGGTATGGGTGAAGAATATGAACATCCAGGAATATTTCTACGGCACATACAACAATCATACAGCCCGCCGCGACCGCAAGCTTCTGCTTAACCGCAAGGAAATTGCACGCCTGGAGAAAAACGGCAAGGAATCCGGATTCTCAATAATACCACTACGCCTGTTCATAAATGGCCGCGGACTTGCCAAACTTGTCATCGGTATAGGACGGGGAAAGAAAGAATACGACAAGCGCCAAAGCATAAAAGAGCGTGAGGACAAGCGGTCAATAGCAAGAATGATGCAAAGGTAGCCAGCGCCTTATACGCCGTCTGCCTCAACGCATCAATGCGCCCTCAATCTTATTCACGTCCTCCTGCAATTGCTTTTCAATGGGCAGACGCTCCTCGATATTCTTGCATGCATACAACACCGTGGCATGAGTCCTGGAAAGCCGCGTACCGATAGCCTTCAACGGCATCTTTGCTAGTTTCTTTGCAAGATACATCACCATCTGCCGCGCATCCGATATCTCACGCTTCCGGCTCTTTGTGAACATCACATCCGGGTCGATATTGTAGTATGCCGCAACCTCCTGTGTTATGGCATCAAAGTTCACCTGGCGCTTGTTGATCTTGACGGCATTTGCAAGCACCGCACGCGCCAGATCTATAGTGATCTCCTGGTTCAGGACTGTAGCGTATGCCATCAACGATACAATCACGCCCTCAAGCTCACGGATAGAGTCAGTAACATTTTTTGCGATATACCCAAGCACCTCATCCGGGATGGACAACCCGTCCTGCTCAGCCTTCTGCGTAAGCACATCCTTGCGCAATGCAAGGTCGGGCTTGTCAAGCTGTGTCGACATACCCCACTTGAACCGCGACAGCAGACGCGCCTCCATGCCCTCCATCTGAGATGGAGCACAATCGCTCGACAGTATTATCTGGCGCTGGTTCTGATGTAGGTGGTTGAATATATGGAAAAACGTGTTCTGGGTCTTCGGCTTACCGGCAAGGTCCTGTATATCGTCTATTATCAAAGTGTCTATGCTCTGATAGAATGCGAAAAAGTCGTTTATGTGCTTATTCTGCGAAGCTGCCGTAAACTGGCTTTCAAAAAGGCGGGCGGTAACGTAGAGCACACGCGCACGCGGATTACGTTCCTTGACCCTGATCCCTATCGCCTGTATAAGGTGAGTCTTGCCGACACCCGTAGGCCCGAAAACAAATAGAGGGTTGAACGTCCGGCATTTCGGATTGTCAGCAATGGCCTCCCCTATCGAACGGGCAATCTTGTTCGACATGCTCCCGCAATAGTTCTCAAAAGTATAACGTGGATTAAGCTGCGGATCAATACTGCGCTCCACCACTGGTTGGAACGGATTGGCCGGAGATGTATGGAATGGCGAGACCGCCGGACTAGGGCCGACACTTCGCACATTCACTTCTGTCGCCGGGTCATTATTGACCTGGTAATAATTATAGAACAATTTCACCCCTGCGCCATAGACTTTCCTCAACGCAGCACCAAGCAATTTGACATAACGTTCCTCCAGCTGCTCTACAAAGAACGCTGACGGGACATTGAGAGTGACCCTGCCTTCCCTGAAGCTGAGCGAGGTCACATCCTTAAACCAAGTGTCAAATTGTTCTGCGGGAATATTGTCGCGTATTATCGCCAGACAATCCTCCCACAATTGAGTGTGAGTTTTTTCCATTTGGGGAATTTTAGAGGAAAAGGGGAGTTTTCTTACGTTTTTTACTCTGCAAAATTCTCACTTTTTTTTCACAAAAACAAACGTGAATTTATTTGCATTTTTAAAAATTTTTCAATCAATCTGTATCTCAGCATTTTACGCCAACATTGAATCTATAGTAGATGTATAGCTTCAATATTTCAAAACAACGTATTGATTATTAATGATTTAATACATTAAAGTTAAATCATCGCATTCTGTTGGGTATGGTTGTCTGCATATGTACAGACTCTATTCAGCGGCAATTATATCTCAATTGAGTCCAAATCCACTATTTAGAATAAATCTAAATAACGCCACTTAGTGTCATATCATAAAAGTTTTATGCTTATATAGCGCTTTGGATTCTTCTTTACGTCTATAAGGAGCGAGTCAAGGCTGGATACAGCCGAATTGATATTGTCATACAACTCCCGGTCGTTCATCAGTTGCCCCAACGTTGAATTGCGGTCGTTTAACTGCAGGGAAAGCTGTCTGAGATTCGCACTCATACTGTTCAGGTTGTCCACAAGCGAATCAACCGGAAGGCCGTTCAGCGTAGAAGAGAAACCCGAAAGGTTACCGGACATGACCGAAACATTCTCTGTTATAGCATTCACATTTTTTGCAATAGGAGGCAACGTCTTGACTACAGCGTTCAGCTGGCGGCTGGTCGCCTCTAGGTTTGCCGTAATCGCATCCAGTCGCTTCACCGAAGCCGCGATGGCTGGATCTGACACCAACACATTCACATTGGTAAGCAAGGTATCAACCTTTGTCATCACCTTCGACACCGACGGCAGCACCTCGCCCGACACATTGTCCATCAGTCCGGAAGCATTTTCGCCGACTAACACATCGCCTACATTATGGAAATCACCACCCGGTGCCATATCAAGCTTTATCGAAGCCGTCCCAAGCAGGTCTGTGCCAAGCACGGCCTTAGTGCCCTTTGGCACACGCAGGCTCTTATCCAGGCTCAGTTCTACCCTTACATGGCCCGGGTTATCGTACTCATAGCTTATATCCCTGACAAGACCTACCTTATATCCATTGACACTCACCGGTGCAGAAACCGCAAGCCCCTCCACGTTGGTATACGTCACATAATAATAGTTGGCAGCCTTGAACACATTGACCCCTTTAAGGAAATCAATCCCGACCACCAGCACCACTATCGACAATGCAACTATAAGGCCTATTATCACTTCTTTTCTGAATATCTTCTTCATATGTTTTATTTGCTGATTTATCCTTTATAACAACATATCTACTTGACACGTTTTCCATCCCGCATTTTTATGACAAATGCATCCTTGAACGACCTTTTGACTTTCTTCAGTGCGTCCAGGGCATCATCCATGCTACCATAACTGCCATAATAATACTTATATAGCCCTGCGTCCCTGTAACTATATATCGGCCTAAGACCCTTGAAAGCACTAGCTCCTTCTTCCAAAGGCTTTCCGCTTGTAAGGAACTGGACGCAATACCTAAGCCCGCCATCAAGGCTTTCCTGATACCCATCTGGAGTATCATCGCCTTCATCCTCTTCCTGTTCCTTGCCGGCATCACCTTCAGTCTCTTGTTGGGCCTGCATGCCGCCTTCCCCGGCATCATACGCTTTTTTATATGCCACAAAGGCATTGAACAATGCTTGGGCCAGCTTGTCCTGTCCTTTTTTTGAAGACATATATGTCTCTTGCGTAGGGTTACATATAAAGTCCAACTCCACAAGCACAGAAGGCATCGATGTGGCATGAAGCACCCAGAATCCGGCCTGCCGCACATTCTTGTCGCCACGCCCGGCAGTCTTTACAAGCTCCCGTTGCGCCTTTGCCGCGAAGTTCAGACTCTGCACCATGTGGCGGTTCTGTTCCATCTCGAATATTATGTACGACTCTGCCGAATTAGGGTCAAATCCGGCATAAGTGGTAGTATAATCCGGCTCAAGCACCATCACGGCATTCTCTCGTTGGGCCACCTCCAGGTTTCGTGCCGCCCGGTTGACGCCAAGCGTATACACCGAAGCACCATGAATCTTATCCCGGCCACGTGTCCGTTTGTCCACGGAATTAGCATGTATCGACACAAACAGATCGCCTTTGGCCTTATTTGCGATATCCGCACGCCCCTGCAAAGTGACAAATGTATCATCATCACGCGTATACACCACCTTCACTTCATCATTACGTCCGTACGCATCCTTTATCTTTCGTCCGAAAGCCTTGCCTACAGCCAGCACTATATCCTTTTCTTTCGCCTTTCGGCCAACCGCTCCATGGTCCTTGCCGCCATGCCCGGGGTCTATCACAACGACAAACTCCCGCGCGCTGGCACATACTGTACCGGCCACTGCCATGACGGCAACGGCAAAAGAACATATCAAGAACCTAAAAAACGATCTACGCATAACGCCCGATTTAAAACAAGGTGCAAATTTAACGATTAAACACGTAATTTAGCCAATACTGACCATATTTTTAGCGTTTTGCCCAATGTATGTGGCATTTTTTGCCAATCCGTTACAAGTAGAAATCGTAATTTTGCGACAAAAACAACATTTTCATACCAATGCGGCATTACATATATATAACATACATAATGACAACGGTTATGGCTGCCATAACCGGATGCGGAAGCCCAGGCAACAGCAAAACAGCAACCTTCACACCCGAAAAAGTACACAGGCTTGATTCATACGCCTACCGCTTGGGAGTCATGCCCGACAGTACACCTGAAACAGACAAGGAAGCGATGACACCGGGCATAGCCGCCATAGATTCAATGCTGGCCTATACCGGAAACCCGCAGGCGTCATTCGCGAGCTACTGCAAATCTCCTGCAGTGAAAATATTCACGCCCGATGTAGAACATGTCTACCCCAACCTCGACAAACTTGAATCCACACTCGGCCACATCACCGCCATAGCCGGAATAGAGTTTATAGAAATCCCCAGGCGGACCTATTTTTCAATAATATCGCCATACAGCCAGTCGATATTCCTGTCAGATTCAGTGGCGCTAATAGCCCTGAACCATTATCTAGGGGCTGACTACATAGGATATGCCGGACGATTCGAGCCATACCGCCTGCGCGACAAGACCCCGGAAAGGCTGCCTTATGACATCGCCGAGGCCATTGTAGCCTCAGCTTATCCATACGCCCCGCCGACAGCCCAGGATGCCACAGCTCTGTCTCGGATGTTATACGAGGGCGCACTGCTGAATGCCGTAATGGCGCTAGTGCCCGATGCCGATACATCCGAGGCACTATCGCTGACGGCAGAGCAGCTGAAATGGCTCAACGATAACGAAGGCCGGATATGGAACGCTTTGATCGGGAATGACCTGCTTTACTCAACATCCCCTGTCGATGCCACACGCCTCGTATCTCCAGCCCCCGCGACGGCCATATTGGGCCAATCAGTGCCCCCTCGGGCAGGACGCTTCGTAGGGCTGCGCATCATCCGGTCATACCTCTCCCGACACCCCGGACAGAGCATGTCATCCATGCTGCAACCAGACTTCTATTGCTCTCCGCAGACCCTGATTGACGCCGGATACGCACCCTTCTGATTTTCAACATTATATTAATTTAACAGAGCTATAAAGCACAAAGTATCAACGGATTAGCCAGCAAGCAACATTTAACGCTGGTACACCTGATACACAGACACTTGCATATTCGGCAATAAATCCGTACCTTTGTGCCGCTTTAATTGATGAGCAGCTATAGAGATGGCTGACTTTAGCCGAAAATCGGCGAGCTGAATCATGGGCGTTCGGTTACGCGTAAGTATCAGCTTATTTAGGAATTTTAATTTTAAGCAATGAAGAAAACATTCTTTATTATTGCGCTTTTTGCAGTGATGCTGTTTGCATCATCGGCAACCAATCACCGTGTATTCGGCACGGAAGTAGGCTCTGCTGCCCCGATGCTATCAATCACCGACGGCAACAAGGCCATAGACCTGAATTCTTTACGCGGCAGCTACGTACTGCTCACGTTTTGGTCCTCCACCGATGCCCCATCACGAGTAGCCTGCAACAACTACACCACTGCAATAAGGAATCTGCAAAACGCACAGCGCGTACGCCACATCTCCGTAAACCTAGACCGGTCTGCCGGGCTTTTCAACCAGATAGTGACACGCGACAACCTTGATTCCGATGCGCAATTCAATGTCCAGGGGAAACAGGCAGAACGGATAATCGCCGACTACGACCTGGACAACGGTTACGGCTCATACCTTATAGGCCCTGACGGCCATATAGCAGCCATAAACCCATCAATATCGAACTTGATTACAATCTAAATTACGCAGCAGGAGCTACCGGCATATTACACCGACAGCTCCTGCCGTGTATTTATACACACCAGTCCGGCATAACCGAAATATAAAATTAAGTTAAAGGCTCTGACATTGAAAATATTTCGCTAAATTTGCATTGTCATTCCCCAAGCACCAAAACTTGTAAGGAATAGCTTGATTCATTACAGAATAGACCATAAACCATTTTAAATAAAAACTAACTATGTCAAAGGTAACAGTTGTAGGCGCCGGAAATGTGGGCGCTACTTGTGCTAACGTATTGGTAACAAATCAGGTGGCTGATGAAGTAGTTCTCATCGACATCAAAGAAGGCCTCAGCGAAGGCAAGGCCATGGACATCATGCAGACCGCCAACATCCTCGGCCTTAACACCACCCTGACAGGTGTGACCAACGACTATGAAAAGACCGCTGGAAGCGATGTCGTTGTAATCACATCAGGCATTCCCCGCAAGCCAGGAATGACACGCGAAGAACTCATCGGCGTAAATGCCGGGATCGTAAAGTCTGTAACTGACAACGTACTCAAATACTCACCCGACGCCATCATCATATGCGTATCCAACCCTATGGATACGATGACATACCTCATCCACAAGACAAGCGGCCTACCCAAGAACCGCATCATCGGTATGGGCGGCGCGCTCGACAGCGCACGTTTCAAATACTTCCTCAGCCTCGCTCTCAACGCCAACCCCAATGAGATCGAAGGCATCGTGATAGGCGGACACGGCGACACCACCATGATACCCCTTACACGCTACGCAGCATACCGTGGTATCCCTGCAAGCACACTGCTCCCGGCTGAACAGCTCGAGAAAGTGGCTGCCGACACAATGGTAGGCGGCGCAACCCTCACCAAGCTTCTCGGCACATCTGCATGGTATGCACCAGGTGCGGCTGCTGCACAGGTTGCGGCTGCTGTGATCCACAACCAGAAACGCCTCATATCATGCAGCGCCCTGCTCGACGGCGAATACGGCGAAAAGGACCTGTGCATCGGTGTTCCTTGCATCCTCGGCAAGAACGGTATCGAAAAGATCGTTGAATTCGACCTAAACGATGCCGAACGTGAACTCTTCCGCAAGAGCGCTGAAGCTGTCCACAAGACCAACGCCGCACTTGCTGGAGCTCTCTAGTCTTCAGGACACCACTTGACAAGTCAAAGGGAACACGCAACCACAGGCTCAAACAATAAGCCATGATTGCGTGTTCTTAATATCATATCCACAATATACCATACAATGAGAAAGACATTAGCATCAGCCATTGCAGCCGTATTGGCCCTGACAATGGCTACATCCTGCTCCCAATCATCAAAGAACGGAAACGGACAGGACACAACCGATACTGCAACCCAAAACATCGAAGAACAGATCGATGCAGCACAGACAGTAGCCGAAGAGGCTGAGATACTCAACCCCGACCAGGTGAAGATCGGCGTCATTGAACTGGACAACGACAATATACTGCGTCCCGGAATAAAGACAAACCACCTGATAATAGTAGACTTCAACGCAACTTGGTGCGGACCTTGCCGCCAATTCAGGCCTGCCTTTGATGCCGCAGCCGAAAAATTCGCTGGCAAAGTCGAATTTATATCTGTGGATGTCGACAACAACCCCAGCACAGCGGCCGCATTCGGCGTGGAAGGCATCCCGCATGTCACATTCATCATCCCGGGGAAAGAATCCAAGACATATGTCGGCACACAGGACCTCCTGCCCCAGGAATCGTTCTTCAAGCTAATCGAAGAAAACATGTAACATAACACCTGTCAAAGGTATCCCACTATAGGGGCTGCACCATATTTTTATGGCACAGCCCTTTTTCGTATCATGGCAAATCCGTCCCCGGTCCATCCTATAAAGGTATCATCATCACATACAGCTATCCTATATAGCGGAATGTCAATGCCGACGGTCCGGTCAACGATAATTCCAGTCCAATCAATCTTGTACATCATCGGATATAAATACGCCGCGTCCGCATGCCCGTATCCCCAATACAACGCATATATGTAGTCTTGCGTATTGGATACATCCATAAAATGGCAAGGATTCAGATCCTCGGAATCAGCCTCGTCAAGGGTCTCCGGACTAAACGTACATTCCCCGACCTTGACTGTCCCGACTGGAGTGCCATCCAACCCTCTAATTTCCACAACCGGATGCATCCTATAGGCAAATGCCAGCCGATTGTATTTGCTGGAATAGGAAAGCTCACCGACGTTTGGAATCCATGACGGCAAATCCTCAGATACGCTTATATGGCACACAGTGTCTACGCACGCGGAATCCAGATTGGCCGTCATCGCATACTGACGTCCTCCCCTTGGCTCACGCCCTATAAACACATACCGGCCCGAACCCATCATGGATACGTCCTGAACGTATTGCGATATGGCAAACGGCAGCTTGCAGTCCACGCCAATCAGATACCTTTTAGTCCGATATAAGGCATTGCCTGCCTCTACTTCATATATTTCGCCGTCATCCTGGCTGATAACATGCATACGTCCGTCATCCCCAAAGAACGGGTAAGGCAAATATGATTGGTAGTATCCGTTGTCATATTTCCCGATTTCCGGCCCGAAAACAAGGACGTTGTTTGTCTTATCTATAGTAGCCCTGCGAAGGAAACGCTGCCCGTGTCCCCCGTCACGTTCATAAACAATAAAAAGTGTATCACCCAAAACCTTCATTTCGGTCATATGGCGGATTCCAAAAAGATTTTCACCAGTAAGCCCAAGTTCAATCGTCTCAACGGCAGTCTGTGCGTTTGCGCTGCTGACTGTCAGCCATGCAAACGCCATGAGATATAGCGCTTTCATCTTATTTCAAGCGGCTTATATGGGATAGGGGTTTCTTCCACCTCGGTCGCATCACGCACTTTTCCGTCTTTACCAACAATCATCAATCGTCCTGTACCACCGCCTATAGCAGCTAAGTGGAAAGCTATCGGTGTGTTATAATACCGTTTGACCGTCTTGTCGGCATCATCTGAGGAACATTTTTTCTCATTGGGATACTCATACACATAAATAGGTTCTTTGACACGTTCAAATCCTTTCATAACCCAGATGAATTGGCCTTCGTCATCTTGTATTTGGACTATCATACCCGGGAGGCCACCGAATTTGTATAGACCGAAAGGCAATGGCAGCTCAAAGGTGTACCACGCCGAATAATTCCTGCCAAAAAATTCGGTCCTTGCCAGGAAACACTCATATCCAAGGATATTTTTAACGGAATCTGCCACAAACTCCCATTCCATGGAGGGTACTTGTTCGGAATAGCATAATATCCCTGTACCTGAAGGCAGTCTCCGCTTCATATCTGCCCGCCTCTCTTTTATTGCCAGCAAGGTTTCCACAGGCCAGGGTGTACCGTTGGGATTTGAGAACACATCTTTGCCTTTCTTGATATCAGCCGTACATAGGGAATCAAACTGAAATATTATATCACTGAAATCTTTTACCGTATGCCGCCCGATAAGCACATTGCGGACATCGGAAAAACGATTATTTACCAACGGATGGCAAGTGTAATCCAAGGCATATGTCACTTTATATGCCGCAGTATCGACTGGCGTGGCCTTGTCAAGCGGCTCGGAAAATATGCCAAGCTGGGCATTGGCAACAAATGGAAGCATAATTGCCAAAAAAGGTAAATAGAGTTTTTTCATATTATTGGAATTTAGAATATCCTTAATCTGATTTTCAGCACTACGCTCCGTGGACGGATGTTGTAGACAGAGCGGGTATCTGTGAGTGCCGATCGGCTTGAATAGAGATAGGCCTTGCGGTCAAGCAGATTGTCGCATGCAAGGGTAAAAATGAAACGCTTGATTGAATAGCGTGCCTCGGCATTTAGCAACACAAACGACTTGTCACCATCATTGAAGTTGTTATAGTAATGATACACAGAAGCTTTAAGTGTCACGCCACCGGGAATCGCGAAATCGAGCGAGGCTTTGTTGGTGACAGTGCGCAGCCACGGTGTATCGGCACAACCTTTTTGACTGCCTGCCGACTGGTAATAACGCCCTTCCCACAGTGCGGACAGCCATCGGAATGGGGAAACACTTATGTCTGCGTCAACTCCCAAAGAACTGCCGGTATACCTCAGCACCTCGTCCTGAACGAGCAAAGGATTGTCATAACAGGTATATGCCGCAGACAGCCCGATTTTAAACCTCCGCCAGTCAAAACCCCGGCTAGCATGGACTTTTACGGAAAACATGTCGCCTGTTTCTGATGTGCGGCGGCTGATGGTGCGCTGCACCAAGCCGTCGTAATATGAACCATAGAGCACGTCGGGCAATTCTCTGTGCCATCCGGCCTCAACACCGGCAAAACTCATCGAAAGTATATTTTTGAAACTATAGGATATACTGTTATATAGTGCCGCACCCTCATAAAGCCCGGAAACGTCATAGGCCGACAGGCAGCGGTACGAAGTGAGGATATAATTTGAATAAAGGTTTTCAATCGATGGCGTCAGATGGTTCAGCACCGATTTCAGCGTCAGATGGTGGCTGCTGTTGATATCATACGTTATACTCAAATCCGGCGACACCCTGAAACGGGACTTGGCCGTCACCTCATCATCAAGTTTGTTATCCAGACTGAACAATCTATATTTAAATGGGATACATAATGACACATGGAAGCGGCGTATGCTGTATACAAATTCTGCGTTCATCCCGGCATCAATATAATCCAAGGCTAGCCTGTTACGGAATTGGGCAATATCGCTATCCAACGAATTATGATGGTAATTGAGAATCGCAGTCGGATGTAGGGAAAAGTTCCCGTACCTGAAAGCGGATAGGAATCCGAATCTGTTTTCAGTGGAGATATTGCGATAGTCCACATTCTGGTTTAGCACTCCATCGGTGAACAAATCCGGGAAAAGATTGGGCGACACCACCAGGCTATGAGGCCGTTTCTCAAGATTTACCAAAGAATATATCTCAAAACCACGGCTTTCTGAATTGCGGCAAGTCATATGGAACTTGTTTAACAACCTGTATGTGTCGGTCTTTCCAAGCTGGCCTATGTCCTCGACACCTGCAAGAATGCGGCTGTCGGCATCGTTCCTTCCCCAATCGAATTTCAACTGCCCTTTCAAATAGTTTCGCTCGCCGTTATCCATATATGTCAGGTCTCCGTAGGCCTTTTGCATACGCACCTTGCCGCCCACCAGTTCATCTACAATATTTTGCGAACCACCGGGCAAGGTGTTGGACGTAGAAGAGTAGCACTCACGGCTGTCGCGGTCGTTGAGATAGGCGGCATTAATTCCGAACTCGCCGGACTTCCCGACACGGTATACATTATTGAATGTCGCGCTGTGCGAACGGTTGAAATAATAGTACCGCTTGTCAATTCCAGGCGCAGACGGCATGACTATGGATGAGATATTGTTGGTGCGCGAATAGTCGTTGTCTAAAGAATAAAGTTCTTGTGAAAGGTCCTCGCCTGTGTTGTTGCCTTTGTAAGTGGCCAGGAACTGGCTTTTACGGCGGAAGCATGTTGCTATAACGGAATTGCCCCAAAGGACATCGCCGCCATATCCGCTGCCGAGCACGGCGATGAGATTGTACACCCCTTTCACCCCCTCTTTGAGCCGGAGGTTTATAGAAGCCTGTTCCTCAGGGCGCAATCCTTTGAGGGCCTTTATATCCTGATGGTTTTCAAACACCTGGACGGTGGCAATGCTATTTGGGTCGATACTGTTGGTGGCTATTCCGTAATGCCCTTTCATCAGGTCAAGCCCCTCGATGTAAAGATTCTTGATAGGCTTCCCCTGATATGACACCTGCCCGGCTTCGGACACTGTTATTCCCGGCATCTTGCGTAATACATCTGCAACCGACTGGTCGGATTGCGATAGGAACGAGGCTACATTATAATTGATTGTATCTTCTTGGGAGTATATCTTCTTTGCCTTTACAACCACTTCTTTCAGCTCCATATCCCGCCCCTCTACAACAATGGTATGTGTCCCCTGCTTATTGGGGACAGCAACAGTCGCCGGCAACAACCCCATGCCTGACACCTTCAAAACCACACTGTCACATAAGCTATTCACCTTAATGCTGAAACTGCCGTCAACGGCTGTAAACGTTGATGCAATCACCGTCCCAGGCATACTGTAGGGCAACACTGACACATTGGCCATATCCACCCCTTCTCCATTGGTAAATTTGACGCACCCGCTGATTATTGTCTGACTAAACAATTGTAATACAGACAATAAGACTAAAGACATTACAGTTGCAGATCTTTTCATATGGATATAAAACTGGCCGGTTGCCAATAAATTGGCAGCCAATGCAATTAATATGACATCATATTATTTCTCTATCCTGATGGGAATATTATACCGCACCGAAATAGCAGCACCATCCAAAAACACCTTTACAAACTGCACTTGGCTTGCGGCCTGCTCGATTGCGGTCTTTATGCCCTGATCACCAATGCCGTCTGCCAAGACCTCCTTTATCCGGCCGTCCTCTCCAACTACAATCTGTATATTTGCCGTTATTTTCTCCCCTTCATAATCGGTCAACGCCACTTTTATTAAATCAGTCAGTGGTTTTTGGTCATCAAAAGGAGAAGGAAGTTCAACGACGGTATCCGGCTTTTCTCCCTTAGGCGTATCAACCATCAATAGCGCAGCGGCCTCTTCAGTTCCACGCTTTTCAATGTCCACAGCTTCGGGAAATTCAAAATCATATATGCAGGAAAGGAGTTTAGCCGGCAACGGCATAGCAGTGACACCACAGGCAAAAATTACCGCAGGTACTGCACATACCGCAATAAGCATAGATTTCCTGGAGTGGTGTGGCCTGTCCATCATCAACACACGCTTACGGAAACAGCGCTTACTGGAAACAAAACTGTCAGCAACCGGCATTGTTTTCATGCTTATAGCATTTGTCACAAGCAACCGCTGATAGCCATATATGTCAGCACCCGAGCGGATGACAGCCGAATCTGCCTCAAATTCATGGTTCAGTTTGACAAGCCGTCGTACCATCCAGGAAAAAGGATTGTACCACATGAATATACACAGCAGATCAACCAACAGTATATCAATCCAATGGCGTTCGTCTGTATGCGCCTTTTCATGAATGAACAAACTGCCGGCCAGGCCATCATCATCCGTGCCAGGAAGAAATATATAGTTCGACCAGCAGAATGGGGACATCTCCTCATTGTCCAAACGGCATACCGTATAACCCTGATAAACAGTCCGCCTGCTTTTATAGATAAGAATAAAGAGACGTATATATGAATGAGCCTCATGTAAAAGGAAAAACGCAATTCCCGAAAAATAAACGATGACGGCCACCGCAATCCAGTCAAACCCGCTTGAGGGGACAGACGCCAAAATTGTGTCAGACGGCATCCAGTATGCGGCCGTTTGAATATCGATGACACCAGGTGCGTCACTGCCACCGGATACCGCAACAGGCATTGACAATAAAACAGCGGGAAGGACCAGCGACAGGATTATGCCGCAGATGATCGAAAACCGGTTGAAACGGAACGATATACACCGGTTGACCAACTGATGCAACACCGGGAACAGCATGGCCATGATTATCGATGCCGTAAGGGAATAGGCCAAAAACGCGCTCATAGTCAATCCTTTTTTGCTCCTTTGGATTTTTCCACCTCTTCAAGCAGACGCCGCAAGTCCTCAACCGAAATATTACTGTCCTCGACAAAAGACGACACCACCCTCAAATAGGAATTCTTGAAATATCTACCTATTATCGAGGACATCGACTTCTTGCCCATGTCTTCTTCGGCCACGATGGCATGATATCGGTATGACTTCCCAAACTGCCTGTGCCCGACATACCCTTTTTCTTCAAGGGAACGGACTATCGTTGAAATAGTGTTGAAATGCGGCTTTGGGTCGGCATACTTGTCAACAATTTCCTTCACGTACAATGGGCCATGTTTCCAAAAGAAACCCAGCACCTCTTCTTCTTTGGCGGTCAATCTTTCCATATACAAATATTTAACACCGCAAATATAAACTACAAATAATAGTTACAACTATAATTTCTAGTTAATTATTGTTAACCCCAACACAATACCTCTGCCCATTTTACTATTACAGAAATTTTAACTATCTTTGCATTACATTTAACACATAAGCAATCAAGATAGATGCAGATACGTTCACCCAAAGAAATAGCCAACGCCGCGGATGCCGCCGGAAAAGTCAAGGCAAACCTCACATCCAATAATGCCTTTTCCGCAAAATTTATAGGCATGTCGTTTGCCGCAGGCGCATTCATCGCACTTGGCGGACTGCTGTCCGTGGTTGCCGGATACGGATTTCCGGAAGCATCGGCAGGAAACCCGTCGCTCCAGAAAATGCTCAGCGGCCTGGTATTCCCCATCGGCCTAGTGCTGGTGGTGGTCCTGGGCGCAGAACTTTTCACAGGCAACAACGCCCTTCTCATTCCTGGCATGATGCGCCGCGACATACGACCGTCGGCTGTACTCAAGAACTGGACGCTCGTCTGGATAGGCAATTTTGCCGGGGCGCTGGCCATGGCATACTTCCTTACATACCTGGCCGGGATAACCGCCTCCGACCCCTACCACAGCGCCATAATCCGGATGGCAGAGACAAAAGCCACATTGCCCTGGTGGGTGATATTCGTCCGCGGGATAGGGGCAAACTGGTGTGTATGCCTGGCAGTATGGCTTGCAATGGCAGGTAATACCCTGACAGAAAAGGTGGCAGGCTGCTGGATACCGGTAGCGGCATTTGTGATTTTGGGATACGAACACTGTGTCGCCAACATGTTCTTCATCCCGGCCGGCATGCTTGAAGGGGCTGACGTGACCATATATACAATGACGGTAGGCAACCTCATACCGGCCACGTTGGGCAATATAACCGGAGGGGCCCTTTTTGTAGGCACGCTCCACGGATACCTGAGGCTCAAAGGCTGACACGCCGCCACTCCCCATAATTTAGTTAATTCTTCACCCTTTTTAAGAGTGTGAATCAAAGATATTTTGTAAATTTGCAGTCGAATAGAATTAAAATTCACTAATATACCCAATATTAATCAACTATGGTAAGTTACAAAGAACTGGGCCTTGTGAACACCCGTGAGATGTTCGCCAAGGCTATCAAGGGCGGCTACGCCATCCCCGCTTTCAACTTCAACAACATGGAGCAGCTCCAGGCTATCATCAAGGCTGCATCTGAGGAAAAATCACCCGTCATCCTTCAGGTGTCAAAGGGCGCACGCAACTATGCAAACGCAACCCTGCTCCGCTACATGGCCCAAGGTGCTGTGGCATATGCCAAGGAACTCGGCTGGGAACACCCCCAGATTGTGCTCCACCTCGACCATGGCGACAGCTTTGAGCTGTGCAAATCATGCATCGACAGCGGCTTCTCATCAGTGATGATCGACGGCAGCCACCTGCCCTACGAAGAAAACGTAGCCCTTACAAAAAAGGTCGTAGACTACGCTCACCAGTATGACGTTACTGTTGAAGGTGAACTTGGCGTATTGGCCGGCGTTGAGGACGAAGTTTCCAGTGACCACCACACATACACCGACCCTGAGGAAGTCATCGACTTCGCTACCCGTACAGGCTGCGATTCGCTGGCCATCTCTATCGGCACAAGCCACGGCGCATACAAATTCACTCCCGAGCAGTGCACACGCAACGCAGAAGGCCGCCTCGTTCCTCCCCCATTGGCATTCGAGGTACTTGACGCCGTTATGGAAAAGCTCCCCGGATTCCCCATCGTGCTCCACGGCTCTTCATCTGTTCCTGAGGAATATGTAGAAATAATCAACACACATGGCGGCAAGCTTCCAGATGCCATCGGTATCCCCGAAGAAGAACTCCGCAAGGCTGCAAAGAGCGCTGTATGCAAAATCAACATCGACTCAGACAGCCGTCTTGCCATGACCGCAGCCGTACGTAAGGTCTTTGTTGACAAACCAGGCGAATTTGACCCGCGCAAATACCTCGGCCCGGCACGTGATGAAATGGAAAAGCTCTACAAGCACAAAATCATCAACGTACTCGGCAGCGCAGGAAAGGCTGAATAATTCCAAGTACATGCAATATACGTCCATGATACCGTCAAGGAATCATGGACGTATTTTATTAAAAATACTTTTGAGGAGAGCCATGACGGCCGTAAACCGCATAATGTAATTTATTTTTTTGCATTGTCTGTTTTTTGTTGCTATCTTTGAATCTGTAATCTACCGTTGAAAAATTTACGAAAGAATGAATATAGCCAAACTTACAATATGCCGCTGCCTGATGGCCGCATTCCTGACATTATTGGCGTTCCAGGCATCACCGGCCACGCCTATAGACAATGCAAGGCTACTGTTTGAAGACGGGGAATACCAAGCGGCCCTTACAAGGCTTGAACCGATGCTTTCAAAACCGGCCACAGCCAAAAATCCAGAGGTGAATTTCCTGGCCGGCGCATGCTGCATAGCATTGGGGGACAATGTCAGGGGAACAAAACTGCTTGACAACGCAATACGCCGCGGAAGCCTGGACGCCACAATATTCATGGCGGAAGAATCCATAAACCGTTACCGGCTTGAAGAGGCTGAAGGCTATATAGAAGCCTATGAATCGGCCATAGCGAAAAAGAAGAAAGCTCCGCGTGAGGGCCTTGACGAGCTTAACAGCCGCATCGTACTGACGCGCAACATGCTCGACCGCGTGGAAAAGATAGCGGTGATAGACAGCATCACTGTGCCCCGTGATGATTTTTTCAGATATTACCGGCTATCCCCCGAAACGGGGCGTCTGGCCGATGCCTCAATCCTGCCACGCGGCATAAGGACCTCTTCCCCGGGAGTAGTATATGTGCCTGAAAACGAGGTGAGCCTGCTATGGGCTGCCACAGACACAACCGGCACATCCGTGCTTATGGGCGCGGACCTGCTCGGTGACGGCACTATGTCGCAGCCGCATATGCTAGACGGGGATTTCAATGACAACGGAGATGCCAATTTCCCGTTCATGATGAGCGACGGCATCACGCTTTACTACGCCAACGACGGTGACAACACGCTTGGCGGGTATGACATCTTCATGACCCGCAAGGGCGATGACGGAAGGTTCCTCCAGCCACAGAACATAGGGATGCCTTATAATTCTCCTTATGACGACTACATGCTTGCGATAGATGAAGTGACCGGCGCGGGCTGGTGGGCAACTGACAGGAACCAGATACCTGACAGCGTGACCATATATGTGTTCGTGCCTAACGATGTAAGGCAGAACTATACTGCCGACGACCCAGATGTGGCATCGCTCGCTATGATCGAATCCATCTCCAGGACACAGACTTCGCCTGAGGGCTATGATGATGTGCGGAGGCGCATCAGCGAAACTGCCTCGGCAGGAAACGCCGACAACAAGAACTCTTTCCGGTTCTACATACCGGGAAAAGGGATATATACGGCAATGGAGGATTTCCGGTCGGCTGAAGCGGCCAGGGCCATGCAGAATTATATAGACAAACGGAATGAGATTTCCAGGCAACGACGCCACCTCACCCTCCTAAGAAAGGAATATGCCGAAGGCAATATGGACGTATCGACCGAGATCGCCCGTCTGGAACACTCCCTGCTGTCGGCCGACACTGAACTTGACAAGGCCGCCAGTGCCGTAGTGAAGGCCGAACTTTGACAACCACCCCGATTACAGAACAACCAAATACAAAAACCATATGGAAATAGCTATTATCGCCATTGTTGCAGCAGCAATCATAGTGCTGTGCATATTCTTCTATTACGTGCCTATATTCCTTTGGATATCCGCACGCGTCAGCGGCGTGAGAATCTCCCTGATACAGCTTGGCCTGATGCGCATACGAAAAGTGCCAGCCCAGGTCATAACACAGGCGCTCATCGAGGCCCACAAGGCAGGCCTCCAGGAAGTGACCCGCGATGACCTTGAGGCACACTACCTGGCAGGGGGAAATGTCGAGAAGGTGGTGCATGCCCTCGTATCGGCATCAAAAGCCAACATAGACCTCGGCTTCAAGATGGCGACCGCCATCGACCTTGCAGGCCGTGACGTGTTCCAGGCCGTGCAGATGTCGGTAAACCCCAAGGTGATAGACACCCCGCCGGTAACGGCCGTGGCAAAGGACGGCATCCAGCTTATAGCCAAGGCGCGCGTGACAGTGCGTGCCAATATCCGCCAGCTTGTAGGCGGTGCGGGAGAGGACACTGTACTTGCCCGTGTAGGTGAAGGCATCGTGTCATCAATCGGTTCATCGGAAAGCCATAAGCAAGTGCTCGAGAACCCGGATTCCATCTCGAAGCTGGTGCTGAAGAAGGGGCTTGACTCCGGCACGGCTTTCGAGATACTGTCCATAGACATCGCGGACATCGATATAGGCAAGAATATCGGTGCGGCGCTACAGATAGACCAGGCACAGGCCGACAAGAACATCGCCCAGGCCAAGGCCGAGGAAAGGCGTGCAATGGCCATCGCCCTCGAGCAGGAGATGAAGGCAAAGGCACAGGAAGCCCGCGCGAAAGTGATCGAGGCTGAGGCCGAGCTGCCACGCGCCATGGCTGAGGCCTTTGTAAAAGGCAACCTCGGCATCATGGACTATTATAAAATGAAGAACGTAGAGGCCGACACCAATATGCGCCAAAGCATATCGCGCCCGGGTTCTGACAAGAAATAGGACTCACCCCGTCAGAAAGGTAGCACATGGCTTCATTCCTAACCGCGCTCGCTGTCCTCGTGATAGGGTATGTGGCATACGGGGCTTTAGCGGAAAAGGTGTTCGGCATCGATCCGCAAAGGCCTACGCCTGCCATAGCCAACGCTGACGGCGTGGATTTCATACCTATGCCGACATGGAAGGTGTTCCTTATACAGTTCCTGAACATAGCCGGGCTAGGCCCGATTTTCGGTGCCATCATGGGTATAATGTTCGGGCCGGCGGCATTCCTATGGATAGTGTTAGGGACTATATTCGCAGGTGCGGTCCATGACTTCACATCGGCCATGATCTCTGTCCGTTCGGGGGGCAAATCACTTCCCGAGATTGTGGGTACGGAGCTAGGCGGCACAGTAAAGACGGTCATGCGGATTTTCTCGGTGGTGCTGCTCATACTTGTATCCGCCGTATTTGTCCTAACGCCTGCCGACATCATAGCAGGGATGACGAGCGAATCCCTTGACGTACGTTTCTGGATTTTCATAATCTTCGCATACTACATCCTTGCGACCCTGCTGCCCATCGACAAGCTTATAGGCAACCTTTACCCAATATTCGGGTTTGCCCTGCTGTTCATGGCCGCCGGGATCATGGGCATGCTCCTTTTCGGGGACGCCGCCATTCCGGACGGTTTTTCCGACGGACTATATACGAGGTACGCGGACGCGGACACCCATCCAGTATTCCCGATGATGTTCGTGTCCATAGCATGCGGCGCTATATCGGGATTCCATGCCACACAATCGCCGATGATGGCGAGATGCCTCAAAAATGAGAGGCTCGCCAGGCCGGTATTTTATGGGGCGATGGTTGCGGAAGGCTTCGTGGCCCTGATATGGGCGGCAGCAGCCATCGCATTCACCGGCGGATACGGTGAACTGGCCTCATACATGCAGGAGGAAGGCGCTTCGGCGGGAAAACTGGTAAGGGAAATATCAATGGACTGGCTCGGTACGGTAGGCGGCATCCTTGCGATACTGGGTGTAGTGGCCGCTCCCATAACCACCGGGGATACGGCACTGCGCAGCACGCGCCTGATTGTAGCCGATTTCCTGAATATAAACCAGCATAAGCTTGTGAAACGGCTGCTTGTATCACTGCCAATATTCGCGCTTACGTTTGTTGTGATGATGATTGACTTCAATACATTGTGGAGGTATTTCGCATGGAGCAACCAGACATTGGCGGTGTTCACACTGTGGGCCGTGACGGTGTATCTGGCTCGGCATAAGAAGGCCTACATCATCACCTTGCTGCCTGCGATGTTCATGACTGCGGTGAGCGTGTCTTACCTGCTTTTTGCAAGGCGTCCTGAAGGGTTCGGGCTGCAATGGGGACTTGCCGTAGGGATTGGCGCATGTACGGGCGTAGCATTACTGCTGCTGTTCCTGCGATACCGCAAACGGCTGTCGGACGGAAGGGCCACCATAAACGCTGACTATTGAACAATACGACACTACAGATATGGACATATTATCCCTTATCGGCAATGAACGCCGCTATAATTTCCATTCACATACAGAGTTTTGCGACGGACGTGCACAGATGCAGGCCTTCGCGGCCAAGGCTGTAGAACTTGGATTCCGGCATTACGGGTTCTCCCCTCATTCCCCCATACCGATAGAGTCGCCATGCAACATGGCAAAATCGAAGGTAGAAGACTACCTGCATGAAGTGGCACGCATACAGGAGCTGTATGCCGGCTCGCCCACAAGATTCCATGCATCGATGGAAATAGACTATCTGGACGGAAACTGGGGCCCTGCAAATGACTATTTCCAATCGTTGCCGCTCGATTACCGCATAGGCTCTGTACATTTCATACCAGACCAGGACGGGCAATACGTAGACATCGACGGGAATTACGAATCGTTCAAGGTAAAGATGGAAAAGCATTTCCGGAATGACATACGCTATGTGGTCGAGACTTTCTACAGTCAATCGTCCGATATGGTAGATGCCGGGGGATTTGACATCCTGGGCCATATGGACAAGGTTGGGCACAACGCCTCTTCATATTGTCCGGGGATAGAGGAAGAGGCCTGGTACAGGGATGCGGCGCTCAACCTTATCGACAAGGTGGCGAGATCGGGGATCTCAGTAGAGCTGAACACAAAGGCCTATCGTGACCATGGCCGGTTCTTCCCATCGCCACGCTACCTTCAGGAACTGAAACGGCGCGGAGTGGGCATAATAATAAATTCAGATGCCCATGTGCCCGCACTGATAGACGCTTCACGGCAGGAAGCATTCGCCCTGCTCGACTCCATGCCCGGCTGACAGTTTCCGCTAATGAGACTCCATATAAAGAACATGGTATGCGAGCGGTGCATCGCTTCTGTAAAGGAGGCACTGGCAGAGGCGGATGTAGATTATGCAGACGTGGGCCTGGGCTATGCCGACACCGAGGAGGATACGCTGACGGAAGTCCAGTCTGATAGGGTGCGCAATGCGCTTGAGCGGCGCGGATTTGAGCTTATAGGCGACAAGAACCGCCAGATAATAGAGGCTGTCAAGACATATATAATCAAGAGCATCCGCAACGGGGATGGACAGCAGCACAGGCTGTCGGCAGAGCTGGCTGAAGTAACGTCGATGGAGTATAAACGCCTCAGCGGCATATTTTCCAGCCATGAAAACCGTACGATAGAGAACTTCTATCTGAGCCAAAAGACGGAATTTGTAAAAGAGCTTCTGGAATACGGTGAACTTACCGTCTCGGAGATAGCGCACCGATGCGGTTACTCCAGCGTGGCGCACCTTTCCAGATCGTTCAGGCAGATGACGGGCATGACGCCAACGGAATACCGTGAACGGCAGGGACGCAGACCCCTTGACCAGGTGTGACGGGACAGGATATAACATTTTATGAAAATTATGTAACGTGCACCGCGTACGTGTGTATTAATTTTGCATTGTAACAGATTTGCAAAATGGATATACTGAACGCCTTATTTTATATGCTTAACGAGATGTCGCCATACATCCTGCTGGGACTTCTCGTTGCTGGATTGATGCATTCGTTCATACCTGCCGGCACAATGAGCCGACATCTGTCCGGGACGGGCTGGAAGCCTGTGATAAAGGCAGCCCTTATCGGTGTGCCTTTGCCGCTGTGCTCGTGCGGAGTGCTGCCTGCCGCGGTGGCCATGAAGCGCAGCGGTGCTTCAAACGCGGCTTCTTCATCGTTCCTAATAGCGACACCACAGACGGGGGTGGACAGCATTGCCGCGACCTATTCCCTGTTGGGCCCGGCGTTTGCCGTTGTCCGTCCAATCGCCGCACTTGCCACTGCCATTGCCGGAGGGTACATGGTGGGAAGGAATGAAAATGCCTATAACGGGGCTACATGCCCTATCCCATCGCCTACAGATACCCATAAGCAGGCTTCTTTTGTGTCACGCCTGGGTGATGCCCTGCGATATGGCTTCATAGACATGGTGAGGAGTATCGGCAAATGGCTGATAGCCGGCCTCGTAATCGCGGCATTGATTACTGTGGCCGTGCCTGCCGATTTCTTCGTGTCACTGAACAGGTATCCCCTACTGGCCATGGCCTGTGTGGTCATTGTGGCCATACCGATGTATGTGTGCGCAACCGGGTCTATCCCTATCGCCTTGTCGCTGATGCTCAAGGGGCTGTCGCCGGGTACAGCGCTGGTGCTACTCATGGCCGGGCCCGCTGCCAATTTCGCTTCCATCACTGTAATATCGCGCAACATGGGACGCCGCTGCGCCACAGTGTACCTTTCGGCCATCATCACTGGCGCAATAGTATCCGGCCTTATAATAGACTATCTTTTGCCGGCGTCATGGTTCGCGCTGCCTGCCGTGGACATGCATATGGCATGCCATACGTCTACAGGTTGGTTTGAACTCACCTGCTCGGGCATATTGCTGATACTATTGTCGGCTACTGCCATATATCCGCTACTACATAAAAAACCTAAAATAGATTCTATAATGAAGAAGGAGTATAAGATCAAAGGTATGAGCTGCCCGCATTGCAAGGCTTCTGTTGAGAAGGCACTTGGGCTGCTGCATGGCGTCACTGCTGTCGATGTGGACCTTAGAAGCGGTATTGCCACTGTCGAAGGTGCGCATGATGAGGCCAAGGCTATAGAGGCTATACAGTCTTTGGGCTTTGATTATGAGCCGCAATAAGTAATCTCTTGTTTCCAACGATGTCAATGTTCTCTTTTTGCCTGGATTTCTGACGCCCCTTTCCAAAGGGGGCGTGCTGATGATGCTCCGGGGGCATCTTTGGGGCGGGACGCGTTCGCCTGTGCGTCCCCGGCGGCTTTCTTAAGGCTGCCTGTCCCGGGAAACGGCCGTGCTCCGGGCGGGCGCGGGCCGTATACCGGCTTGTGCGGGGGCTTGCCAAAGGCCCGCCGCGTCGGGGCGCTTTCGCCGGCGCGCCCCGGGAGGGGTTGTAAGGTCCTCCCCTTCGGATTTCTCGCCTCCCCTGCACCGGTCGTGGTGCGGACTTATTGGTGTTGCCGCTGCCATCTTGGCCGTGTCCGGGTGGTTTGATGTTGCAAATATACAACATCTAGAATGTGTTTGTCAAGTATTTATGCAATTATTTTTATAATTATTTTTTATTTTGTTGTGAATGAAGGGGATGGAGAATGTTAATTTTACAATTTTTGGTTTGTGGTTTCCTTGCTGGTTTCAATCGGCGTCCTCCAGACGCCCTTGGCCTGATGGGTTGGCTTTCCGGAGACACCTGCGGTGTCCCCGGTTACTAGGAATCGGCATTCTTCAGACGCCAATGACTGATACTATGGTTTACGGAAAAAACATGGCTATGTCATCGGATAATATGAAACGACTTGGATGTGATGGACGTTTGTATGGTGCGCTTGGCGGTTTATTTGTTTGGTTTAATAGGTGGCTTTCTGACGCCTCTTTACTTGATATTAATCCGTCCTGCTTATGGGATTCTTCAGGCTTCTTGGGGGATTGGATACAAAAAAAGCTACGCAAATGCGTAGCTTTTTATTTTGTTTTTTGGACGGTTAGATGCCAAGGTCTTTTTTGATGGCTTCTATCTTGGCTTCTGCTGCCTGGTTGGCTGCTTCGTAGTCGGCGGCTGTCTCCATCTTGCCACGGACTTCAATGTAGAATTTGATCTTGGGTTCTGTTCCGGACGGACGGATGGATACTTTTGAGCCGTCTTCGGTGAAGAACTGTAGGACGTTGGATGTTACGGGCATGTCCATCTTTGTGGTTGTGCCTGCTTTTACATCGGTGACGTTGAGGTCGGCATAGTCCTTGACTGTGACAACGGGACTTCCACCAAGCTGCTTGGGAGGATTGGCACGGAAGGCTTTCATCATGGCTACGATTTCTTCTGCACCTGTCTTGCCCTTGCGCACAACTGATATGCCACGCTCCATAGAGAATCCGTATTTGATATAGATGTCCTGGAGCATCTGCATGAAGTCCATGTCCTTGTCCTTTGCCCATGCTGCGGCTTCGGCCATCAGGGATACGGCTGACACGGCGTCTTTGTCGCGGGCAAATTCTTCGGCAAGGAATCCGTAGCTTTCTTCGCCGCCACCCAAATAGCGCATCACGCCTTCGTTTTCGCGGATGACGGATGCAATCCACTTGAATCCGGTGTAGCAGTCGAACATGCGGATGTTGTTCTTGTCGGCAATGCTCTTGATGGTCTCGGTGGTGACGATGGTCTTGACGATATATTCTTTTCCGGTGAGGCGTCCAAGCTCGGCATTGCGTGTCATGAGGTAGTTGAGGAGTATCATAACTATCTGGTTGCCGTTGATAAGGCGGTATTCGCCCTGGGCATCACGGATGACGCATCCGATACGGTCGGCATCGGGGTCGGATGCCATTACGAGGTCGGCACCTACTTCTTTTGCCTTTGCGATGGCCATTGCCATTGCGGACGGCTCTTCGGGGTTTGGCGACATTACGGTGGGGAAGTCGCCTGATGGTACATCCTGCTCGGGGACGTGGATTATGTTGGTGAACCCGTAGTTTTTGAGTGATTCGGGTATCATGGTCACGCCTGTGCCGTGGATAGGTGTGTACACGATCTTGAGGTCGTGGTGGCGCGCGATGGATTCAGGGCTGAGGGAAAGGCCTTTGATGGCATCCAGGAATGCATCGTCGATATCTTTTCCGATAATCTCTATCTTGGCGGGGTCACCTGTGAACTTGATGTCGTTGACAGATGCTATACGGTTTACGTAGTCGATGATGTTTACATCGTGGGGCGAGATAATCTGTGCGCCGTCGGCCCAGTATGCCTTGTAGCCGTTGTATTCCTTGGGGTTATGGGAGGCGGTGATGTTGACTCCGCTCTGGCATCCGAGGTGACGGATAGCGAATGAGAGTTCGGGTGTGGGACGGAAATCGTCGAAGAGGTATGCCTTGATTCCGTTTGCGGAGAAGATGGCGGCTACAATCTCGGCGAACTTGCGGGAGTTGTTGCGGACATCGTGCCCTACCACAACCTTTATTTCCGGCAGGTCGGCAAACGCTTCCTTAAGGTAGTTGGCAAGGCCTTGGGTGGCTGCACCTACGGTGTAGATGTTCATGCGGTTCGTGCCTGCACCCATGATGCCGCGAAGGCCACCTGTGCCAAATTCCAAGTCGCGGTAGAATGAGTCGATGAGCTCCGTCTTGTCTTCGCTAGCGAGCATCCGGCGCACTTCTGCGCGGGTCTCTTCATCGTATGCATCGCCAAGCCATACTTGAGCCCTGGCTGTCACTTCCTTTATCAGGTCTTGATTTTCCATGATCCGGTATATGTTTTATTGATTTAAGTTAATTTTTCAACTATGACAAAGTTAGGCCTTTACGGTGATAAAAACAACTAAATCGGCAAAAATATGGCTTGCTTTTCGGGTTTTACCTATTATTAACATGATGTTTTCTTAATATGCCTTATATTTGTGATTGCTATTAATGTCTTAAATCTGCTGAATTATGTCGCGTTTATCTTATTTACTGGCTGCAATCATTGTTTTGGCGTGTGCAAATGTGTGCATGGCCGACGGGAATACTGAGGAAAAGGATGTAGCGGTGTTCAACAAAAGGGACGGTATATGCCTGGCCGGGACTCTTTCATATCCGGCAAGCGGAAAACCCCGGGCGGCCATAGTGCTTGCCTCGGGGAGCGGTCAGCAGGACAGAGATGAGACGATAATGGGGCACCGGCCTTTCCGCACGATAGCCGAGGGGCTTTCATCCAGGGGTTATGCCATACTGAGAATGGATGACCGCGGCATAGGCGGAAGCGGAGGGGATTTCTCAAAGTCGACCACTGATGATTTCGTGACTGACATATCGGCTGCCGTGTGCTATCTGGATTCCTGTCTTGGCGGAAGTGTACCGGTGGGTGTGCTTGGGCACAGCGAGGGCGGCACTGTGGCCGTCAAGACCGCAGTGACGAACGGCCTGTGCCGTTTTATAGTAACCTTGGCCGGGCCTGCGTGGTCAGGAGATTCGATAATAATGAGCCAGGCAAGGGCCATAGCGACCGCCATGACTGGCAGATGGGACAACGAGGCCTCGCAACGAAGGCTGCTTGACATAGTGAAGTCGGACATGCCGGGATATATGGCCAATGCACAGCTGGCGCTTGAGATAGGCCGCGAGTACGGCGAGGGGGCTACCATCCCACAGGTGAAGGAGCAGATAGGAAAAGCGGCGGCTTTGATGACATCGCCATGGTACAGGGCGATGGTGCGATATAATCCGGAGGATGATATACGGCGTGTGGCCGTGCCCTGGCTGGCATTGAACGGAAGCAAGGACCTGCAGGTGCTCCCTGGAAACCTTGAGACCATCAGGGAGCTGAACCCCAAGGCAACAACGGTGGAGCTGGAGGGGCACAACCATATGTTCCAGAAGTGTGTGACGGGGCTTATGCAGGAGTATGCCACGCTGCAGGGGGACATATCGGACGAGACAATCGATGCAATAGCGTCTTGGCTTGACAGGCTCGACTGAGGGATACGGCAAAGGCATGACACGCCAGTGTGCGCGTCATGCCTGCCATCATTTAATCATTCCATGCCGTCTGTGAATACGGCTGCCTAATACATCGGGGAAAAGGGTTTTGTCTTGAACATATGGCGGTTGACCTCTCCTATATAGCTTCCGGAGCGGCTTACGTCCAGTTTCATAACCGATGCGCCAGGCCGGAGGTCGCACTTGCCTAAGTCGATGTAGAATACCCCGTTGTTGGTGACCACATCGAAGTAGTAGCGGAGATCACGGATATTTGAAAAAGAGCGCCATTGTGTGGATGACTCGTTTTTCTCACTTTCGACTGTATATGTGTATGGCACTGACACGTTTGCCAATACGGAGCGTATGATGGAGAAGCCCAGGTCGGCATCGGCGGTCTTTTCGACATGCCGTATCAAAAAGTCGGCCCTTACAAACCGGTCGGCGCTACGTACCGTACCAGGCAGCATGTTAATACCACCGACTTTTTTCCAGTAATCGTTGATTGCTGTCATCTGCGGGTAAGGCGGGTCGTTTGTGAGGACGGCCATGTCCTGGCCTTCGTATACGTTGATGTGCCCTTTTTCGAATTCGATAATGGCGCTGCGTCCCTGAGCGTCGGTCACTGCCCAATGTAGCGCGGATGTAGTGCCGCCATCGAACTGCGCTCCTGTGAGGTTGAAATCGTGTTTCCTCATAAGCTCCACTACTTCTGGCGTGGTGGCGTTCATGTCGAGAATCCATGCGGGGAACATTGCCAGCGACATTGGGGCACGTCCTTTAGTGCTGTCGTTTTCGTATACCGAGCCGACGCAGAACAGGCCGTTAACCACCAACCCCTTCTCGTTCATGCCTTCGGTGACGCCGCCATCGTAGCTGACGGCGTATACTGCGCCGTAGCGCGATTTCCAAGTGACTGATCCAGGGAGCGTGTTGCCTTGTTTTTCCATACCACGCGGATATACGTATATGTTTGTGGGTATGGGTGTCCGCCAGTCGAGCGAGCGTCCGACTATGCGCAGGCTGTCGTTGCCTGCATAGAGTATACGGGAACATGCGGTGGCTTCCGGGGCTGATACGGCCATGGCTAATGCGGCCATGGCTGACAGTATGATTCTTTTCTTTTTCATATCCGTAAGTGATTTTATACATAATGTAACGGATATGCGGGCAAAAGTGTTTGGCCGGCCCTGGAAATTAAAGAGCGCCTAAAATATCCTGGATATTTTCACCCTTACGCCTTTGATCTTGGGCGCAGGATGCATTGCCTGGATGGCAGTGAATGAGTCAAGGGGGAGCGCCACCAGTGAATAGTGGTCACGAACTACGATGCGCCCTACCTCCGGGGCTTCTATGCCGAGTGCACGGGTAGCATAGCCTGCCACATCGCCGCGCGATATCTTTTCTTTTTTTCCGGCGTTTATGTAAAGCGTGCCCACATTGGTGTGTATGGGGGAGGCGGAGTGTCCATCGGGTGTCATCTCCGAATCGAAAGTGATATATGGCGGACATTGTTCGCCGCCGGAGAGTATCACGTAGACCGTGCCTGTAGCGTCGACGCGCGCGGTGCGCCCATTGCGGTGGGTCCAGCTTTCGGGGGACGGTGGCAGGTGGTAGTGGACTACGGCGCTGACACTGTCGACGTCAAGCCCGCGTGAGCCGAGATCGGTGGATACGAGGATGGGGGTCGAACCGTTGTTGAGCATGTCGACCGCTATCTCGCGCCGCTGCTGGTCCAGGCCTCCGTGATAGAGTCCGGCAGGCAGACCTGCATCTACCAGGCGGGCATGGATGCGTTCCGCGCTTTCGCGGTGGTTGGCAAACACGATGACCTTGCCATCGGGGATGGTGCGCAGCAACTTCACCAATGTATCGAGCTTGTCGCGCTCAGGGCTGTTGACTGCTATTATGTCCAGACGGGAGCGCGGGGATGAGGCGCTGCCTGAATAGTCGTAGACCTTAGCGCCCTTGAGCGGAATGAAGTCGGGCATAGTGTCTATAGGGGTGGCGGATGTAAGGACGACTGTCGATGGGCCGGTGATGCGTTTGATGATGCGGCGCATCTCATCAATGAATCCAAGTTCAAGAGATTTGTCGTATTCATCGAGCACAAGTATGGCTACACGGCGAAGGTCGACCTGCCCGCGGCGCAGATGGTCGAGCAGGCGTCCCGGTGTGGCGACAACGATGTCGGGGCATACGGACAGGGAGCTTACCTCATCGGACATTGAATGGCCGCCATAGAGGGCGGTGACCTTATAGCCGGTGGCTATCTGGCGTATGACGCCGGCTATCTGGATGACGAGTTCGCGTGAAGGGGCCATGATGACGGCCTGTATGTGGCCACAGGGAGGCGCAATGTGGCGCAGGACTGTGATGGAGAAGGCCAATGTCTTGCCACTGCCTGTGGGGGAAAGGAGTATGATGCGCCGGCGGTCGGATGTGGCTATTGCCTGCTGCATGGGGTTGAGGGCCTCTATGCCCAGACGGGTGCTGATGTTTGAAAGTATCTGTTTGTTGTCCATTCCTTTTTAACGTATTATATGGCGGTGGTGTTTATGACTTACTAGACAGTCAGGCTGTCCTGCTTCCGGATAAAAGCTACAGGCGCGGATGGATGTGCCATCCGCGCCTGTAAGTTGTGATTTAGGCTGTTATTTCTTGAAATAACGGTTGAAAAGGCCCTGGAAACCCTGGCCATGACGGGCCTCGTCCTTTGCCATTTCGTGTACGGTGTCGTGGATGGCATCGAGGTTGAGTTCCTTTGCACGGCGTGCGATGCGCATCTTGTCGGCATTTGCACCTGCTTCGGCTGCCATACGCTTTTCAAGGTTTGTCTTGGTGTCCCATACGCATTCGCCAAGGAGCTCGGCAAATTTTGATGCATGCTCGGCTTCCTCAAAAGCATAGCGCTTGAAAGCTTCAGCGATTTCAGGATAGCCTTCGCGGTCGGCCTGACGAGACATTGCCAGATACATCCCGACTTCGCTGCATTCGCCGTTGAAATGGGCTGTAAGGTCTTTTATCATTTCTTCGTCGCAGCCTTTGGCCACTCCGATTTCGTGTTCAGTAACGAATTCAAGGCCAGCCTCATTGTCCATTTCCTTGAACTTTGAACGGGGTGCACCGCAAAGTGGGCATTTTTCGGGAGCTTCGTTGCCTTCGTGGACATAGCCACATACAACACAGATGAATTTTTTTTGCATAATTATTCTAATTAAAGTGTTAAAGTGATGAATTTATCATTGTAGTTTCAATCCTTGGGCATCGTCACCGCTGTCGGGAAATGCATCCGGCCCGATGCCTGGCGCACGGCCTGGAAGTGTGCCTACTGGACCGTCAATGCCTGATCCGGGATCTGCCCCTGGCGGGATAGCAGCGGACTCCCTTTTGCCCAAGGGGATGGTATACATCAGTGAGAAGCCTACCGCAAGGGAGCTTCCGCGCGTGCCGTAGCCTGGGATGTACCATGGCTTGCCATATGTGCCGCCGGTCTCGGCCAGGAGGCTGTGCCACTTTATCTGCCATCCTGCGGAGACATTGCGGAACAGCTTGACTTTCAACCCTATCATTATTTCCCAAAAGAATGCTGTGGAGGATTGTGACGGTACGGAAAATATGGGATATTCCTGCCAATAGGGGTCGTTAAGATGTACATCGGTGACCTCATACCGGAATGATGACATGCCAAAGCGTAGGCCGGCCCAGAACTGGTAGTCTGTGGGGGAGTTGTAGAGGAAGTTATAGTTGGCGCCGATACGGAAATATGGAGCTACGGGAGATTTGTAAGTGAAATTGCTGTCGTCGGGGGTGTTGCGTGCCTGTCCGAGGCCAATCTCCACAACTGGCATATAGCGGTTGTGGATGCTGAGCATCCCCCAAAATTCAAACAGCCCATAGTTGCGCCCGAACAGCCGCATAAGCGGGTCGGCGATGTCGACACCTACCGTAACAGACTCCAGGATAGGATATTGCATCTTTGGAATCTTTGATTCGACGGTCGCAGTGTCGACCCACTCTTCGCCTGTGACGGTGTCGACAAGCACGACATTCCCATGCTCATCGTGATAGTGGACAAGGGATGCGCGCTTTGCTGCGTTGATGCGTGCGGTGTCGTTCTTGAATTCATTTACCGGCTGTGTGGCAGTGGCCGGTGTGTTGACGGGTGTGACACGCCTTTGCGACATTGCAGACTGGACGGTAAAGGCCAGTATGGCAAGTGCCAGTAGCAACGGATGTAATATGTGCTGTAGCCTGTGGGGTGTCATTTCTGTCCGGATTCTTGTGTCCTGAAATAGATACGCAACGACTCGCGGTTGGCATTCGTAATCAATGAGTCGACCAGCACCACAGAGTCGATAAGATGGGCTGTGGCCTGGCATTTCTGTACCCGGTAGCGGTACATGGCCCCGCAGTCTTCGGATGCGAAGTATGGTATAGCTTCATAATCGAAGCTAATTGTGTCGTAAAGTGATGTAAGCTCTACAAGGGCCTTCTGGGTGTACCTTATATAGAAGGATGAGCTGGTGTGTGTGGCCCGTAATGGCAGGTATACTTCGGATACGCCACGCGATGAGGAGACAAGCATGGAGTCGGCTGGCGCGCCTACGCCGCCAATCTGTATCGAATCGACCTTTATGGGATTCCCATCGGCAGAAGAGTAGAATCCCGCCAGTGGGATTGAGCTCTGGTTGTCGGTGCATCCTTCGTTATTGCATCCGACAGATAGCATCATTGCCGCAAGTATGGCGGCGAATATGGTTATTGCTGTCAGAATTTTCCCCATTTTACGATCTCATCGACTGGTTTGCGCTTTTTCAACGGGATTTGGGTGTCTTCTGCGGGATATCCCAATGGGATTATGGCTACCGGTTCTACCGTCTCGGGAAGCCCGAGGGCGGATTTAAGTGCGGGAGCATCGAAATTGCATACCCAGCATGTGCCTAAGCCTAAGGATGTGGCGGCAAGGCACATGTGTTCAATGGCTATTGAAAGGTCTACGTCCATGTGGTTTTTGCCGTCAACGGGGCGTACCCAGGCCTGTGACTTGTCGCCCAAGGCCACGATGTAGACCGGGGCGGTGTTTATCCAGTCGCGTCCGTAGCTTGCAGCCACTTCGCGCCGTGCATCCCCACCTTCTATTACAAGGAATGTCCATGGCTGCTGGTTTTTGGCCGAAGGGGCAAGCTGTGCGGCCTCAATGACAGCCAGTATCAGGCCGCGGGATACGGGACGGCTGTCGAACTTGCGGCATGAGTACCTGTTGCGTGCAAGTTCCAGGAACTGGGGATAACTGTTCAGCGATTTCATTTTTTATTTATTGGATTATCCGTTGCGGTGTCAATATTGATTGTTCTGTCTATTTCATAGACGTTGCGGGCGGAGGAGTTGCGGGCAATGAGCTCTCCTATGAATCCGGCAAGGAAAAGCTGTGTGCCGAGGATCATTAGTGTCAATGCGATGAAGAAGTATGGGGAGTCGGTGACTAGTGAGTAGGGGTTGCCTGCGTACATGTTGTACAGCTTCATGCCGCCGACAACTGCCGCCGATATAAATCCCAATATAAACATCAACGAGCCCATAAGCCCAAAGAAATGCATCGGTTTCTTACCGAACTTGTTGCTGAACCATAGTGTGATAAGGTCTAGGTATCCATTGACGAAACGGTCGAGCCCGAATTTGGTCTTGCCGTATTTCCTGGCCTGGTGATGCACCACTTTCTCTCCTATGCGTGAGAATCCTGCGTTCTTTGCCAGGTATGGGATATAACGGTGCATGTCGCCGTATACTTCGATGTGCTTCACGACGTCGCGACGATATGCCTTGAGGCCGCAATTGAAGTCGTGGAGGTTGGTGATGCCTGAGACTTTGCGCGCGGTGGCGTTGAACAGCTTTGTAGGTATCGTCTTGGACAGTGGGTCGTAGCGTTTCTGCTTCCATCCTGAGACCAGATCGTAGCCATCTGCAGTAATCATCCGGTAAAGTTCCGGTATCTCGTCAGGGCTGTCCTGAAGGTCGGCGTCCATCGTGATAACAACGTCTCCCTGCGCTCGTGCAAACCCGGTGTTCAATGCGGGTGATTTGCCGTAGTTGCGCCGGAAACTGATGCCTTTAACAGCTGGATTGGCCTTGGATAGGCCGTCAATGACTCCCCAGGAGTTATCGGTGGAGCCATCGTTTATGAAAATCACTTCATATGAGAAGTTGTTTTCACGCATTACACGTCCAATCCATGATTCCAGTTCTGGAAGCGATTCGGATTCGTTATATAGAGGAACTATTACTGAAATATCCATTTTTATGTTTGTTGTGTCCTTTGCGTACAATCAGTCTCCAGGTGTGATATCGTCCAGCCGTGAACGGACTTTAATCCGCCTTACAATCCATGTGGCCACCATAGACAGCATAGACCCGGAGAACACTCCAAGCAGGATCATCTGGAATACTACATATATCGGTTCTGGAAGCATATTCCTGTCAATCATGACCTGCAGCGCATGGGCTACCGACCGCGCTTCCTGGCCAGGAAGGGATGCGTAATATCCGGCTGCCACAGATGCCTGATTCATTATAAATCCAGGGTTGAGATACCGGAGGAAGACGTATGCGACAACACCCATGAGAAGCGTTCCGCATACAAAAGTTATTATTCCCTGAAGCCACAGCTCAGAGAACTGGCTTAGGCCGTATGCCCTGACATAGGCACGCCTGAGCATGAAGAATATTAAAACCGGCACGCCCAGCATCATCAACATCGCCAATGGGGCAAGGTAGACGTTTTCGGTGGAATACCCCAGCAGCAAAAACCATACGGAAAGGTATGCACCGAGGATGAATCCGTCATCGGCACCGCTTTTATATACAGATTTATGCTGTTCAGACATTTGGCAGGCGATTTTATTTTATCAGCTTACAAAGATAAGGATTTTTAAGGTCAAATCAAAATTTTATAAGCACCTACATGCAGGGCCAATCAGAAAGCCACGACCATAGCCATGCCAACCCCACCGGCAGACGATATAGACGGCAACAGGACACATGTCGTACTGCTATTTTCAAGCCCGAACAGCCGCCGTTCCAACGGTAGCAGCCAATACCCCAAACGCGCACTGAGGATGCCGATGCCTGCACCGGCAAGGACGTCGTTGTACCAATGACGATCATTACACATTCGCATCAGCCCCACCCCGGTTGCAACAACATATGCAGCCGATGCGGCAATAGCGCCATATTCAATCCTAATCAGCTCTGCACCCAGAAAGGCCCGGGCTGTATGCCCTGACGGAAATGCATCGCGAGAGGAAGACAAAGGACGCCGTTCGCGAACGGCCAACTTGGTAAGCTTGACGGCTGCGCCCATTGCCAGATATGATGTGGCTGCCACGAGCATGCGCTCCTTGAATGAGCTGCGGTGTGGCAGCCCTGTAAAGCCCAATGTCAGGTATGTGGCCAAAGGCAGGTATTGCAAGTAGTCATCGGCATCTGTCCGGCGTCCAGACGAAATGTCAAGCGCACCATCCCGCAATGCGGCCTTGACTCCAGGGAAGCAAGACACCCCTACTCCTCCCACTGCGACAAGTGAGGCTGGAAGTATAAGCTGCGCATACCGGAACTTATAGTCACGGCAAGAATCTGCATCCCTTTCGACTCTAAGCGAGTCAGGGGCACATGCGAATACGGATACTGGAACAAATGTAAACAGCAGAATAAGGACAATACGGATGCACATATCTAAAACAATAGATTAAAAGCACGACAGCCGGACTTCGTGTCCGGCTGTCGAAAGTGGTGACTCCTACAGGATTCAAACCTGTAACCTTCTGATCCGTAGTCAGATGCTCTATTCAGTTGAGCTAAGGAGCCATAAGGGCGTTTTTGAAGTGGTGACTCCTACAGGATTCAAACCTGTAACCTTCTGATCCGTAGTCAGATGCTCTATTCAGTTGAGCTAAGGAGCCATGTTAGCAATCGCTATTGCTGTGTTTGCGAGTGCAAAGTTACCATTCTTTTTTTAATCTACAAAATTTTATTCATGATTTTGTGAAATTTATTTTGAGAAAGGCTTAAAATATATATTCCGGATAGCCTTAACGCCAAAAACCGCCCAGCTATCCGGAATATATTTTACCTAATTATTTCCATTTTATCTTTAGCGATATATACATCACCACCGAAAGGACAATGAACAGCCCGATTGCTCCTGATAGAAGCGCATAGCTTTCAAGGTTGAGCAGGACATATACATATAAATATATAACAGTAAGTACGCCACTTACGATTGCTGCAAACTTGCGAGACTTCAATGCGCCTAATATGTAGAGGCCTATCATCGTTATAATCATTATGGCCGCCAATATATACGCCAAGCCGAAGCTCACATGCTCGGAAAGCGAGAACATAAGGACATAGAACAGCACCAGGGCAAGTCCGATGAGAAGATACTGAAGGATATGGATAGGTCTATGCGCAACTATTTCCGAGAAAAATACAGAAATAAAAGTAAGCACTATAACCAAAATAGCATATTTCAACGTACGGTCAGAGAGCTGATAATTGCCTGATGATGTCAGGAATTTTGTACCAACACGCGATTCTGAATAGGAATAAAGCGGCTTGCTGCCCATGAAGGCTTGCGGATAGCCCCTGTTTATGGAACTTACCAGCCATTCGGCAGAAAATGAATCCCCGGATATTTCCCGGCTGACAGGAAGGACCATGCCAGAGAAAGATGGGTCTGTCGATTTGCCTGACATTTTTATGACATTGCGTTTTCCCACAGGAGTAAACATCAGCATGTCTGCTCCTTTAAGCGACATATCGAAGCTATATGGAATTGAGGCAGAGTCAGCCACAGATGTCAAATCAACAACCGCCGCCAATCTTTTGCCATCATTGTCATCACATACGGCAACAACCACATCATCATCGCCATATCCGCTCCAATCCGTATCAATTTCCCCATATGCCGAAGCCCCTTCGCCTTCAAGTTCATATTCCTTACCGCCAAATGCAAACTCCGACAGCGACTGAATGCCTTTGAGGCCTTCTACACCAATGGTGACAACAGCCTGGTCAAGCCTTAATGCTGACATCGGGACAGGCAGCCCTTTCAGATAGTCAAATGTGAACTGTCCCGCAATACGGATGTCACTGTCGTACACTTCTGCGTCATACATACCACGCGACAATGTCTGTGTATTGATCCCTGCCTCAACATTCAACTCGGCTGGCAATAGGGTCACTACCCCAATGGAATCCGCTTTTGCCTCAGGATAGCAATATGGAATGGTCAACACTGGCCCTGTAATAGACTGCATGCCTCCATAGGAAGCACCAATCTCAAATTTTGCCGATGTTGAACGGCCTTCCCTTTCACTTATCAATGCATAAATGAATGCCTGAGGAATAAACAGGGCCAGAGAAAGCAATACAATAAAAAGAATCTTTATGCCAGGCCTGTCTGCAAACGGCCTGTTATCAGATGTAACCTGGAGTGGAGATGGCGGTGGCGTAACCGGCATCTCAGGCGGCATTGCCGGAGGGATGTTGTTTTCTTCCATAACGTGATTGTTTTAGTTTATTAAAAAACTGGACCCATGCCGATCCAACATCCGCAAAGTTATGAAATTATGTTAAAAACCAATACCTTTTGAAAAATTATTTACGCCAAAATGATTTAGTGAACAGGATAAGCACTGTGTAGATTTCAAGTCGCCCGATAAGCATAAGAACTGAAAGCACCCACTTGCCGACATCCGGTATGACATCGTAGTTTGAGCCATATCCGGTGACGCCTGCACCAAGACCTGTATTGCCCACACATGAAAATGCCGAAAAGAATGCATCTACCAACGGTATACCAAACGCAGTAAGCACAATACCGCCAAACAATATCAGCAACACATATATACATAGGAATGCTATAACCTTATTTACAATTTCAGGCGACATTATCTTTCCTCCAACTGTAACAGGCATCATTGTGTTAGGATGCACACATCGGTCCAACTCATTACGTATATTTTTTGCCAAATATATTATACGGTCTATCTTGGCGCCACCACTGGTTGATCCTGCACATGCACCGAAAAACATCAGAACGAATATCAACGCCAATACAAATGTTCCCCATGCCTCAAAATTGACCACAGCATATCCTGTAGATGTTATTGTGGATATTATCATGAACAGAGGGTCGACTGTAACAGATTCCCATGAATCAAAACGGCCACGGGCAACTATCGCTATAACAAAGATGACAAATGTGACACCGACTACTCCAAGGTATGTGTTTAAAGCCTCATTATGGCGGACGCTGTAAAGCCCACGTGTCGCGGCCTTGAATATCACGACAAAGTTGACACCGCCAAGAAACATAAAAACAGTAATGACAATCTTAACATATAACGATGACTCCCATGTAGCCACCCCATTATCCTCCGAAGAGAAGCCTCCGGTCGATATTGTGGAAAATGCATGGCACAATGCATCGAAAATATTCATAGGACCGAGTGCCAAAAGAGCAAAAAGCATTATTGTAAGCACTATATATGTGCCCCACAAACTCTTGGCAGTCTGCGATATTCGTGGACGGATTTTGTCGTGCGTAATACCTGTAACCTCTGCATTGAACATCTGCATGCCTCCAGAATGGTTTAGCATAGGTATCACAGCAAGTGTAAAAAGAATAATCCCCATCCCGCCGATCCATTGCATCAGGCATCTCCACAACAGGATTCCATGCGAGAACTCGCTTATTGTATTCATCACAGTAGCTCCTGTTGTCGTAAAGCCGGACATGGCTTCAAAAAATGCATCAGAAAACGACAACGCACTGGAACACAACATAAACGGAAGCATCCCAAAAAAGGAAAAGATCACCCATACCAACGCTGTCAGCAAGAAGCCTTCACGCTTTCCCATATCCGTCCGCCGCGGATGCAGGCAAAATGTCATCGCTGCACCTGTAGCGGAAGTAACCCCTATAGATATGGCAAAAGCCAACCAATCGGTTTCCTCATAAAGGATACATGTGACCAAGGGTATACTCATAAAAATCCCCTCAATCATCATAAGCCAACCTATCACACGTGCCACCATCGGCAGGTTTATCAATCGTCGCTCAAAACGCTTCATACCTGCTCCATATCATGTGAAAAGCTTCTCCACCTTATGCAACATACCAGACAGGCAGAAAACAACTACAAAATCGCCAGGGCGTATGACGGTATTACCCGTAACCAGCATACCTTTCCCTTCACGTACAAGCCCCGCTATAGTCATCTCCCGCGCCAACCGCAAGTCCTTTACAGGTGCTTTGGTTATTTTCGATCCCGGCCTTGCCTCTATTTCTGCAACTTCGGCATCCGCCAAAGCGAGACACCGAGAAGTTGATGCATCCGAATCAAGTAAAAGCTGGAAAATCTTACTAGAAGCCAGTAGCTTCTTATTGATTATCGTACCTATATTGAGGTTTTCCGCCTGCGATATAAAATGCATGTTCTCAACTTCCGCTATTGTCTTTTTAACCTCAAGCTCCTTTGCGGTAAGACACGCCAGGATATTTGCCTCAGAACTGTCAGACAGTGCAATAAATGCATCGGTTTCATCTATACCCTCATCTACAAGCACATCTATATTACGTGCATCACCATGCACAATCTCCACATCGGGGCAAAGTTCCGGCAAACGGCGGCAAACATCTATGTCTGCCTCAATTATCTTCATCTTGAATTTATCGGCCGCCATGCGGGCAAGACGTATAGCAATCTTTCCCCCTCCCATTATCATGACCCGGCGTATCTTGTATTCTTTCTTTCCACAAAGCGACACAAGTTCATCAACATAATCACGCGTAGTCGTAAAATACAATATATCACCGACCATCATACGGTCGTCACCACGTGGGATTATAATCTCATGGTTACGTCTTATGGCCGACACATGGAAATTATGCTGACTTGATGCGAACTCTTTAAGCTGCATACCGGCAAGCGGTGCATTCGCACGCAATTTAACACCGACAACAATTATCTCGCCATCATGAAGCTCAAACCAATTACGCACCCAAGACCTGTTAAGGGCCGATATTATCTCCTGAGCAGCGACATATTCCGGATATATGAGCGAATCAACCCCCATTTCCTTAATCAGGGCAGCATTACGCGGATCCATGTAATCATAGGAATCAATCCGCCCTACCGTCCTTTTCGCTCCGAGCCGTTTTGCAATGGAACAAGCTGTGACATTGTCCGTCTCATATGGGGTCACCGCTATAAAAAGATCACACGTACCAACGCCCGCTTCGCGCAGGGTCTTGAAGGTTGTGGGGCTGCCTGCCATTGTCATAAGATTGTAATTGGCATCCAGAATATCAATTTTCGCTGAATTCTGGTCTATGACAAGAATATCCTGCTCTTCATTTGAAAGCAGTTTGGCAAGATGCGAGCCGACATCTCCAGCACCGGCTATTATAATCTTCATTATTTTCAAGATTTTACGACAGAACGGATGACATCTGCAATTGATGCGGCATCCATCCCACACATTTTATATAACTGCGGGACAGTCCCCTGGGGGATAAACCGGTCCGGAATCCCAATACGGGACACCCGCCTCTCAAGTCCATTGTCAGAAAGCCATTCAATTACAGCAGATCCGAGCCCACCATTCACAGTGCCATCCTCAACAGTTATTATCGGACAATCCATGGAGGCCACAGACTTAAGTAAACCGTTGTCTATCGGCTTTAGGAATATCATATCGTAATGGGCCACAGATATGCCATCGGCATTGACCGCCTTTATCGCCTTAGAAACCTCCGAGGCGATCGGGCCAATCGAAATAACCGCTACGTCCGAACCTTCCGTCAAACATTCCCCCTTACCTACAGCAATAGGCTCAAGCGGACACTCCCATTGACGCATATGGCCAGAACCACGAGGATACCTTATGGCCATAGGTCCGTGTGTGCCCTGTGCGGCAGTCGCCATAAGACGCCGCAATGAATGTTCATCGCGCGGAGACGCAATAGTGAGGTTCGGGACTGGCCTCAAATATGCCAGGTCGAATGCACCATGATGGGTTACCCCGTCTTCCCCGACCAGCCCTGCACGGTCGATACATATGGTGACAGGCAAACCTTGAATTGCCACATCGTGTATAATCTGGTCGAATCCCCTTTGCAGGAAACTGGAATATATGGCACAGAAAGGCAACATACCGTCCTTAGCCAATCCGCCGGCAAACGTGACTGCATGACCTTCTGAAATTCCAACATCAAACACCCTGTCCGGCAATTGCTCCTGCATCACTGACATCGACGTACCTGACGGCATGGCTGCTGTAATGCCAACAATCCGGCTGTCACGGCGTGCAAGCTCCAACAATGTCCGGCCAAAAACATCCTGATATTTTAGACATCCGGTTGATTCTTGCACTTCACGCTCCCCTGTAACAGGATTGAATCGTCCTGGAGCATGCCATATAGCCGGATTATCTTCGGCAGGCTTGAATCCACGTCCTTTCACAGTACGTACATGAAGGATACGAGGACCTTCCAGATTCTTTATTTCATTCAGTACATGAACCAGACGGCACACATCATGTCCGTCAAATGGACCAAAGTACCTTATATTAAGCCCTTCAAAAATATTCTGATTACGGGAAAGCAATGATTTCAGGCTATTATTGAACCTAATTATAGGACCACGCTGACGGTCGGTGACCATATGCCACCGTTTCAGGGTCTGGAATGTCTTGTAGCGGAAATTATTATAACCCTTAGATGCTGTAAGGTGTGCCAGGTACGTATTCAGAGAACCGACATTACGGTCGATTGACATGTCATTGTCGTTCAGAATTATCAAAAGGTTGTTACGGCTGTTGGCTGCATTGTTTATGCCTTCAAACGCCAGCCCGCCACTTATCGAGGCATCACCTATCACCGCCACGACATTACGCCGTGGTGACTCTGCCTTAAGTTCAGAAGCGATAGCCATTCCAAGGGCGGCAGAGATTGAATTTGAGGCATGTCCGGCCGTGAAGGTATCATATTCGCTTTCCTCAGGATTCGGGAAGCCACTCAATCCACCCAACTTGCGGTTCGTGGCAAAACTATCCCTACGTCCCGTAAGGAGCTTATGGCCGTATGCCTGATGGCCAACGTCCCATACAAGACGGTCGTAAGGCGTGTCAAAAACATAGTGTAACGCCACAGTAAGCTCTACAGCCCCCATGCTGGAAGCGAAATGCCCGGGGTTTGATGAAAGAGCCTCTATAAGGAACTGCCGGATTTCACCACATAACTGCGGCAATTGCCCTACCGGCAATTCACGCAATTGTGCGGGCGTATCAATATTGCCCAGCAAAGTATAACGGTTATCTTTATCTGCGTTTGTCATTCTTGACATATTTCTTATACATAGGCACAAACACCACTACTCCCGATGCGGCAATCACAAATATCGTATATAAGGTAATCTGCTCCGTGCGTACAAGCAACATGGCACAGACAACTGCCCACAACAGACCTATTACGATAAAACGGGCTATTACTGAAGCTTTCATCAATGTGGTGTATGGTATATGTTTTCAAAATCAAAATGTAAACGCAAATTTAGCAATAATCGGTGAGATTTCTACAAATAACCGATAATTTATAAAAAAGGCCGTACACGGAAATGTACGGCCTTTTTTATTACGGCGTTGATATTATCTGACTGCGATGACTTCAATCTCGACAAGCACCTGTTTCGGCAACTCACGTACGGCGACAGCTGACCTAGCCGGATATGGTGCAGTAAAATTAGCGGCATATACCTCGTTCATCGGGCCAAAAAGGCTCATATCTGCCAGAAATACAGTGGTCTTTACGACATTATCGACAGTAAGGCCTGCCTCTGCAAGAATTGCCTTAACGTTGGCTATTGCCTGTTCTGTCTGGGCCGTAATGCCTTCCGGAATTTCTCCGGTAGCAGGGTTAATGGGTATCTGACCTGAAGCAAATACCATTGAACCTGTGTCGATTGCCTGGCTGTAAGGGCCAATAGCCCCGGGAGCGGCGTTAGTTGCGATAACTTTTTTCATTGTTTCTATTTCTATAATATGTTAAATTTCTGATAATCTTTAATTTCTTTCCTGCGATGGCCTATTTTGTACCGCCTTACGGCCGGACGCATCAATCAAATCCAATTGTATATCCTCAAGCTTCAAATCATGCACCGATGCAATCACGCTTCGGTTTATCTGGTCGACAACGGATTCAACACCTTTGAATCGCATGTGGAAACGAGGGACGAAACCGGAAGATCCTATTGAGCCCAATGCAGACCTAACATAGCTGACAGTCAGACCTCCGGTAGGTTGAGCCGGCTGGAATCCTATTATTTCAGCCTCCTTGTCAATGATGACCTGCGACAGCACATGCGCCTCAACCAGCCGGTCAGTAATCTGTGTAACCAAACGTATCGGTATCTCATAATCAGTAACAATAGATAGTACGGTAGGCGGAGGCATCTTACGGACATAGCATTGGGTGACCACCGCAGCTATCGCCAGAGTTATCTTCTCCCTATAATCTTCTGATATATTATGTATATCATTATCAAAACTGAACTGGAATATACTCTGCGATGAATAGCACAAGACTGCTCCTGAAATTGTCACCAGCCATGCCAACTGACACCAAACCAACAATAACGGCAAAAATGAAAAGCTCCCATAAATGGCGTTGTATCTTGCCACATACATCTGTCCTGAGACAAAAAGCCATTGCAATAGAAGGAATCCTGTACCCGAAATCACACCAGCAACGCATGCATTTTTAAACTTGACACGCGTATTCGGGATAAGCATATATACGGCGGTAAAGAACATCCATGTCAACGCGCATGAACCAATCTCAACTATTACCGACACTAAGGGCGAAAGGAACTGGAAATGCAAGAATGTCTGCAAGGTATTGGTCATAAGAATCTGTAGACCGCTGGCGCACACCATCAACACAGGCAGAATCAGCATCATCGCTGTGTAATCGGTTATCTTACGCCACATCGAGCGGCCCTGACGCACACCCCATATATTATTAAATATATCTTCAATATTGCTTATCAAAGATATTATAGTCCACAGCAATACAACCAGGCCAATGCCCACAAAAAGACCTTCAGATGCCGTAGACAGATATTTGTCGACAAAACCCAAAGCCTGCTCTATGACATCATGCTGCGCCGGGAATATCCTAAACAGTTGGCCCTGCATCAAAGACTGGAAACCGAAACCACGCCCTATCGCAAAAAGCAACGCCAAGGCAGGAACAAGAGCCAAAAGGGTACGGTATGTCATTGCACATGACTGAGACTGCAGATCCCCATTCAAAAAAGAACGTACAGACAGGTTTACAGTCTTAAGGAGGTTAACACCCATGCTCTGTCTGGTGTCACTCCACACCCCAACAGAGGCATACCTCCACCAGCCCATGACTTTACGCACCATGCGCTTTATATAAGATACATCCTTCCCTATACGGGAATCGGCATCAGAACCACGGGTCGGCTTGTTGACGTTCATTTGTTGGTCCATATGACTTGTATGGTTGCAAAGTTACACATTTCATCGATACATAAGAGTATCCTACATACCTTTTTTCAACAAAGCGGGCTAAACTTTGGTTGAGATGAAATGCACAAAAAAATCCGGGACGGCACCACGGTATCCAACCCGCATGCCATCCCGGTATAAATTGCCTAAAAGGTATTATTGAGCTAAACGCCTAATCATATTATACCTTGTCCCATCATGGCGTCTGCAACCTTCATGAAGCCAGCAATATTTGCACCCTTCATGTAGTTGATGTATCCGTCGGGTTCAGTACCATATGCCACACACTGTTCATGGATGCTTGACATTATATAATGCAGTTTTGCATCCACTTCAGCAGCACTCCACTGGAGATGCTCTGCATCCTGGCTCATTTCAAGTCCGGATGTAGCCACCCCTCCGGCATTGACCGCCTTTCCTGGTGCATATGTTATCTTGGCATTGATTATAGTGTCAATCGCCTCAGGAGTACATCCCATATTAGAGACTTCTGCCACCAGCTGCACGCCATTGTCGACAAGCTGGCGGGCATCTTCACCGTTCAGTTCATTCTGTGTTGCACAAGGCAGAGCAATATCCACTTTCTGTTCCCATGGCTTCTTGCCGGCATGGAATACCGATCCAGGGAATCTGTCTGCATATGGAGCAACAATATCATTGCCACTTGCACGAAGCTCAAGCATATAATCTATTTTTTCGCCATTAAGCCCATCTGCATCATATATATATCCGTCAGGACCAGAAATTGTCACAACCTTTGCTCCAAGCTCAGTAGCCTTAAGGGCCGCGCCCCATGCGACATTTCCAAATCCGGATATTGCAATTGTCTTACCTTTTATATCGTCTTTCTTCGCGTCCAGGATGCTCTGCACAAAATAAAGCGCACCGAAACCAGTAGCCTCAGGACGGATACGTGAACCGCCGAAGCTCAATCCTTTTCCTGTAAATGTTCCCGTACACTCATTGGTGAGTTTCTTATACATTCCATACATGTATCCGACCTCACGTCCACCTACACCAATATCTCCGGCCGGCACATCCTGATCAGGTCCTAGATTCTTCCATAATTCAAGGATAAATGCCTGGCAGAAGCGCATGATCTCACGGTCGCTTTTTCCTCGTGGAGAGAAATCGCTGCCACCCTTCGCACCTCCCATAGGAAGTGTAGTAAGCGCATTCTTGAAAGTCTGCTCAAATCCTAGGAATTTCAGGATTGAGAGGTTTACAGATGCATGGAAGCGTATACCGCCTTTGTACGGGCCGATTGCATTATTGAACTGCACGCGATAACCGATATTGTTCTGCACCTCACCGTTGTCATCGATCCATGTTACACGGAATGTGAAAATACGGTCAGGCTCGACCATACGCTCAATGATCTTGTTACGCTCAAACTCAGGATGCTGGTTATAAACAGGCTCAACACACATGAGCACTTCTCGGACAGCTTGAAGGTATTCCTTTTCGCCCGGGTGTTTGGCCTCAAGGCCATTCATGATACTATTAATGTCCATCTTTTATAAAAAATAGGTTCATTAAATTGGATTAGATAGATTAACATGGCAAATATACACAATAAAATCAATCCACCATGCCGATTTAGGCCATTTTTTACACTATAATATATATAACCTTGAATATTAACGACCTACACAAGCTCATTTACGTCCTGACAGTGCATCAAACAGCCCTTTAAGCCCATCGCCTTTCGATGATTCCGAAGAATTGCCTGATGTTGACGGAGCGTCCCCATCCAAAGCAAGGCGGCAACCACAATATAGCCCATCGTAACTCGACAGCAACTTAGACAATGTCGAAAGCGTTGTACTGCCTGCTATTGCCGACACCTTCTCAACAATAGACACCAATCTTTTGGCATCAAAAGTCAAAATCAACGTATTTCCGCTTTTTGAAGCATTCGCTGATATTTTACCCAAACTTATTTTTCCAAAAGCATTAAAATTAAATGTCAACCGACCCTCTTCCTCCTGGGTGACATTCCCTTTAAGTGTGGCAATACGCATTTTCATTACAAATGTATGGTCTTCGGATATGGTGACGACAAGGTTTGTAACGCCAAATTTCTGGTAATATGGCTGAAGCTTATCTTCAATAGCCGTAGACGCGGCCACTCCACCTATCTTTTGCAGCGCATTGTCGCTCTCAAATGTAACCGCAGGAGCTGAATACACCCACACCCCGTTAAGATCATCAAGCGATATGTCCTTCGTTGCCGTCAAAGATGTTATCGCGCTACCTATCTGGCCAAGGACATCTCCATCAGAACCACTGGAAGCCCCACCCCCGAACAGACCTTTAAGATCAAAACACAATGAATTCATGGGAAACGCCATTGCAACCATAGCAAAAACGGAAGATACAAAATATTTTTTCATTTTTCCTGTTTTTAATTAGCCGTCAAAATTACCAATAGTTTTTGATGTAGGCAATCTTAATGCGCATATGTTGCTTTGCGGAACAGCCAAAAGCCCAGTTAAAACATTTTAACTTATAATAACTCAATATCCTATAAATTTTGAGTAATTTTGACAGTTTTTACTAAAACAGCCAATCATCACGGTTATATCCGAATCGTCTCGGAATCCGTTGAACTTCTTATTATCTTCATCATAACAAGAAAATGCCACATCCAAGCAAATACCTATCGCCAATAATTACGGCAATATTATGCATATTGGCAATCCCGTCCGACATGTTCGCGCAAAAACAATTCAAACGCGACCTCGAACAAATATCCTTCATTCCGAAAGGCCAATGGATCACAGGAGTAAGCGTGAGCTACTCACAATCAAAGGAAGATAACTATCAATTCCTTATCGTAGAAGGAATTGACGGAAACGCTTATAATTTTAAAATCAGCCCTATGGCGATGTACTGTTTCAAGGACAATCTTGTCGCAGGTGCGCGTCTGGGATACCAGCGCCAACGTATGAGCCTTAATTCTGCCGATGTGGTCATCGATTCAGAAACCGATTACAATATAGACAACCTTTACAGTATAAGCCATAAATTCCTGACCACCGCAGCATTCCGCAATTACATAAGCCTAGGTAGCAGCAAGCGTTTCGGAATGTTCAATGAAGTCCAGATACAGTTCGGGGCAGGAGAATCAAAGATATGCAATGGTACGGGTGACGACCTTACAGGCACATTTTCCCGCAGCTACTCATTTGATATTGGCCTCGCACCAGGAATGGTCATGTTCCTGAACAATTATTCGGCCATCGAAGTAAACGTCGGCGTACTCGGGTTCAGCTATACACACCACCGGGCTGTCACGGACCGTGTACACGTAGCCAATTACAATACAAAAAGCGCAAACTTCAAAATCAACCTGTTTTCAATCACCTTTGGGGTGGCTTTCTATCTATAGACACTAAACATGCAACGGATAACATATACATTGTTTATTATAGCGGCATGCATTATATCTGCAATAAACGGCAATGCCGCCAACCATCAAGGGCCTACTGGTACTGCTGCCGATTCTGTACTTATTTCCGGATTCAATCCAGAAGAAGACCTTGTAATAGTAGGCAGCGACACTATTTCAATATTACTCCCCGAGCGCAACCTAGGCCGTTACGACCGCGGACTTTTCAACTATCTATTCATTCCAAAAGGGCAATGGGCCTTCGGCCTGACTGCATCTTATGGAGAATTCAATTCTGAAGATGTTGAAGTTCTGTCCGTAATAAAAGACTTCAACTTCAAAGGCAAGCTATACTCTATAAAACCATCCGTATCATATTTTTTCAAAAGCAACCAGTCGTTAGGCCTAAAATTCGACTACACCCGCGGAATAGCCGACCTTGCAAACCTGAACGTGGATTTTGACGAAGACCTAAGCTTTTCAATCCACGATGTAAGTTATTATAGCCAAAGCTACAGTATGTCCCTTTTCTACCGAAACTATGTCGGTCTGGGAAAGGAGAAACGGTTCGCTGTGTTCAATGAAGTAGACCTTGGTTTCGGCAGTGGTTCTTCCCGGTTCAAGAGGTATTACAACGATGAGCTGCGCGACACCCGCACAATATCAACAACCGCATCTCTAAATTTCAGCCCTGGGCTATGTGTATTCATACAGGATGTGGTATCGTTCAACGTATCATTCGGCGTATTCGGGATAAAATACAAAAAAGAGCGCCAATCCACCAATGGCGTGGACGAAGGGTCACGTGTATCTTCTGGCGCTAATTTTAGGTTCAATATTTTCAACATAAATTTCGGCATGGCCGTAGTTATCTAACGAAATGAACACGAATCCAATAAAAATATCACTAATAGTCCTGGCATCGGTATTACTTACAGGATGTATCAAAAACAACATACCCTACCCAAGAATACAGGTCAACTTCCAAAAGTTTGAGGTAAAGGACGAAATACGTACAGCATCTATCGATTCTACAAACATGCAGCTTACCGTGTTCCTCAGTGAAGCTGCAGATATATATGCGGTAGACGTACTTAACTATACTTTGACACCGGGCGGAGAAGTCATCGGAGATATACTCTCATCACCTCTTGACCTGTCAAAGCCACAGCAAGTCACGTTGAAGATGTATCAGGAGTACCAGTGGACAATAACCGCCAGACAGGATATAGACAGGTATTTCACAGTGGAATCGCAGATAGGCTCATCAACAATTGACGCTGCATCCAGACGCGTAATAGCATATGTCCCTGAAACCACAGACATTACACACATAAAGGTAGAGACAATCAAACTTGGGCTCAAAGGCTCTGAAATGTCGCCGGATATAGAAGGGACATACCAGGATTTCTCTCATCCCGTAAAAATCAAGGTAACCTCATTCGGCCGCGATGAAGATTGGGACATCTATGTTGAGCAGACGGAATCAACCGTATCAACCTTACGGGCTGATGCATGGACACGTGTGGCATGGGTATATGCACAAGCGCAAGCCGGACGCGACAATGGAATACAGTACAGATTGAAAGGCAGCCCACAATGGACAAACTGCACCCAAAGCCAGATTTCAGCCAATGGTGGAAGCTACCACGCCCGAATCACAGGATTACTTCCTATGACCACCTATGAGACCAGGGCATTTTCCGATGAAGATTTCGGAACGACAATAGAATTCACTACCGGAGAGGACATCCAATTGCCCAACATGACATTTGATGATTGGTGGCTCAACGGAAAAATATGGAATCCATGGCCTGAGAACGGAGAACAATATTGGGATACCGGAAATAAAGGCGCAACTACATTAGGAGCAAGCAACAGCACTCCAACCGATGACACATCCACCGGCACAGGATTGGCAGCAAAGCTGGAAACCAAATTCGTTGGTATCGGCGCACTAGGAAAACTGGCCGCAGGCAATATCTTTGTCGGCAAATATGTACGTACAGTAGGAACGAACGGCATACTTAGCTTCGGGCGGCCATTCATCCAACGTCCGACCAAACTGACAGGATATTTCAAATACACAACAGCCCCTATATCATCGACATCCCAAAGTTTATCTGACCTTAAAGGCAGACCTGACACTGCAATAATATGGATGGCACTTGTTGATCTGGACGAACCATTGGAAATACGTACCGACCCTAATAACCGCCAACTCTTTGATCCAGAAGCGGAATACGTGGTGGCATACGGAAATATGGAGACAGCCGAATCTACATCTGAATATGCCCGGTTTGAGATAGAACTCGACTACAAGGCTACTGACCGCCGCCCCAAATACATATTGCTTACAGCATCAGCCAGCAAATACGGTGATTACTTTACAGGAGGCAACGGCGCAGTACTGTACATCGATGACCTACAACTGCTTTACGACTATTAGACCTAAAAGCATTTAACATCCATTCCATAAAGGCGGCAAAAAATCCACAACTTAAGATTTTTTGCCGCCGCTCTTTGATTATTCCATTTTTTTTTGTAATTTTGAATTGAAATCCCTCTTTTTTCCGGACATAAGCCAATGGCATAACCAGACAATACCGGAATCATAAAATCAAACAAGAGAACCAAACCGACTATGGACAAAAACGACTTCCGCAACTATGCCGTACACCATCTGGGAATGAACGGCCTTGCACTTGACAATTATACTTCAGCAACAAATTCAAGCATCATATCATCCGTCAACCCTGTAACGGCAAGCTATATATCACCGACCATCATTGAGGAGCGCCAGCTCAATGTAGCACAGATGGACGTATTTTCACGATTGATGATGGACCGCATCATCTTTCTTGGCACAGATGTCAACGACTATACAGCAAACGTAATACAGGCACAGCTCCTCTATCTCGACTCCGCTGACCCAGGAAAAGACGTTTCCATATACATCAACTCCCCTGGCGGATCTGTATATGCCGGCCTAGGCATATATGACACCATGCAATATATCTCAAGCGATGTTGCCACAATATGTACAGGCATTGCAGCCTCAATGGCCGCAGTGCTGCTTGTCGCCGGCACAGAAGGCAAACGTTTCGCACTCCGCCACTCACGGGTGATGATCCACCAGCCAATGGGGGGAGCCCAAGGACAGGCATCAGATATCGAAATCACAGCCCGGGAGATACAGAAACTCAAGAAAGAGCTTTATGACATCATCTCATCACACTCCAAAGTGCCGTTTGAAAAGGTAGAGCGCGACAGTGACCGCGACTACTGGATGACAGCAGAGGAAGCCAAAGAATATGGCATGATTGACCGCGTCCTGATAAAGAACAAAAAATAATTACAGGTGGCAAACAACAAAAAGAAAAATCTGACATGCGCTTTCTGCGGCCGACCGGCCGACATGAGCGAAGCCCTCATACCATCAGCGACAACCGATACCTATATTTGCGCTGAATGCGTAGACAACATACACAACCTGCTGGTAGAATACCGGACAAATTCTGGCGACAAGTCGCTTAACAGCCTTAAAGACAGCGAAACCGACTTGACGAAAGTCCCTAAGCCCGCAGAAATAAGCGCTTTCCTTGATAAATATGTAATCGGACAGGATGCCGCCAAGCGTTACCTGTCTGTAGCCGTATACAACCACTACAAGCGCATTGCCCAGCATGGCGATGGCGATGATGTCGATGTAGAAAAAAGCAACATCATATTGGTAGGCCCAACCGGAACGGGAAAGACACTGCTTGCTAGGACCATCGCCAAGCTGCTTGACGTACCGTTTGCAATCGTCGATGCCACCGTCCTTACAGAGGCCGGATACGTCGGCGAAGACGTCGAAAGCCTACTCGTCCGTCTGCTGCAGGCGTCAGACTATGACGTGGCCAAAGCCGAACGCGGAATAGTATTCATCGATGAGATTGATAAAATCGCACGAAAAAGCGACAACCCATCAATAACTAGGGACGTCAGCGGAGAAGGCGTACAGCAAGGCCTGTTGAAGCTACTTGAAGGATCTGTGGTCAACGTGCCACCACAAGGCGGCAGGAAGCATCCCGAACAGAAAATGATTCCGGTCGACACAAAGAACATACTCTTCATATGTGGCGGCGCATTCGACGGCATTGAGCAAAAGATCGCACACCGCCTTAACACCCGTGTCGTAGGCTACTCTACCGACCCTACTAAGCAGCGCGTCGAACGCGAACACTACCTGAACTTTGTGGCGCCACAAGACCTGAAAAGTTTCGGACTTATACCCGAAATCATTGGACGACTTCCAGTCCTGACTCATCTCGAACACCTGGACAGGAATGCATTAAGGCGCATATTGACCGAACCGAACAACGCCATTGTAAGGCAATACGACAAACTGTTCCGGATGGACGGAGTGAAACTGACATTCGATGATGACGCCTTGGACCTTATTGTCGACAAAGCGATCGAATACAAGCTAGGTGCACGCGGACTACGTTCAATCGTAGAGACCATTATGATTGACGCCATGTTCGAGCTGCCGTCAACAGATATAAAGGAATTCACCGTAACTGCAAAATACGCGTTGGACCAGTTACGCAAAGCCAACTTCGAGACCATTGCCGCATCCAACAACGAAAACTGACGATGCCATCGGCCATCAATATCCCATCTCCCTTCTGCAACCTTAAACACCCATCAGCACATGGAAAGCGACCAACGTCTACTGCCAGCCTTGAAAAAGTATTTCGGCTTCGATTCTTTCAAGGGCAACCAAGAGGCCATCATGACCAACCTCCTCGCCGGCCATGACACATTTGTGCTAATGCCAACTGGTGGCGGCAAATCGCTTTGCTACCAGCTGCCGGCACTGCTGATGGATGGAACAGCCATCGTAATCTCTCCGCTGATAGCCTTGATGAAGAACCAGGTGGACGCCATGCGCAACTTCAGCGAAGACAATGCCATCGCTCACTTCCTTAATTCCTCGCTCAACAAGGCAGATATCCTGGCGGTAAAAGCCGATATAACTTCAGGAAAGACAAAGATGCTGTACGTGGCGCCGGAGTCACTCACCAAAGAAGAGAACATCGAGTTCCTTAAAAGCGTAAAAATATCCTTTTACGCCATCGATGAAGCCCACTGTATATCGGAATGGGGTCATGATTTCAGGCCGGAATACCGCCGTATACGCCCAATCATAAATGAAATAGGGACACGCCCCGTAATAGCGCTCACGGCAACCGCCACCCCAAAAGTACAGCACGACATACAGAAAAACCTGGGAATGTCCGATGCTGCAGTCTTCAAGTCATCTTTCAACCGTGCGAACCTTTATTACGAGGTAAGGCCGAAAACCGCCAATACCGATCACGACATAATAAGGTACATAAAAGCAAACGAAGGAAAATCCGGCATTATCTACTGCCTTTCACGCAAGAAAGTAGGAGAACTGGCGGAAATGCTGCAAGTCAATAACATTAAGGCACTGGCATACCATGCCGGAATGGACAGCACAACACGCTCAGAAAACCAGGACGCCTTCTTGATGGAAAAAGTGGATGTGATAGTTGCCACAATCGCATTCGGCATGGGCATAGACAAACCCGATGTAAGATTTGTCATTCACTACGACATGCCCAAATCCCTTGAAGGGTACTATCAGGAAACCGGAAGGGCCGGACGCGATGGAGGGGAAGGCCACTGCATTACCTTCTACGCCGCCAAGGACCTCCAGAAAATGGAGAAATTCATGCAAGGAAAGCCGGTTGCAGAGCAGGAGATAGGACGACAGCTTTTAAAGGAGACAGCTGCCTATGCCGAATCATCAGTGTGCCGTCGCAAATCCCTGCTGCACTATTTCGGAGAAGAATATCCCGCCGATGAGTGCAGCAACTGCGACAATTGCCGTACACCCCGTAAGTCAATCGAAGCAAAAACATACCTCTGCGATGCCATCGACACCATAATCTCATTAAAAGAAAAATTTAAGGCAGACCATGTGATCGATGTAATGCGAGGACGCATGACCCCCGACATAAAGAGCTACCGGCACGAAGAGAACGAAAATTTCGGATGCTGCGCACGCGAGGACGAACGCACACTTAATTCCGTGATACGCCAAGCATCCATTCAAGGATACCTTGAACGCGACATTGAGAACTACGGCCTTATACACGTAACCGAAGCAGGCCACAAGTTCGTCAAATCTCCGACATCATTCAAGATATATGAAGACAGGGAATTTATGGCAGAACCGGAGACATGTTGCTGCACTTCTGCAATCGACCCAGGACTGCTTTCAATCCTGAAGGACCTACGTCGTAAGATCGCACACAAGCTCTCACTGCCTCCATACGTCATATTCCAAGACCCATCGCTGGAAGCAATGGCCACAACCTATCCCATCACCAAGGAAGAGCTCCAACAGATACCAGGAGTCGGTCAAGGTAAAGCCTCTCGCTATGGTGCAGAATTCCTTGACATAATAAAACGGCATGTTGAGGAAAACGGTATAGAGCGGCCTGAAGACATGAGGGTGCGTTCCCTGCCAAATAAAAGCCGGATGAAAGTATCTATAATCCAAGCCATTGACAGGAAAGTACCACTTGATGAGCTCGCTGCCTCGAAAAATCTGGAATTCACCGAACTGCTTGATGAACTAGAAGCAATCGTGTACTCCGGCACAAAAATCAACATCTCATATTTCCTTGACGAGATTATGGATGACGACCATCAGGACGAGATATATGACTATTTCTGTGATAGCGAATCCGACAGCCTTGATGAAGCGACAAAAGAACTAGGTTCTGACTACACCGAAGAAGAGATTCGTCTTGTACGGATAAGGCTTATATCAGAACTTGGAAACTGACAAAAGACACGTAAACAAACAAAGAACGATTAAATGTCCAACAACAAGATATTGTCTTCACTTTTTGAACAAGTGACAGGACAACAACCGGCACAGATAGCAGCAATGCCATCTTCTGGATCAAACCGTCTATACTTCCGCCTATACCCATCCACCGGCGCAAGGACCATGATAGGGGTTATCGGCACATGCCGTGAAGAAAACGATGCTTTCATTTATCTTGCAGACCATTTCAGGTCGAAAGGGCTGCCAGTTCCGGAGGTGCTGGCTATTTCCGACGACCACATGGCATACCTTCAAGAAGACCTTGGCGACACAATCCTGTTCAATGCCATAGAAAAGGGGCGTCAGTCGCGGTCATTCAGCGCCGATGAAAAGGAACTTCTTATCCGGACCATACGCATGCTCCCAGACATCCAGTTCCTGGGCGCAGTAGGCCTTGACTTCTCACATTGCTATCCCGCAAAAGAATTCGACAAACGGTCTATAATGTGGGATCTTAATTATTTCAAATACTGCTTCCTTAAAGCCACCGGACTGGAATTCCAGGAAGACCGGTTGGAGGACGACTTCCAGGCCATGTCCGAAGTACTTATGCGAGGCCAATCGAGCACCTTTATGTACCGTGATTTCCAATCGCGCAACGTAATGCTTACAACCGAAGGCAATCCCCTTTTCATAGACTTCCAAGGCGGTCGCAAAGGGCCTTTCTACTACGATGTAGCCTCATTCCTGTGGCAAGCCAAAGCCAATCTTCCCGGTTCGCTGCGCCAGGAACTCATCGGTGAATACATTAATGCTCTTCGCAAATACAAACCGGTCGATGAAGAATACTTCCATGAACAGTTGCGCCATTTTGTCCTGTTCCGGACCATGCAGGTGCTCGGTGCTTACGGATTCCGCGGATACTTTGAGAAAAAGCCGCATTTCATGCAGAGCGTACCTTTCGCCATCGCCAACTTAAGGGAACTGCTCGACAACCCATACCCGGAATATCCTTACCTGAACGAATTGCTCCGCCAGCTTGTAGACATGAAACAGTTTACCAATGAAATGGCCAACAGGCAACTGACGGTAAAAGTGATGAGCTTTGCATACAAGAAAGGCATCCCAAACGATGCCACAGGCAACGGAGGCGGATACGTATTCGATTGCCGCGCCGTCAATAATCCCGGGAAATACGATAGGTATAAACCTTTTACCGGACTTGACAAGCCAGTAATAGAATTCCTTGAAGAAGATGGTGAGATATTATCATTCCTTGACCATTGTTACGCTCTGGTAGACTCATCAGTTGAACGCTATATCGAGCGGGGCTTCTCCAACCTGATGGTATGCTTCGGGTGCACCGGAGGCCAACACCGCTCTGTTTACAGCGCACAACGCATGGCAGAACATATCAACAGCAAATACAATGTAAAAGTGGAACTTGTCCACCGCGAGCAAAACATCGAACAGACTTTCCAGAAGAAATGAAAGCTCTGATATTTGCCGCCGGACTTGGCACACGCCTAAAGCCATTCACCCTGCACCACCCCAAAGCACTCGTCCCAGTGGGAGGGATACCAATGCTCCGCCGTGTAATCGACAGGATATCAGCAATTGGAAGTATCGACAGTATCGTGATAAATGTGCACCATTTCTCCGGACAGGTCATCGGTTACATCAATAGCCATCGGCATGAAATACCTGTCGAGATTCACATAAGCGATGAAAGCGGACGGCTACTCGATACCGGAGGCGGCATATTGAATGCCCGCCACCTACTCGACGATGGCCAGCCATTTCTTGTACACAATGCCGACATTCTCTCTGACATCAACCTGGAAAGCATGATTTCCTGCCATGTCAAATCAGGTGCTGCCGCCACCCTATTGGCTGCCGACAGGGCCACATCCAGATATTTTCTCTTCGACAGCAATACATTAAGACTGCAAGGATGGCGTAACATATCAACAGGCGAGATTCTACCGTCAGGTCTTGATACATCAAGCCTCACCCCACTTGCATTCGGCGGCATACATGTATTGTCCCCAGAAATATTCCCCGCCTTGGAAAATTTCAATGACAATGGCAAATTCTCAATAACGCCTTTCTATATACAGAATGCCGGAATGCTGGACATACGTGCATACGCCCCAGAATTTTCCACCTATAACTGGATAGATATCGGCAAACCGGAATCACTTGAAGCCGCCCAGGCTTCAACAATGGCAAAATTAACAGGAATTGATGGAACGCGAATTTGAATCCACTCTGCTCGAAAATGCTGTAGGAGAATTGTCTCGCCTGCCGGGAATCGGAAGGAAGACTGCCCTACGGCTGGCCCTACATCTGCTTAGGCAGGAAGAAAAGACATCCGATTCTCTCGGGCAAGCGATAATCGACCTAAGGCATGGAATCAGATACTGCCATGAATGCCACAATATCTCGGAAACTGACACATGCCCCATCTGTGCTGACATGACACGAGACCACCGTACAATATGCGTGGTAGAGACCGTAAAAGATGTTATGAGCTTTGAATCTACACGCCAATATACCGGAGTCTACCACGTACTTGGCGGCGTGATCTCGCCTATGGACGGCATAAGCCCCGACCAGCTGCAGATATCATCACTGATCGAAAGGGTTGCCGCAGGCGACATTGACGAAGTGATCCTTGCATTGAGTGCGACCATGGAAGGAGACACCACTAACTACTACCTGTACCGTAGGCTGTCATCCCTTCCAGCCAAAGTTACACAACTTGCACGCGGAATATCCGTAGCCGGTGAAATCCAGTATACCGATGAACTTACCCTGGCGCGGTCACTTATCAACCGTACCCCATTCTCAATATAAGGCATCCCTGCATGGCATCTCCCTCAATAACCTTACGAGCCCCGGAACCAACCGATGTGGACACCCTATATATATGGGAAAACGACCCGGCCCTTTGGCACGTGGGGTTCACCCATGCACCAGTGTCGCGGCAACAGCTATGGGAATATGTGAGTTCCTATGATGGAGACATTGCACATGGCGGACAAATCCGGTTCATGATTGTCGATGACAGTTGCGGCCGCACTATAGGCACTTTGGACATATCCGACTACGACCCGCGCCACAGGCGTGCGCAAGTTGGCATATACATAGCCCCGCAAGCCAGGAATCAAGGTTTTGCACGCGTGTCACTTGAGATGGCGGCCACATATTGCAGAGAAATACTCGGAATACATGGCCTATACGCAATGGTGGCTGCCGACAACACAATTTCTGCCCGGCTGTTCTCATCTGCCGGATACAAAACGTCCGGACGGCTCAGATCATGGTTGCGTACAGCGGCCAACACATATGCCGATGCAATTATCTACCAGCGACTGTTCCAATGACAGCCTAATTGCATTGGACATTTTGCGGATGGTATAGCCAATTACGGTAACTTTCACCCATAGTTCGGACGACACTATGCCAATACGGATCATCAGCCCCCCGTAACACTTCAGACGTATCACCATGCATATCAGCAACAGCCCACACCTCATTGAGAAGCTCTTCCTCAAGTTGACCTGCCGACCATCCGCTGTAACCGATAAAAAACCTTATCCGCCCATCGACAGGATATCCAGAATTGACATAATTAAGCACATCCCTGAAACTGCCGCCGGCATATAGCCCCGGAAAATATTCGTCACAATCCGATATTATATCCGGCCCGAGATTATGGATATAGAAAAGGCGGTCATCAGAAACCGGGCCGCCCAAGAATACCGGTATCGACTCCGTTTCAGGTGTACGGTCGACCTGTCCCGGCAATATGTCTGGCATACGGTATCCTGTAAGGTTATTCAGCACCATCCCCATTGCACCATCCTCCTGCGAATATGACACAAGGCTTACTACACCGTGGTTGAAATAGCTCTCCTCCAGGAATGGGCCTGCCACAAGCAGCGCGCCACCAAAAGGCTCACGCTTCACCGTTGTTATATCAAAAAGGTTGGTCTTAATCCGTTTCATAATAGGCAATGGCTAAAATCTGAGTCTAAGTTAACAATTATTTCTGACTTTATAACAATCACCATGCCGCATTTGTTAATAATGTCAATTTTAATTACCTTTGCAATATGCTACAATTTAGAACAGGACACTCCGACAGATACACCATTGCCGAAGAAGCCCAAATGGCTATCGAAGGCGGTTGCCGATGGATACAGCTGCACATGCCAGCTGATGCCGACATCGCATACATACGTGATACTACGTCTGAAATAATACCGTTATGCCAGGAATGCTCGGCTTTCCTGACAATTGAGGACAACCCTGAATTGGCAAAGGAACTTTCAATCCATGGGGTGCACCTTACCAAAGGAGGCATACCTGTTGCAGCAGCCACACGTCAGGAATTAGGCCCGGAAGCCATAATTGGCGTAGAAGTAGCAACCCTCGCTGAAATAGATTCAGCACAAGCTGCTGACATCGACTATGTAACACTGCCACCCGAAATGCCTCTTGCCCGTTGCCATAAACTGATTTCTGATTCCAGACAACACGGGCTAAAGATACCGATAGTCGCAGCCGGGGATGTAACACTCTCCAACCTCAGACAACATCTGGACGCAGGATTTAGCGGAGTGGCCGTAGGACAGGACATTATTGACGCATCAGACCCGGTAGAAAGGACCACCGCATTCCTTTTGGCCCTGGAGCGCGGTCAAATTTAACGGCACATCAAACCCAGCCTTATCAATCAAATATCACACAAAAGCCACGGTCTTGCAGGAAAAAGCTAAAATAACATTAAAGGCATTGATTCCAATTGTGATCGGAATCGGGGTCTTTATATGGCTTTTTCATGATGAGATAAGCCCTGACACATGGAAACTGATTAAATTCACGCCCCACACGGTTCTGGCCATCATCCTGGCTTGGATATTTATGCTCGGTAGGGATTTCGGTCTTACATGGCGCTTCAAGACATTGACCTGTGGCGACCTGACATGGAAACAGGCCCTAAAGGTTGATATGATGTGCGAATTCACCTCAGCAGTAACACCAACCCCTGTCGGCGGGAGCGCAATGGGAATGGTATATCTTGCACATGAAGGAATAGATTTCGGACGAGCGGCAACCCTCACACTCACCACATTTTTTCTTGACGAACTGTTTTTCACAGTCGCATGCCCTGTCATAATGCTGTTGACCCCTCCCGGAAGCATGTTCAGTTTCTCTGATACAGAATTTATGGAAGGCGTAAAATTCGCATTCTGGACCGTATACGCCGGAATGGTGACAATAACAGCAGCCCTTTTCATAGGGATATTCATAAAGCCGCAAGGTTTCAGGCATGCCCTCATGTGGGCATTCTCCTGCCGGCTTCTGTCACGGTGGCAGCCTAAAATCGACAAGATGACACTCAATATATTGGCCACATCGGATATGTTGCGCCATTGTTCTGCCGGATGGTGGGCAAAAGTATTCTGTGCCACCGGGCTTCTGTGGACATCCCGTTTCCTTGTAGTCAATGCGCTGTTCCTCGGGTTTGCCCCCGATGCCCCCCAGGCCATTGTATTCTGCCGGCAGTTCGTCACTTGGCTCGTACTTGTAGTAAGCCCCACACCCGGTGGCAGCGGTGTAAGCGAATGGCTATTTACCGGATATTACGGCGACCTCGTAGGAGGTATGCCCGGAGTAGCACTGATAATCGCTGTGATGTGGAGAGTGGTAAGCTACTACATATATCTACTGCTAGGAATATTTGTACTGCCATCATTCCTTTCCAAACGAAAACAGCCCACTATTATCAAAACAGGTGTATGTCAAGAAAAATCATCTCCATCATCATCTCTATTATCGGACTGACAGCATTTGCCTCCGGCCAAAGCGGACGTCTTGTCTACGTCCTTCCGATCCAGGAAGAAATAAACCCGACCACATGGCTATACACCCGTCAAGGATGTGAAGAGGCGCTGAAGCTACATGCCGACCTGCTCATAATACATCTCAACACATATGGAGGCTCTCTTCAGGAAGCGGATTCCATACGCACAGCAATAATGCGGTTTCCAGCCCCTACCATAGCATTTATAGATCATAATGCGGCATCGGCAGGAGCATTGATAGCCCTCGCATGCGACAGCGTATTCATGACCGAAGGTGCAAGCATGGGTGCTGCCACTGTTGTAGGGGCTGACGGCGCACCTCTTCCCGATAAATATCAAAGCTACATGCGTTCAATGATGCGTTCTACTGCTGAAGCACACGGCAAGCGATGGGTTGAATCCGACTCGGCATACCTGTGGTGGCGTGACCCCTTAATTGCAGAAGCGATGGTAGATCCACGGATAACTGTCCCCGGACTTATCGACAGTACGAAAGTACTCTCTTTCACACCTAATGAAGCCATCGAATGGGGATATGCCGATGGGACAGCTTCATCCATAAACGACCTATTGGAAAAACTGGAATACCATACGGACAATACCAGGATAAGTACCTATCAGCCCACATTCACATCCAAGCTGCTGGGCTTCTTGGGATCTGCCGCCGTACAGGCATTCCTGATAATGATTATTGTCGGAGGGATTTACTTTGAGCTTAAAAGCCCCGGACTTGGATTCCCGGCAGCAGCGGCCATCATTGCGGCCATACTATATTTTCTGCCTATGTGCATAACCGGGACTGTATCAGCATGGGTTATAATAATGTTCATTACTGGTATCATATCAATTGCCTTTGAAATATTTGTAATTCCAGGTTTCGGCATTGCTGGAATCTGCGGCATACTTGCAATAGCCTCATCTATAATAATAGCCCTTATACAGAAAGAGACTGTAATCGGGGTCACTCTATCGGATGTGGCATATGCATGCCTGATATTCTTTATCGGTCTGGCCATGGCACTGGCTTTGATATGGTATCTGTCATCAAAATTTGCGCCGAAACTGGTCAAACACACAGTTGAACTCCAGCGCACCCAGCAGGTTAGGCAAGGATATATAGGGGTCGATATGTCACCGTCACGGCACATCGGGCAGACAGCTGTCACTCGTACCGATATGCGTCCATCCGGAAAAATAATGCTCGATGGGGAAGTTTACGACGCGGTAGCGGCAGAAGGGTTCATCGAGGCTGGCCAAAAAGTCCATATCATACGGTATGAAAACGCGCAATTATACGTAACCACTATCGAAAAGACATGATCCTGTTCCCGAATGCAAAAATAAATCTAGGCCTGGATATCCTAAGGAAACGGGCCGATGGATACCATGACATCGATACTGTAATGTATCCTGTGCCGTGGTGCGATATACTTGAGATAGTCCCGTCCCGCCAAGACACCACCTCATTGACAGTAACCGGAAGGGCTGTCGGCTGCCCTGAAGAAAAGAATCTTGTGATGCGGGCATACAGGGCAATAGAAAAAGAGGCAGGAAGCATCCCTCCTGTCAACATTTTCCTTCATAAGGTAATACCTGACGGAGCTGGCCTAGGAGGTGGCTCTTCTGATGCCGCTTTCACTTTGAAGGCTCTCAATGATATGTTCAATCTAGGGTTCACGCAAGAAAAACTGGAGCATATCGCATCCGGCATCGGTGCAGACTGCCCATTCTTCATTCGCAATACACCCGCATTTGCTTCAGGTACTGGGACCACACTCGAACACATCGACATAGAATGGCCAAGACAATTTGACATTGCCATCATAAAACCTGAAATAAGTGTAAATACCCGTCAAGCCTATTCCGCTGTCAAACCAGGCATTCCAGAACATCCCTTAAGGGAGATAGTCTCCGGTAACGACACAAAAAACATTTTGCCTCTAATAAAAAACGATTTCGAGGCGAGCGTTTTCCCTGTTTTCCCGGAGATATCATACATAAAGGAAAGATTGCTCTCACTGGATTCGATCAAAGCCTCATATGCCGCCATGTCCGGCTCCGGCTCTGCCGTATTCGCCCTATGCGATAAATCCACTGGGTCTGACAAATTGGCAGAGATTATTTCAAGCGAATTTCCGGACGCAAGCACTTTTGCCGCACCGTTAGGGTAAGTAAACGATTTACAGCCTATATTGTTATATTTTTAATACAACCAGACCAAAACCGACAGTTTTGGCAATATTTTTGCTATACATAAAATAACGCGCATCCAATGTTTTTAAAAAGGAATAAAAAATATAAGAATATGAACACTGAACAATCCCAAAAAGATACAAAAGACAGTCCTATGGCTGACAATAATACTACACAAACCGAAATCGAAGATGTAACGGCAGGATTCACCGAAGACGGACCCGTTGATCCGGAAATGATAGATGACGCATCCCAAGAGTTTGCACAGGAGCTTGAAGCCGCACAGGCTGCCCTTGAAAAGGAAAAGAAGGAATACCTATTCCTGATGGCTGATTTCGACAACTTCCGCAAACGCGTACAAAAAGAGAAAGCTGAACTGATAAAGAACGGTGCAGAAAAAGCCATGTTGGGCCTTCTTCCCATAGTAGATGACTTTGAACGCGGACTGGAAGCCATTAAAGATTCAACTGATGCTGATGTCGTAAAAGAAGGCATGGTACTCATATACAATAAATTGATAAAATATCTGGAGTCTAACGGCGTAAAGGCTATTGAAAGTAATGGAGCAGAATTTGATGCGGAAATCCACGAAGCCATCGCCACAATACCCGCCCCTGCTCCAGAAATGAAAGGAAAAGTCATTGACACGACATCAAAAGGATACACCATATATGACAAAGTCCTGCGCCACCCGAAAGTCGTTGTCGGCGAATAAATAAACATTAAACATCAAAATCCACAACGATGGACAAAAGAGATTATTACGAAATACTTGGGGTAAGCAAGACCGCAACAAAGGACGAACTAAAAAAAGCATACCGCAAGCTGGCCATAAAATACCATCCGGACAAAAACCCTGGAGATAAGGACGCCGAAGAGAAATTCAAAGAGGCCGCCGAAGCATACGATGTGCTTAGCGACGATGACAAACGTGCCCGTTACGACCAGTTCGGACACAATATGGGCCCGCAAGGGTTTGGCGGCGGAACTGGTGGTTTCTATTCAGGTGGAGGAATGTCCATGGAAGACATTTTCTCTCAGTTCGGCGACATATTTGGCGGAGGCTTTGGAGGATTCGGCGGGGCTGCCGGAGGACGTACAAGGCAGAAACGCCAACGCCGGGGCAGTGACCTGCGCATAAAAGTCAAGCTGACTCTGGAGGACATAGCTAAAGGCGTAAGCAAGACCCTCAAAATACCTACATACGTAAAATGTCAGCACTGCAACGGCACCGGCGCCCGCGATGGTGTAGCATTCGCCACATGCTCCACATGCCACGGCACAGGAAACATAACACAGGTGCAGCAGACCATACTTGGTGCCATGCAATCGACATCGACATGCCCTACATGCGAAGGAACAGGTAAGGTAATAACCGAGAATTGCACATACTGCCACGGCGAAGGAGTAATCCGCGAAGACTCTACCGTCTCATTCAACATACCGGCAGGCATAAGCGAAGGCATGACATTGACAATAAAAGGCAAAGGCAACGCCCCCAGGCACGGCGGTATCAATGGCGACCTTCTTGTAGTAATCGAGGAAATAAAGCACCCGGAATTGATACGTGACGGCAACGATCTTATCTATAACCTTATGCTCGACATGCCTACAGCCATTCTGGGCGGCTCAGTTGAAGTACCGACAATCAGCGGACGGGCCAGGCTCAAAATTACGGCAGGAACGCAACCCGGCAAAGTGTTACGTCTCCGCGGCAAAGGGCTTCCGTCCACGGAAGGATACGGCACAGGCGATGAACTGATCAACGTCATGGTATACATGCCTGAAAAATTGTCCGACACCGAACGCCAGGCAATAGAATCGCTGAAATCATCACCCAACATGCTCCCTTCAGACTCAGAGAAAAAGAAAATATTCTCCAAGCTGCGCCACATATTTGAATAAGCTCTGGACAAAGACCTTAAGTATAATGGCCGCTGTCAAGAACATACGGCGGCCATTATCTTGCCGGGCATCCCACAATACAGCAACGCTTTTGCCGTTAATATTGTAGTTAACATAATTATGGCTAACTTTGCATAGCCACTATTGTACACCGGCACAAAATTTCATGACCAACCGTCTTATCACATACATATGTATGGCTATATCCTTGGCAACAGCACTTTCGGCACATGCCCAGGATGGCACTTCAGCATACAGTTTCCTTAACATATCCCCTTCATCCAGGATATATGGACTTGGAGGAATGAACATATCCATCGTTGGTGGGGACGTAAATTCCGCTGACCAGAATCCAGCCCTTCTTGGACAGGAAATGAATAATGAAGTGCAATTCAGCTACATGCGGTATATAGGCTCAAGCAATTTTGCAGGCGTATCATATGCCCATAGCATAGGTGCACATGGCACATGGGGCGCTGCCATACGCTATCTTGGCTACGGGTCCATGACAGAGGCTGACGAATCGGGAAACATCACCGGAACATTCTCGGCATCCGATGCCATTTTTTCCGCAACCTATTCACATGATATAACAGACAGGCTACGTGGCGGCATAAACCTGAAGATGGCTTACAGTTCGTATGCCGAGTTCTCCGCCATGGCAATCGCCACGGATATAGGCATAAACTATTACGACGGCGAACGCGACCTGTCCCTGTCCGCAGTGATTGCAAATCTTGGAGGACAAGTAAAACGGTTCGACAACCGTTACGACAAGCTACCGCTGGACCTGCGCCTGGGATGGTCTCAAACATTCGGGTCACTACCGATACGCTTCTCAATCACAGCCTGGAATCTTACAAAATGGAAACTGCCATACATAGAGACCGGTGACGGGACTTCTGACGAAGACTTCAAAGTAAAGGATTCGTTCTCTTCAAACCTGTTCCGACATCTTGTATTCGGCGCTGATTTCGTTGGGTCTGACAACTTTTATATCGGATTGGGATACAACTATAAGACCCGTACCGATATGAGCACATATTCACGCAGCATACTTTCAGGATTCTCCCTCTCAGCAGGCCTTAGGGTACGGGCTTTCGACCTAGGCGTCGCTTTTGCCCAGCCCCACACTGGAGCAACAACATTCATGTTCAACCTCAGTTGCGATATAAGCTACTTCCTTGAATAAACTAACAACAATGACCGATACGACTTACAATAAAATAATAATAGCCATCGACGGATTCTCGTCAAGTGGCAAAAGCACCATGGCACGCAGCCTTGCAGCAAAGATTGGATACCGATATATCGACTCCGGAGCAATGTACAGGGCGGTAACCTTATACGCCATGCGCCACGGAATGATATCAGAAGAAGGCATAGCCGATGCCCGCACATTGATATCAGCCCTCCCACAAATTTCAGTTGACTTCAAAGTAATGCCAGATGGAAGCCAGCATACTCTGCTTTGTGGAGAGGACGTTGAGACCGCCATCAGGAAACTGGACGTGTCCTCAAACGTATCACAGGTGGCAGCAATACCGGAAATAAGGCATGCGCTTGTTGCCATGCAGCAGGCCATGGGCAAAGAAAAAGGCATAGTAATGGATGGTAGGGACATAGGCACTACTGTATTCCCAGACGCTGAATTGAAAATATTTGTTGATGCATCCGCTCAGACTAGGGCACAAAGACGTTTTACCGAAATGCTGGCAAAAGGGGCTGAGGTAAACTTTGAAGATATATTGGCCAACGTTGTCCACCGCGACCATATTGACCAGACCAGGGAAGAAAGCCCCTTAAGATGCGCAGACGATGCATTGCACCTCGACAACTCCACATTGACCCCTGAAGAACAGGACAACTGGCTGATGGAACGTTTCAAGGCCACTATAGCCCACACATCAGTAAAATGATGGAAACAAAAGTTGAGATAGACAACTCATCCGGATTCTGTTTCGGAGTCGTGACCGCCATCAGAAAAGCAGAAGAGGCGCTTGACAGCACAGGCAGTCTATATTGCCTTGGGGATATAGTCCATAACAGTGATGAGGTTGAACGGTTGAGGTCCAGGGGACTTATAACCATAACGCATGAACAGATGGCATCTCTCAGAAACGTCAAGGTTTTGTTGCGGGCACACGGTGAGCCCCCTTCCACATACGAACTTGCACGGCGTAACAATATAGAGATAATTGATGCCACATGTCCTGTCGTACTTCAACTCCAAAAGCGGATAAAATCCGCCTACTCTGCGACTGAACCACGGCCACAGATAGTCATATACGGCAAAAACGGCCATGCTGAAGTAAACGGACTTGTAGGTCAGACCGATGGCGATGCCATTGTCGTGGAAGACGCTGCCGGTCTCGACAAAGTTGACTTCACCCGCGATATTGCCCTGTACTCCCAGACAACAAAATCACTGGAAGGCTTCACACGCATCATCGACCTTATTTCCAAACGCAAGTCTCCGGCAGCGCACTTTGAAAGATTCGACACCATATGCAGACAGGTCGCCAACCGCGTTTCTCATTTACGGGAATTTGCATCGGCCCATAACGTAGTCCTCTTTGTAGCCGGACATAAAAGCAGCAACGGTAAGATATTATATAATGAATGTAAAGCCGTAAACGAAGCTACCTATCTGGTTGCAAATGAAAACGAGATCGATCCCTCGTGGCTATACGGTGCTGGCTCAATCGGTGTATGCGGCGCAACATCTACCCCACGGTGGCTGATGGAGAATGTAAAGAACCGCGCCATCAAGATAACATCCGCACAATAAAGCCGTATGGACAACTTCGTTGCTATTGACGTAGAGACCGCAAACTACCAACCTACAAGCATATGCTCTATAGGTGCAGTTAAAGTAAAAGGAGGGGTTATTGTCGATTCATTCTACACACTCGTACAGCCTGAACCCAATTACTACATACGCAGGTTTACACAGGAAATACACGGGATAAGCCGTGAGATGACCGATGATGCCCCTGCATTCGGCTCCATATGGGGAGATCTCGAACGGTTCATCGAAGGGCTTCCGCTTGTCGCCCACAACAAATCATTTGATGAAAAGTGCATAAAGGCGACATGCAGCATATACCAGATAGATTATCCCGAATATCCATTCCTATGCACATTGCAGGCATCCCGCAAACAAATCCCTAAATATGAATGCGGATCACACTCCCTCCCTGTGATATGCCGTTTTTTCGGTATACCATTCAATAACCACCACAATGCACTTGCCGATGCTGAGGCATGCGCAAAGATAGCGATGACCCTACTTTAAATGACAGACAGATTCACAGCTGCACTTCTAACAGTAATCATGACTATATCAGTGTCATGTTCCCAGCCATCAGATAATACTACCCCAAATATAAGCATACCTGACAAAAACATCGTCTCAATTGCTGAAGCAGATGCCACTGAAGCTATTTATGCACTGGATTCAGACGTAAAGCTTGAAGGAATATTATTGAAACTTCGGGCAAAAGAGCAATACTTGCGTAATCATGGCCTCAATGCTACAGCAGACCTGTATATTGAAACAATCGAACATACTTTGGCCAGCCAATCACCACAATTAGCATCACGCCTTGGCATCTGAGCCAACTCCATAAACAATCCTATGAAGCGCTGCCGACACAGTACCCGGGTCTATTCCGTCACATGATGTGCACATAAGCGTCAACCCTACCGGAGGCAGCCCCGGCGAATATGGAGGCTGGACATACGGATAATCCATGCATTCAAATCCATGACGCCGGTAAAAAGCGATACGGCGGTCTGCCATACTGTTAGAGCCGGCCGGTTCAACCTCCAATAAAACAGGCTTGCTGCATCTGGCAACAAATTCATCAAGCACACATCCACCAAGTCCATCTCCACGGCAGGAGGAATCTATAGCAAAATGTTCTATATATATCACGTCCCCGAGATCCCAATACGTAAGCATGCCCGATACATTTCCGTCTGAAGCATGTATAAGCATAAGGTTAAGTCCCTTATCGCCGGCAGCCGCCCGACATAAAATATCATCCAAAGGTCGCCGTTCTTCTTCCGGAAATGAATTGAAATAGATTTCCGACAATGACGCCAACTGCAATCCATCACATTTTCTGACAGGACAAAGCAAATTATTTTTCATATGCATTTAATTTAACCCTGACAAAGATAATCATAAGTCGATTGCAAAACCAAAATTTGTTTTTGTCGAGCGTAAGAATCAACGACAAAAAATTTTGGCAAAATGAAACTTTCGGAATTAAATCTGCATCTAATGAGGCACAACAAATTCAATGCAAGTCCGACATGACAAATATTCCTATAAACGAAAAAGATTTTGCCGCACTCATAAAACAGCACTCCCGGATCATCTGCAAAGTCTGCTATTTCTATGCCTCCGACAAATTGCCGTTTGAGGACCTACGGCAGGAAATTTATATCAATATCTGGCTAGGATTAAAGCACTTCAAGGGTGAAAGCAAAATGTCTACATGGATTTATCGGATAGCTGTCAATTCGGCCCTTTTGGCATTACGTTCATCAAAATCCAAAATCGAAACAGTATCGCTTGATTTCGGATTGCTAAATATATCCTCCGAATTAGATGACACGCAGAAAGAAAACCTACAGGCCATGCACTCATTGATAAACAGGCTCGAAGACATGGAAAAGGCAATAATCCTGCTTTGGCTTGATGAATATCCATATGATGAAATCGCCGACACACTCGGACTTAAACGCAATACAATTGCCACTAAAATCCACCGCATTAAAGAAAAACTATCAAAACAGATATAATATGCATCTCGACAAACTCAAAAAAGGCATGTCTACCCTTGAGCAAGTGCTCGCCAAGACAAATTCCGATATAAAAATCAATGTGGCGGCCTCGGAAACCGCTCAGTCCAAAATTCTAAGAAAATTCCGCCAGGGATTTATGGCATGCCTCATACTCGCGGCCATATTCACCACTATGGCCCTCAACAACATCAAACCTCTATCATTCCCAGTCCATTTGAAAATATATCTTGTGGCATACTTGATACTCGCCGCGTCATGGTACTTCATCTTGTACCTCAAACTAAAACGCATCAATATTTCAACTCTTCCTCCGGCCAAACTATTCTCAAAAACAGCCACGATAAAAATTCTGGTACTTTCGGGCGAAATATTCTTTGGCATTGGAATAGCAATCCTCTTCACACTACTTATACCAAATATGTGGACTTACAACCGCCTTGGATTCTGGGCTGTAATATCAGGGCTTGTAATTGCTTTAATTTACAGTATAATCCACCTATACCCAAAATACATAAAACTGTTCAGGGAACTCAACTCTATTAATTAACATCCCGCATATCCATACTTATAAAAGCTGTCCATTCTGTGACAGCTTTTATATTTTATGTACAATACTTGCACGGATTCCTATAAAATTGTAAATTCGCAGATACCATAAAAAAACACATCCCATAAAATACGACAAAATTATGGCCCGTCAACAATTTGATTCCCTTGACATCAAAATATTGCATATGCTTACAGGCAATGCACGCAAACCATTTCTTGAAATAGCCCGAGAATGTGGGGTATCCGGAGCTGCCATCCACCAGCGCATACAACGCTTGAATGGCTTAGGCATAATCAAAGGTTATGAATGCCTGATAGACCCATCAAAGATAGGATACCAGACTTGTGCCTACATAGGCTTTTTCCTGCGAGACCCATCCGAATTCGCCAACGTGATAGAAAAGCTTAAGCAGATACCAGAAGTGGTCGAATGCCATTACACCACAGGTAAATATGATATCTTCATAAAAATCCATGCCCGGAACAACGACCATATGCTTCACCTAATCCATGAAAAAATGCAAATGCTTGGGCTTGGACGTACCGAATCCCTCATTTCATTCAAAGAAGTCTTTAAAAGACAAGTGCCTATCCTTGAAGATTCAATATAAAGAATCCAGTCCATTATGAAAAGCCTTCACATCCCAGTTATCATAGCGTCAATACTACTGGCTGCACTTAAAATGCCGGCAAGCGATTTTGACCGGCATTTTACAAACGCCACATTAAGGATTGATTATATATTTTCCGGTGATGCATCCCACACCGACATATCACTGTCATCCCTATCTTCATACAATGGATGGGCAGGAAGACGGCATTTATTGGACAGACTGCCTCTGTTAGGCAACGGCAGGTTGACAGCAACCACCTCTATTGGCGACACCATATACCGCACTTCATTTTCATCGCTGTACCATGAATGGCTTGACACAGATGAAGCCATGGCAACTCCCAGGGCAATGCAAAACACATTGTTGATACCGATGCCGATAGACACCACCTATATTACAATAGAACTCAGTGACCAGCGGCATGATATTATTTCATCAATGACCCATCGTATCATTCCATCCGATATACTTATCCGCCAGGTAAACAATAACAACGGCAAATCCAAGCAGAGACGGACCAAATACATACAATATTCCGGCACTCCGGCCGAATGCATCGATGTTACCATATGCGCCGAAGGATACACTGAGGCACAATATGACCTGTTCATATCAGATGCAAAACGGACTGTGGAAAGCATCGCATCCCACCAGCCATTCACTGATAATATAGACCGTTTCAATTTTATAGCCGTATTCGTTCCGTCTGATGACAGTGGGGTAAGTGTACCAAGGCTCGGACAATGGAAATCGACAGCGTATTCATCCCATTTCAGCACTTTCTACTCAACCCGATACCTGACCACTGAAAATATTTTCAGCCTGCACGATTCCCTTGACGGATTGCCTTACGAACACATAATCATACTTGCCAATACCGAAGAATATGGCGGAGGCGGCATCTACAACGCATATACCCTCACTACCGCCCACCACCCGCGCTTTTCGCCTGTAGTGGTACACGAGTTCGGCCATAGCTTTGGTGGACTAGCCGATGAATATTTCTATCCTGACGATATAATGAACGGGATATACCCTCACGACATAGAACCATGGGAACCAAACATAACCACATTGACAGACTTCAAATCCAAATGGGAAACCTCTATAATGCCAGGTACACCAATACCAACACCTGACAATCAACCATCATACACCATAGGTGTATATGAAGGCGGAGGATACTCTGCAAAAGGCGTCTACCGCCCTGCAATTGACTGCCGCATGCGTAGCAATGACGCATCCTCATTCTGCCCTGTATGCAGCAATTGGCTGGAAAGTCTTATAGACTTCTATGTCCCGTCAGAACTATAATCCGAACTTTCACACTTACCATGGTGTTGTTATACAATACATAACGATATCCGAAAAACATGAAAACAGTAAAAGACACCTTATTAGACAGACGAAGCATACGCAGGTATGAGCGCCAGCCAATATCCAAGGAACAACTAAACCTTATATACCAGGCCATACGCAACACCCCTACAAGCTACAACGGACAGCAATTCTGTGTGATTGACATATCAGACCAACAGATAAAAGAACAGATATACGACCTGACAGGCCAGAAACAAATAAAGACATGCAGCCATTTCATGCTTTTCTGCATTGATTACCATAAAATAGCGGTAGCAGCAAAGCTCAAAGGTGAAGAAATGCCGCCATTCCCTTCTACAGCCGATGGCCTGATTGTAGGTGTTGTAGACGCCTCTTTGGCCATGATGAGCGCTTTGACCGTTGCAGAATCTCTCGGACTGGGTACATGCCCCATAGGATATGCACGTACGGCCGCACCTGAAGAGCTTTCGCGCCTCATGCGCCTGCCGCAAGGCGTATTCGTAATATGTGGCCTCGCCCTCGGAGTCCCACGCGAACAACCGGATATGAAACCCAAACAGCAGGAATCCCTGATCATACACCATGAGCATTATTGCGATGAAAACATCGCCGAAGGCGTCACTACATATGATAAAGAAATCACGGATTACACGGCCTCCCGTTCCGGCAATGTAAAAATCCACGATTGGACTGGAAACATTCTAAGTTACTACCGTGAGGCAATGAACTACCATATCCTGGACGCACTTCGTTCGCAAGGATTTGATATAATCAAATGACCTTAAGACATAATGAATCCAAGCACCCGGCATTAAGACCAACAATGCCGGGTGCTGAGGCTATATACCTTCAAAAATAAATCCACAACAACTTAACTGCAAATGATAATTTTTCATTAATTTTGCACGGTTTTCCCGATGCTGGGAAACATTTTGCATCGGGTGGCCACATAGTACCAACTAAGCTAATTTATTAACATCTATGCGTCACACCCCACGATCCGTCATTATACTTGAAGACGGCACAACCTTTGAGGGTAAATCAATGGGCTATCCGGCCTCAACTGCAGGAGAAGTAGTATTCAACACAGCAATGACCGGCTATCCGGAAAGTTTGACAGACCCTTCGTATGAAGGACAGATCCTGGTCACCACTTATCCCATATTAGGAAACTACGGAGTCCCGCCACGAGGGGAAGAATCCGGTGTCAGCAACCATTATGAAAGTGACCATATCCACGCAAAAGCAATCATAGCACAAGACTACTCCTGGGAGCACAGCCATTGGCAAGCAGACAGACCGCTATCCCAATGGCTAAATGAAGAGAAAATCCCCGGAATATATGGGATAGACACCCGAGCACTCACGAAACATCTGCGCGACAAAGGGTCAATGCTCGGTAAAATAATAATTGAAGGCTCAGAAGATATCCCATTTTACGACCCAAACCTGGAAAATCTTGTAGCAAAGACATCGTGCCGTGTCATAGAACACCACGGTAACGGAAAAAAGACGGTAGTCCTGGTCGACTGTGGTGTCAAACACAATATAATCCGGTGTCTCACACGACGTGGAGTGAAGGTTGTGAGAGTGCCTTGGGACTATGATTTCACTTCAATCCCATATGACGGGCTTTTCATTTCCAATGGACCTGGAAATCCTGATATGGTGGATACTACAGTCAAAAACCTACGTAAGGCCTTAGAAATAGGGAAACCGATATTCGGAATCTGCATGGGAAACCAATTGTTAGGAAAGGCGGCCGGAGCAAAGACATACAAATTAAAGTATGGACACCGCAGCCACAACCAGCCAGTGAGACGTGTCGGCACAGACAAATGCTATGTTACGTCACAAAACCACGGATTCGCCATTGACAACAGTACCCTACCACCATGCTGGGAACCGCTATTCATAAACATGAATGACGGAACAAACGAAGGCATAAGGCACAAGAACCTTCCTTATTTTTCCGCACAGTTCCATCCGGAAGCTTCTAGCGGACCTCGGGACACGGAGTTCCTGTTCGATGAATTCATATCCATGCTTTAACACTCCACATTATACAAAAGATGATAGACAAAAATATAAAGAAAGTACTTCTGCTAGGAAGCGGTGCACTGAAAATCGGAGAAGCCGGCGAATTTGACTATTCCGGGTCACAGGCCCTAAAAGCCATGAAAGAGGAAGGCATATCCACCGTGCTCATAAACCCGAACATCGCTACAGTACAGACATCCGACGGCTTTGCCGACAAGATATATTTCCTTCCGGTTACCCCGTTTTTCGTTGAAAAAGTCATTGAGAAGGAACGGCCTGATGGAATACTCCTGGCATTCGGAGGCCAAACCGCCCTCAATTGCGGAGTATCCCTATACCAGAGCGGTATACTTGAAAAATATGGAGCCAAGGTACTTGGCACACCAGTACAGGCTATAATGGATACCGAAGACCGTGAGTTGTTTGTAAAGAAACTTGATGAAATCGATGTCAAAACCATCAAAAGCGATGCTGCATCAACTACCAGTGAAGCGCTCCAAGTGGCAAATAGGCTTGGATACCCCGTCATTGTACGCGCGGCATATGCCCTTGGCGGCCTGGGAAGCGGTTTTTGCGACAATGATGAAGAGCTCACTGCTCTTACAGAGAAAGCCCTGTCTTTCTCACCACAAGTACTTGTTGAAAAGTCTCTGAAAGGATGGAAAGAAGTGGAGTATGAGGTGGTACGCGACTCCTATGACAACTGCATCACAGTATGCAACATGGAAAACTTCGACCCTCTCGGCATACACACAGGAGAAAGCATAGTCGTAGCCCCATCCCAGACACTATCCAACGATGACTACCACTACCTGCGCCAATTGGCAATCAAGATCATCCGCCACATCGGCATAGTAGGCGAATGCAATGTACAATATGCCTACGACCCGTCTTCGATGGACTACCGGGTAATCGAAGTCAACGCTCGCCTAAGCCGTTCGTCTGCACTAGCCTCAAAAGCCACTGGCTATCCGCTCGCATTCGTGGCTGCAAAATTGGGACTAGGTTACGGACTATTTGAACTCAAGAATTCCGTGACAAAGGATACTAACGCATTCTTTGAACCGGCACTCGACTATATCGTCTGCAAGATACCTCGATGGGACCTAGGCAAATTCCATGGCGTCCGCCGTGAAATAGGCTCTTCAATGAAGTCTGTAGGTGAAGTAATGGCCATCGGACGTACATTTGAAGAAGCCATCCAAAAAGGACTACGAATGATCGGACAAGGTATGCACGGTTTTGTGGCAAACCATGAAATATCAATCCCCGACATTGACAAAGCCCTGTCAGAACCGACCGACAAACGGATATTTGTAATAGCAAAGGCGATGTACGAAGGGTATACCGTAGAACAGATACACGACCTCACCAAGATAGATAAATGGTTTCTGTATAAGCTACACAACATCATCGCGACATCGTTGGAGCTTGAATGCCACAACACTCTGGACGAACTCCCTGACGGGCTTCTAAAACTAGCAAAATGTCAAGGATTCAGCGATTTCCAGATAGGAAGATCTATATTCAAGCATTCGATGCACGATGGAGAGTCAATGGTCCTTGCCGTACGGCAGCGCCGTCTTTCATCAGGTATCGTCCCTGTAGTCAAACAGATCGACACCCTTGCCGCAGAATACCCTGCACGCACCAACTACCTCTACCTAACCTACAACGGAAGCCAGAACGACATCAATTATACCCATGACCGCCGTTCGATAGTGGTTCTCGGGTCAGGAGCATACCGCATAGGAAGCTCAGTGGAATTTGACTGGTGTTCTGTAAACGCCCTTATAACAGTCAAGAAGCAAGGATGGCGCTCTGTAATGATAAACTACAACCCGGAAACAGTATCTACCGACTACGACATGTGCGACAGGCTCTATTTCGATGAGCTTACATTTGAACGTGTCCTTGACATCCTCGATCTGGAATCGCCACACGGAGTAATCGTATCCGTAGGCGGGCAGATTCCCAACAATCTGGCGATGCCCCTGTATCGCCAGGGTGTAAACATACTCGGCACATCTGCCCAAAGCATAGACAATGCAGAAGACCGCCATAAATTTTCAGCCATGCTTGACCGTATGGGAATAGACCAGCCGCGGTGGCGGGAGCTTACAAGCTTTGAAGACATCCACTCTTTCATAGGAGAAGTAGGGTTTCCTGTACTTGTACGCCCAAGCTACGTGCTCTCTGGGGCGGCAATGAACGTATGTTCCAACGAAGGGGAACTCGACCGGTTTCTGCGCCTTGCTGCAAACGTATCCAAACAGCATCCCGTCGTTGTAAGCGAATTCATCCAGGACGCCAAAGAGATAGAAATGGACGCTGTGGCACAAAACGGGGAGATAAAGGCATACGCCATCTCCGAGCATATTGAATTTGCCGGCGTACATTCCGGTGACGCCACCATACAGTTCCCTCCGCAGAAACTGTATGTCGAAACCTTGAGGCGGATAAAGAAGGTGTCATCAGTAATTGCCAAGGCCCTGAATATATCCGGACCGTTCAATATACAGTTCCTGGCAAAGGACAACGACATCAAGGTGATAGAATGCAACCTGCGCGCATCCCGGAGCTTCCCATTTGTATCAAAGGTCCTAAAGATAAACTTCATAGAGCTTGCCACCAAGATCATGCTCGGCATTCCAGTCGAGAAGCCTGCCAAGAATGCTTTCGACCTCGACTATGTCGGGATAAAGGCTTCACAGTTCTCCTTCTCACGCCTGCAGGGAGCAGACCCCGTATTGGGTGTCGACATGACATCCACAGGCGAAGTCGGATGCATCGGCACTGACACTTCCGAAGCCATAATGAAGTCTATGCTGTCTGTAGGGCTTAAAGTGCCACACAAAGCCGTACTGCTATCCACCGGAACTGCCAGACAGAAAGCCTCAATGCTTGATGCGGCACAACGCCTCCACCAAAACGGGTTCAAGATATATGCCACATCAGGCACACACCAGTTCCTTAACGACAACGGCATACCTGCAATACGGGTATATTGGCCGAGCCAGTCCGACTGTCAGCCACAGGCTCTTGAGTTGCTGCATAATAAAGAAGTTGACCTTGTACTGAACATACCCAAGAACCTTTCATCCGCCGAACTCTCAAACGGGTACAAGATACGCCGGGCCGCCATTGATCTAAATATCCCACTCCTCACAAACGCACGGCTTGCGTCTGCATTTATAAATGCTTTCACATCAATGACACTTGACGACATTGAAATCAGGAGTTGGGACGAATACTGACCCCGTCCACATGACAAACCATAACAATCAAGACAGGCTGCCACTTTGATTTTGGCAGCCTGTCTGCCTTTACTAAGGCTTACAATAAAACGACATACATGAAAATCCTCGCACAAGTTTACACAATGTTTTTTATGATTTTAGCGGAATTTTATGTATTTTTGCAAACACATAGTTAATAGACCTTTCTTCATGAATAAACCTTATTATCACCTTAAGCGACATGCCTAATATCTGTCTCAACTCACGCGATGAACTGCTTCTAATAGACATCGAAAAAATTGCATTTCTCCAAGCCAACGGCAACTATACACGCCTCACTTATATCGGAGGCCAGTCAATGATGCTCACCATGGGACTTTCCAAAGTCGAAGATATGCTCCGGGCCGCACACCCTAAAAACCGCCCAGGTCTGTACGTACGCCTCGGGCGTAGCCTAATCATAAACCAGGCCTACCTAAGTAGCATAAGCATGTGCAAGCAGAAGATAGTATTGAGCGACAGAGAACGCAACTCATATTCATTGTCAGTGCCCAAAGAACTTCTCAAAGTATATAAAAATAAAATCAGCGACACGTTCGCATCAATGAATAAATGATCCCATGCCACAACAATTCATAGTAGGACGTAATGGCACACAACCTTTTGAAATACAGGCGGCTCTCACACGTGTGCACAGCGAACATGCCCAGATAACCATCAACGATGACGGCAAATGGACTGTTAAAGACCTAAAGACCCCAAAAGAAGGCAACGGAGTATACGTAAGAAATGCCGATGGGGACTTCAAGCGGATTCGCACATGCCAGATACAGCCCACCGATCTAATAAGGCTAGGCCCTGCAGGGCCTAACAGTTTCACATTCATGGCACACCGCGTGCTCAATGACCCGGAAAAGCCGAACTCGCTTGCATATGAGTTCCGTTACATGAAACATCTGCACGGAAAGCTTAAAGCCGCTGAGGACGAGCGCGAGGCAAAGAACCTCAAGCACGCCAAAATTGCCAAATGGGCGCCGCTCGCCGGATTCGCATTGAGCTTCCTCATTCCTGGTGGTACGGATGTCGGAATGATCGCTATACGCCTGTCCATAATGGCACCGGGCCTCATTGTAGGACAACTGTTCTTCAAAGATCCACAAAAGCTCAAAGAGATACGCCAGCGACGCCAGCGGCTGGTGGTATGCCCCAACTGCGGACGTCCTATGTCTGATTACGATGTATCCAACCTCAGATGCTCGGCATGCCGGGCTATGTAAGACCGACACACAAAAAACATTTACCTATATTTTATGAAAAGATTTTTCAACACACTGATTATCTGCTTAATATTAGTCACTACCGACACTTTACCCGTCAACGCACGCACATTTGCCCTAATCGCCGGAGTATCAAACTATGGAGTCGAGGACGCAAACCTGAGCCAAACCACAAAGGACGCGAAAGCTTTCAAACAGCTGCTGTCTAAACAGACGAAGGACATCACCCTGCTGACAAGCACGTACGCCAATCACGACAACATCCTTGAAAAACTGCGCGCAATATGCAACCGTGCACAGAACGGCGACCGCGTAATCTTCTACTTCAGCGGACACGGCAACAAAGGCTACCTACTGACAAGCGATATCAAACCGCTGTATTATACCGAAATCGCAAATATACTCAACACCACAAAGGCCTCAGATGTCATCTGTTTCATTGATGCCTGCTTCGCTGGAACACTTGCTTCCGGCACTACAGTCCAGAGCACCGCATCACTGTCGAACCACGATGGGCATGCATACTTCGTATCGTGCCGCCCCACAGAGACATCAAAGGAAGCAGCATGGGTCGGACAAGGTTTTTTCACACAGGCCCTGCTGAAAGGTTTGAGAGGCAAATGCGACTACGACCACAACAAGGAAATAACTGTATTGGAATTATTTAAATATATCCATGCCGATGTCACCAGGCGCTCCCAAAAGGGGCAGCACCCTCAACTGATCGCCCCAAAAGGCATGCATGACAAAGTAATTTTCGACTGGAAGGAATAGTACTCATGTTTCGTCACCGAAAATCGAAGTTTCAACATAAAACCTTATACCACTCGTCCATTAATATCCTAAAAATTTGCAACCCCCATTGCTGATGGTATATCTTTGCAATGTAATCAATCAGAATCATCACATCAATAAACAATCCGAGACTATGAATACCAATAGCGACGACACAATGTACATCAATCCAGAGAACAATCTGTTAGCCAGCAAAAAGTCCGGTAACTCAAAGGCCACCATGACTGCAACCGCTGGAGCAGGCTTTGCCGTAGGGACTGCGGCCGGAATAGGTGGGAGCATGGCTTTCGCATCCGATAAAGTAGAGCACAATGAAGACGATGTGCAGGAAGCGGTAGAGTCGCAATCCACACAAACCGAAACACAATCAACACCACAGCAGCACCCACATCGGCCTAATCCCCCACAGAATCCTGAACAGGAACAAGCTACCGAAAATAACATCGAAGTTACGCCGATAACAGAAACAGAACCCGAGACTACAAATACCACCGGCACAACTGGAACTACTTCACAAACAGGGCAGGAACAAGAGATTGTCGAACTTCCAGAAATAGAAGAGAATCCAGATGATGTCGTTGATGAGATCCTAGCAGTAGAAGAAATAGACCCTTCCGATATCGATGGTACGGAAGTATTCCAATTCAACGAGCTCACCACCGTATACACCGTTGATGGACAAGAGCTTACTGCAGCCACATTCCAGATGGACAACGGTTTCGAGGGAATGATAGTTGATGTTGATGGTGACGGTGTATTCGATGACATGGCAACCCTTGATGGTTACAGCGTAGGACAAGCACCTTTGCTCACAGTAGATGACGTGGAAATGGAGTTAAACCCATCAACCGAATACCTGGCCCAGAACGATGATATAGACCATACCCTGACCGATGACACATACATGGACGACATGATCGACCTCGCCTGATACATTCCCACATATCACAAAAGCCATATAACGACCCAATCCTAAAACCAACAACAACGATGTCCGAAACCGACAGACCGATATTGAACGTCACATGCCCTAACCCGGAATGCCGCCACCCCTTCAAGATGTACCGCCCCGACAAGCCTGGCATCGTAAAGGTAGGTTGCCCGAAATGCAAGAAGCAGTTCCCTATGCAGATACCGGCCAATGCATTCGCTCCAGCCGACAACTCAGGAGCACCGACCAAGCGGATTCCTGTCGAAGAGACACCTGATGACATATACCGCTTCCCATGTCCGCACTGCGGCGGATACAATATATGTCTTAAAGGAGGTGGACGCAACCTACTGAAGGTCACATGCCCAAAATGCAAAGGCAATATCTCCGTATCTGTTGACCGCCCTACCCCACAGACCGAATTGGTAAGCATTGGCAATGATTCATTTGAGGAGGAGTTTGAACAGTTCGACAGCGAAGACTCCCCAAAGATATCAACAGCTCTGAGGGTATTCACAAAAAGGCGCTTCCTCCCAGACATAAAGACGGACTATACCCTAAAAAATGGCAACTATACCATCGGGCGTGAAGACTCGGAGAACCAGCCGGAAATACCTATATCAGGAGATGTGACCGTAAGCAGACGCTCCGTACGGCTTGAAGTCTTCAACGGGCATGATGGTGACAACCAATTCAACTTCACGGTAATGAAGGCTGTCAACCCAGTCACAGTCAATGGAAAGCGGCTTATGCCCGGCGAAAGCATATTCCTCACCATCGGCGACAAGATTAGGATGGGAAAGACCGATATGGAACTGATTAAGGAAAACCACAAAAAATAAACAAAAAACAAATCACGATTTCAACAACCAAATAAATATAACGACTATGGAAACAAAGGCATTTGAAGACTTCGATAGCATGGACACCCAGCAAGAAGAACAGGCAAAGAAAGAAAAGAAGGCATCAGCAGCTAAAGTTGCCGGCATAGCAGGTGCTGCCGGTATAGCAGGAGGCGCCACAGCATTCGGTGCCGAGGCCGCCATTGACATGATAAACAACAATATCGATATCGAAGATGAAATAATCGAGGAAGCTCCCACTCAGGCATCCCCGTCCCGCCCACAGCGCACACCAGAAACCCTCGTACAGGAAGAAACCGTACAGCAGGAAATCACCCCAGAAGTCCAGGAAACGGTCGTTGCCGCCGATATAGTGGCCGGTGAACTTGTGGACAGCGAAGGCAACCCCTTGCCTTTAGTAGAAGAAGGCCAAACCACAGTAGCCATAGAAGAGCCTGAGATAGTGGAAATAATAATGCCACAGTCAGAAGTAGCCGAGGCTGATATCGAAGATATACTCTTAGAACCGGAAATAGAATCATCCGACGATGTGATTATTGGCGAAGAGCTCGCCGATATCGGATTGGGTGGGCTGGATGACAACATGGAAGATCTCGCGGACGACATCATCCTTAACGACTTTGAACCAATCGTATAAAAAACTTACAAACGATATATAAATGAGAAACTGGATTTTAGCCGGTGCAGTTGCCATAGCGGCAGTTGCAACAACAGGGACTGCTCACGCCGCTTCCGCTACCGAAGGCTCACAGCAGGCAGCTACGGTAACAAACGACAGCATAAACACAGTGATAACTCAGGCAAACGCAGGTGATGCCCGTGCCCAGAACATACTGGCCACATGGCTATACACAGGACAGTTTAAAGACAAACTTCCCCAGGACTACAATAAAGCAGCTGTGCTGTGGGCCCGCTCCGCAAAACAGAATTTTCCATTGGCCATCGGCAACCTTGGACTGTGCTACCAGTTCGGCAACGGCGTTGAAGCCGACTCACTTAAAGCTGTCAAGCTCTATGAACGCTCACTTAAGAAAGGCAACGAAGCCCTGCTGCATCAGCAGGAAAAGATAGCCGATGGTGGCAACGTGTTCAGCGCCATATTCGTAGGACATTGCTACCAGGATGGTGTAGGTACAGGACGCGATACAGACAAGGCCATACACTACTACACTATCGCTGCCGAAAAGAACTCTGTCCCGGCACAGTTGCGCCTGGCCCTGCTTATGCGCAATTCCGCAAAGCCGGCCGAAGCCGCAAAATGGTTCAAGCGCGCAATGGAAAACGGCAACATCAATGCCACATACATGTACGGCAAGATGATGCTTGACGGCACAGGAATCCAGCGCGATGCCGAACAAGGTTTCAACTATATCCTGCGTGCCGCACAGGCCGGATTTCCAATGGCTGAATACCAGGCTGGCATCTGCTATGAGACTGGCAACGGGGTTACACAAAACGATGAAAACGCTGCCATGTGGACGCAACGCGCTGCCGCCGGAGGTGTAGGCGCCGCTCAATGGGCTGCCGCACAGAACTGCATCAACGGCAAAGGCGTAGACGTCAACTATCCACAGGCACTCTACTGGCTATCCGAAGCCGTAGCGCAGAAATACAACCGCCAGTTTGAGAAGAAATTTGCTCCAGGACAGGAGGATACATGGCTCGACACCCCATTTGGTACATACCTGCAGGGCATGGACACATATCTTAACGACCACGATTACGAAAAGGCCATTTCAACATTCAAGACATTCGGCAAAAGCAAGATGCCTCTTGCCAAGACTATGGAGGCAATTGTGATGGCCGACAAGGAAAACCCAAAGGCCAATCCCAAGAAGGCAATCAAGCTCCTTAAGGACGCAGCCAAGACCGATGCACTGGCCCAATTCACCCTTGGCAAGATGCTTGAATCAGGTGAAGGCACAGAAAAGGACATGAAAGAAGCCGTAGCGCTAATCACCAAGGCCGCTGAAGCCGGAATGCCTGAAGCACAATGCTATCTAGGCGACATGTACTACGAAGGACGCGGCGTTGCACAGGACTACACACAGGCAGTTGCCCTGTACAAACAGGCTCTTAGCCAGTCACAGCTCTCGCAGGTATCAGCCAAGCGCCTCGCCGAATGCTACGACAACGCATGGGGAGGTCTCCAGACTGACAAGGAAGCCGCCAAAGCTCTCCGCGAAGCCAACTACACCGACTATATCCCTGCAACACTGAAACTAATCCCTTAAGCATAAAACCAGATCTTAATACAAATAAACACACAAAAGCGCTCCCATTACAGGGAGCGCTTTTCTCATATACATCATACAGACATAATTTAATGCTATCATCTATTTCTAAGTTTGAATCCCGATATCATAAATCGGCATACTTCAGAAGTAGCAACTTGCTGTATCTATCCCTAACGCGGTATACCGCTATGTCTATGGTGGTAGATTGAATCAATGCCGGACATCAAACGATGCCGGCATTGATAATATTCCTATAATTATTTAGCTTACCTGTACGGTAATACTTAATTTCCGAATGAAAGTGTGGTGAAATAGTGCATCTGACCGCCAGATGTGTACTGCGGAGAGAAATTCAAGCTCACAAACTGACCATTCTGCCCAAACCAAGAGGCGCTCAGCGTTGTACCAGCATTGTTATAGCTCACAGGTAACCCATAAAGGTTCACAAGCCGTGAATATACTGTATTATACCGCGCCATGTCGTTATAAGGAGTTGAATATACAAATTGTGAAGACACCAGCCCTCCTCCAGGGCCATAATATAGCGTGGCATCAGGCCAATATACATTGAGCTGTGGCACATTGGTCAGGAACACCATATTATCGCCATATCCTACAACATCGTAACCGCTATTGACTAGCGCGTTGATTGACAAATTGAGGGCTGTGCCGAACGAAATGCCCAACACCGTGGTCAACACAGGATAATGCCCGACAGGACGCCATGCTGGCGGCGGTACAGGACGGCGGAACGGACGCATAGGCGGCAGGTGGGGGCGTGATGGTAGCCCGGCATGCGGCGGACGGTGGCCAATATGCCCATGTCCTGGGCGATTAGGACGGTTGGGATGATTGGGACGGTGGTTTGGCAGCGGCCTTTCCGGACGCCCGGGATTATGGCTACCACCGTTGCCAGGACGGTTGGGACGGCCCGGATTATTGTTCCCGGGATTGTGGTTACCGCCATTGCCGGGACGGTTGGGACGGCCCGGATTATTGTTCCCAGGATTGTGGTTACCGCCATTGCCGGGACGGTTGGGACGGCCCGGATTATTGTTCCCAGGATTGTGGCTTCCGCCGTTGCCGGGACGGTTGGGACGGCCCGGATTATTGTTCCCGGGATTGTGGCTGCCGCCATTGCCGGGACGGTTGGGACGTGAAGATCCACCAGGACGACCTCCATGATTATTATTTACAGTATTGTGTTCAGTCCTGCCTGGACGGCGTCCCTGAGCTTCTACCACAGGACAACAAAGCATCCCGCAAAGAAGTATGGCTGTAACGGTACGTATTATTCTATTCATTTCTGAGTGATTTGAACGGGTTCGCATATCATTTCTTATTTAGAAAGATTCCGTGACTAAAAGTTTAACGGCAGTTGTCTATTTTGGTTCAAACTACCATATTTTATGACAGAACACCCTATTATATCGGTCAGAAACGTATCACCAACTCCACAACAACCTTGTCACCCTCTCCCTTGGGCTCTTGCACACCGCTATGGAAAAAAATTTTTTCATAGTTAACACGGATGTCGGCATGGAGATTATTGTGGACATAACTCAATGTAGAACCAAGGGTCACACGATTACGAGCAGGGTCGGTGGTATATAACAGTCTGGTCTCACTGTCGCATACACCGGAACTGTGGTCCATTAATCCATCGTATCGGCACTGCACTGACATCCGGTTCATAAACCCCAGTTTTACCGGGAAATGATAGTCGGCAAATAAATTCCAGGCGTGGCAAGTAGCATGCGCACTATTTGTATAGTGCTTGTTCATGTACTCTCCTTCTACAATCCAGCGTCCAGCCGACCACGACACACACCCTTCCAACAAGTTGACACGCACCGAATCTGGTGACAATGTCTGAGCCCCGGCCTCTATCTTGACATTTCCCAGACGGTATACGACCTTTCCTGCATAAGCCATCGACTTGTTCCACGAATCATGATCAGAAATGGAAGTCGGGTTGAACGCCCCTGCCTCAAAAGTCAGCGGCACTTTAGGCAATGTATATGTCAACTTTGCGCCGACTGCCCGCACATTGCACACCTGCTTCCCTATGAACGAACGGTTTGCAAAATAATATGCATCTGGCCCACGGAACGGATCAACACCAAATGGCATACGGAACTGACCGGCCTGTATGGCCAGGCCGTTGGCTAACTGCAAACGCCCCCATGCGTCAAGTATCTTCATCTTGCCACGGTCACATAGGTCTGTATTAAAGAAATAGTCTATAACAGGAGCTATTTTGCCTTTCACCGACAGCCTGGCATTACGCACCTGGAAACGGCTCTCTCCAATGCCGGTCTCCATCTCCCACCGTGTACGCAGTGTACCATTTACCGCGGGTCGGTATGTGAATTGTTCCTGTGGTGTTGCCTCTTCGGCCATTGATACAACCGGAAACGTTAAAGCCAATATGGCCATTGATATTATGAATCTCAACTTGTCCATTTATAATGTGATGATTGGTTTTATGTCTGTCTAGGAATCTATTTTATTCCGCGGCGGTCAAGCGCTGCCTGATACCGCCGCGCGTTTTCAAGATGCCTGGCATAGGATGATGTGAAGTTGTGGTATCCCGAAAAATCCTCGCGGGCACACATATAAAGATTGTCTGTAGCGGGAGCGTCGAGCACAGCATCAATGGCCGATAATTCAGGTATACGTATAGGCCCTGGTGGAAGTCCGGCAATCCGGTATGTATTATATGGTGACTCCACCGCAAGATGACGGCCTGTGATACGCCTCAATGAAAAATCGCCTATAGCATACTTCACTGTAGGGTCGGCCTGAAGCTTCATGCCTTTCTTCAATCGGTTTAGATACAAAGCCGCCACCTTGGGACGTTCATCAGCCTTTACTGTCTCCTCCTCTACAATCGATGCCACCGTGGCTACCTGTACAGGAGTAAGCCCCTTGGCTTCTGCCTTTTTCAGCCTTTCCGGTGTCCACACACTATTGCGGTGAGCCACCAGCAAGCCTACGATATCACTTGCCGGGGCTGTCCAATAGAACTCATATGTATCTGGGACAAATGCCGCAGGATATTCCGCATTGCTGTAAGCGTCAGACAATTCTTCCGTCAACGCGGCCATGAATCCGGCACTGTCAGCCTCCATCACACGCCCTACCCTTGCTGCAAGCTGTGACATCAGCCTGATATTGTTGAAAGTCAGCCTTACTGGTGTCTGACGTCCCTGCAATATCATGCGTGCGGCACTTACTGCGCTCATGCCCGGATCTATCACATAACTGCCATGGGAACGGGAGGGTGTGCCATCCATCTTCTTCCATAGCATATACACCCTGCCGCCATACCCTGCACCTGTACTAGAATCAAGTATGCCACGAATATCCTCATCAGAAGCCCCGCCAGGAATGTATATCCTCACAGGCTCTTCCGCACTGAATGGCATTGATACATAACGCCATACCATGTACCCCCCCACAGCAAGCAAAAGACACAAGACACCCACTCCGGCAAGCATCCATGGCAAGACACGCCGGCGGCGCATGTTCTGCGTACCGCCACCGTCAGAGTATCTGTGCTGCATGCTCCTTGGTCTTGATTTCCTTCGGGGTGAATACCTTCTCTATTATCCCGTCAGGCGAAATGATAAAGGTGGTACGGAATGTACCCATATATTTACGCCCATACATGGACTTTTCACCCCACACACCCATTTTTTCTACCAACTTATGATCAACATCGGCTATAAGCGGGAACGGGAGGCTGTTTTTTTCAATGAACCGCTGATGCGATTTAGCGGAATCGACACTGACCCCCACAACTTCATATCCGGCCTCACGCAGCTCACTGTAGCTGTCACGTAAGCTACAAGCCTCGGCTGTACAACCCGATGTACTATCCTTTGGATAAAAATAAAGCACCAGCTTGCGGCCGGCATAGTCGCTCAACTTGATTTCATGCCCGTCCTGGTCATATCCCAGAACCTCCGGGGCGCGGTCTCCAACTTTCATAATATCTGAATATTTATATTTTAATTACATTCAAAATCCTAATAAGGGTCTACATCGTAATGCACAACCGTACCTTTAAATCCTGACAAAGCCGACATCCGCACATAAAGGTCAAGCAATATGCCTTTGACCTTCTTCATCGATGCATTTGTCTCAACCTTGAGCATTATTTTCCTGATATACAAAGACTGCACCCTTGCAACCATAGGCTCGTCAGGACCGCTCACGCGCGAACCAAACAATATACGCATCTCATTTGCATAACGGGCCGCTATATCGACCAGCGCATCACACTGGCGGTGGCGCAAGTATATATATATAACACGTGTGAATGGCGGATAGTTAAACAGCCGACGCTCCTCTATCTCACGGCTATAGTAACTCCGGTAATCGTGAGCACATATATCGGCAATGACGGGCAATTCCGGCTGGTATGTCTGCAAAAGCACCTTGCCTACCGTATTCCTGCGTCCGGCGCGTCCAGCCACCTGTTCCAGCATATTGAAGGCACGCTCCGATGACCGGAAATCAGGGAAATTGATTATATGGTCGGCATTCAATATGCCCACAACACTGACATCGCCGAAATCAAGCCCTTTGGTGACCATCTGTGTTCCTACCAATATATCGGCCTTATGGGCTGAAAAGTCATCTATTATCGACCCATATGCCTCCTTGCTCCGTGTGGTATCAAGATCCATCCGCAAAATCCGCCGGCCCTGGAATATACGTTCCACTTCATCCTCAACACGCTCCGTCCCGTAACCCACGATCTCAATCTCAGGCTCACGGCACACCGGACATACAGTGGGTATCTGGTATGTGGCACCACAGTAATGGCACACAAGCCGGTTTGTGTGCCGATGGTATGTAAGCGACACATCGCAATTCTCACACTTAGGCACAAATGCACAGGCCTTGCACCTTGCAAACGGCGCATATCCACGCCTGTTATGGAAAAAGATCACCTGCTCACCACGGTCAAGGGCTTCACGGGCTGCAGCAACTGTCGCCATGGAAAATGTTCCGTCAACCTGCAACCGCTTCCTTGCCAACTTCATGTCGACCACTTCTACCTCAGGTAACTTCACATCACCATAACGCTCCATAAGGCTGACAAGCCCATATCGTCCAGACTCCGCCTTGTAATAAGTCTCCACCGATGGGGTAGCACTGCCTAGCACGACTTTTGCCCCATGCATAGACGCAAGGACCATGGATGCATCACGGGCATTATATCGCGGAGCAGGGTCAAACTGCTTGTAGCTTGACTCATGCTCCTCATCAACAATCACAAGCCCAAGCCCGGAAAACGGCAGGAATATCGAAGACCGAGCACCCACAACCACACATGGTTCATGACAGCCAAGCATACGCCTCCATATTTCCACCCGTTCTGCATCGCTGAACTTTGAATGGTATATCACCACCCTATCTCCGAACACACGCTGCAGCCTTCTTGTGAGCTGTGTGGTCAAGGCAATCTCAGGCACAAGATAAAGCACCTGCCTGCCCTGCCTCAGTACATAGTCAGCCAAATGTATGTATATCTCCGTCTTACCACTCGATGTCACACCATGTAACAACGTTATGGCATGGTCCATTAAAGATTTATGGATTCCGTCAAGGGCTTCGGCCTGAGCACCGGAAAGCTCTGGAAGATCAGGACTAAGCACACCCGTGTGCTTAAAACGGCTTACCTCTTTTTTGTAGACCTCAACCACACCCTTTTTCTCAAGGGCGGATATAACCGGCGCAGTCACACCTGATTTCTCCAAGAGATCACTTTTCTTCACCTCCGACAGTTCCTGTCCACGGCGATTAAACCCGCTGAGCTGCAAAAGCGTCATAAAGGCCAACTGCTGCTTAGGGGCACTCCCTATTGTAGAAAACGCATCACGCATTGCCTCTGGATTGTCCTTAGGCATAGATATGCGCACATAACTTTCTGTCAGAGTGCGGTAGCGCTCAACTAGCTTTTCGGCAACGGCCACTATCCCCTTGTCGATCAACCGCGACAACAGCGCCTCCATATTACGGAAACCTGTACGCTTACCAATCTGTCCGGCCGACATACGCCCCTCGCTTTCCAGCAAAGCCACCACCATACGTTCCCTCTCTCCAAGGGACGCCCTTTCATCCGGCTCAGCATCGGGATTAAGTGTAACCTCTGTCTCACTCTCCAATTTAAGTCCTGCAGGTACAGCAGCCTTATACACATCACCTATCGAAGAAAGGTAATAATCGCTTATCCACTGCCAGAACTTCAACTGCGGGTGTATCACAATCGGCGCATTGTCCAAAACCATGGCAATATCCTTGACTTCATACCCAGTAGGGGCTATAACCGATGTCGATGCCACTATACCTGTATAGTATTTCTTACTTCCGAATGGCACTATGACCCTGAATCCTGCCTTTATGCTGGCATATTCATCTGGAACACGGTATGTGAAAGTGGCGTTTAGCGGCAACGGCAAAATCACATCTGCATATAGGGCTGTCGACATATACGATACTTGTGGAATCTTTATTATGACTACAAAATTAGCAATAATATCCCATGTTTCAACGAAGCCGGGTGCAATTCTTTGCAGATTGCACCCGGCCCGGTCTATGCCTCAGAGAGGCGGGGGAAAGTCACTGTATTGTATATCTTTATCTCCTACTGCGGGAAAACCATTAAGGATTCCACTGACAGGCAATCATGTTTAGGTTGTTGCATCCGATTGTACGGAGATCGGTGATCATGTTGTAACGGCAGTTGATATAGGTCAAGGCCGAGTCGAACGACACATCAAGCAACTGTAGCTGGTTGTTATTGCACAGCAGGCGCTGCAGGAAAGTCTGATTGTTTAGTGTCAACTGAGTAAGGTCGTTGTACGAGCAGTCGACAAACAGCAGGTTCTGGCAACCTGTCACATCAAGGGTAGTAAGGTCATTGTATGAACATACTAGGTCAAGAAGGTTACGGCAGTCGCGGACGCCGAGGGTCTGCATGTTGTTGCCGCTGCATACAAATGTACTGAGTCGAGGAAGACCGGAAATGATCATCGTGGTAAGTCGGTTGTCATCCACATTTAGATTGGAAAGGTTCTCCACTCCGAACAGATTGAGGCTTGTAAGCTTGTTATAGCCACAATATAGGTTCTTAAGTCCCGTACATCCGTCCACCTTGAGGTTTTCCAGATGGTTGCCCTGGCAATTAAGCGTCTGAAGTGATACGATACCTGACACATTGAGGTCGACAAGATAGTTGTTGCTAACATTTACATTCTTGAGCGCACCTGTATTTGCAATTTCAATATCCGTTATGCGGTTGTTATTCAGGGACACCTTCTCAAGCGCGATGCAGTTATCAAGATTGACTTCCGACAAGCGGTTGCGCGAGGCGTTCAGCTGGGTCAGCATCTGGTCACCGGCAACGGACAGAGATGTAATCTTATTGCGGGATACATCTACCGAACGGAGGTTGTCAAAACCGGAAAGGTCAAGAACGCCGGCAATCTTTTTGTCTTTCCACTTGATTTCGGTGACGTGGCCACCTTCTATGGTTACACCTTCCCATGTAGCGGGAGCATTGAGATCCGTGATCTTAAGGGCCTGGGCGTTTGTAGCGTCCTTTTCAGCAGGTTGTGACAAGAAATTTTTCAACTGCTTAAGTTCGTTCTTGTCAATTCTTTGGGCGAAAACCATCACGCTACTAAGCGCGAGAGTAATCAGTAATACAGCTTTTTTCATAATATAAATAGTTGTGGTTTGAGTTTTTATACTCTACTAACAACCATTTCTGAAAAAAGGTTTTTACCGTTACCTATCTTTTTATCAAAATTTTTATGTCCATTGACATGAGGCTCAGAATGGAGGGGGCGTGTCGTCAGGCGACATTGAAAAAGCGGCCGTCCCTCCCGAAAAAGCGGTAGGCGTACCTGCAAAAGCGTCGTCACTGTTCAACCTTGACTGCACTGTAGTGCTCTCCATATCCACCCCATCGTTCCAGTTCTCAAAACGTGCGAATTTTGACCGGAAACGCATCTTCACATCATCAACCTTACCGCTACGGTGTTTTGCCACAATAAATTCGGCAAGCCCCCTTATGTCATTTCCGGAAGCATCCTGATCGGAATGCAGGTAATATTCGGGTCGGTGGATAAAGCATACAATGTCGGCATCCTGCTCTATCGCTCCAGATTCACGGAGGTCGCTAAGCTGCGGACGCTTGCCATCAGTACGCGATTCAACGGCACGGTTGAGCTGCGAAAGCGCTACAATCGGAATATTAAGCTCTTTTGCAAGCTGCTTAAGCGACCGGGATATCATACTCACTTCCTGCTCTCGGCTACCGAACTTCATTCCGGACGCATTCATTAGCTGGAGGTAGTCAATTATTATGAACTTCACCTGGTGCTCCCGCACAAGCCTGCGGGCCTTGGTACGCAATTCAAAAATCGACAGGGACGGCGTGTCGTCTATATATAATGGCGCACCATTAAGATGCTTTATCCTCGACATCAGCTGATCCCATTCTATCTGCGACAGACGTCCGCTCTTGATTTTTTCGCCCTCTAGTTCACACGTGTTTGATATAAGTCGGTTGACTAGCTGTAGGTTCGACATTTCAAGCGAGAATATGGCCACCGGTGTATTGTATTCCACCGCCATGTTCTTGGCCATTGACAATACAAAGGCAGTCTTGCCCATCGCCGGACGGGCAGCGATTATTATAAGGTCTGAATTCTGCCACCCGGATGTGAGCTTATCAAGGTCGTGATAGCCTGATTCAAGCCCGGAAAGTCCTGATTCCCTGTTTGCTGCCGCCTGTATCTGCTCTATGGCCTGGCCGATGACAGGATCTATCTGCGTGACATCCTTCTTTACATTACGCTGGGATATCTCAAAAAGACGACCTTCCGCTTCCTGAAGCAGGTCGTCGACATCATTACTTTCATCAAAGGCCTTAGCCTCTATTGCCGATGCAAAAGAGATAAGCTCGCGGGCAAGATATTTCTGTGCCACTATGCGGGCATGGAACTCCAGGTGGGCAGACGATGTGACCATCATCGTAAGCTCAGAGATATAGGCCATACCGCCTACCTGGGCAAGCGTGCCGTCCAAACGCAACTGTTCAGCAACGGTAAGCATGTCAATAGGCCGTTGTGCCGCACCTAGCGCCTGTATAGCCTCATATATCCTCTGATTATTGGGGTCGTAGAAACTTTCAGGTTTCAATATATCGCAAACTGTGGTATAGGCATCCTTTTCCAGCATAAGCGCACCAAGTACTGCCTGTTCCAATTCCTGATCCCGCGGCTGTATACGGCCGACCGGATCAGCCGCCTGAGTATATGCAGGACGCTTGCTTCCCTGCCTGTATGTTCCTTCTGCTTGAGGCATATTACAGTCTTTTTATATTCATTAGAGTTGCAAATTTACACATTTTCCGCCAATCATGCTGTAATGCCCATAATATTGTTTTATCAGAATTAAGGCACAAGACATTAACTTTTTGTACACATGATATGTTTTTCTATTATTAGTGAATTTACTGAAAAAAGCATACATAATTCAACACTTTTATTTATGGACTGGCTTATCGAAACATTACGTTCAAACCCCGCCCTGGCAGTTTTCCTTGTAATCGGAATCGGATTCTGGATAGGGCAGTTGAAATATAAATCCTTCTCTCTTGGAACAGTGACTTCAGTACTGCTTGTCGGTGTGCTTGTCGGGCAGCTGGACATACCTATTTCCGGACCGCTAAAATCAGTCTTTTTCCTCCTTTTCCTTTTTGCTATAGGATATAGTGTAGGGCCTCAGTTTTTCCAGGCCCTCAAAGGCGATGGACTGAAACAGGTTGGATTTGCTGTAGTGGTGTGCCTGTTATGCCTAATTGTCCCATTTATATGCGCCAAAGTGATGGGATATAATCCTGGAGAGGCCGTTGGTCTATTGGCCGGCGCTCAGACCATTTCCGCTGTAATAGGAGTAGGAAGCAATACAATAAACACCCTCTCTGCATCAGCTGCCGAAAAACAGGCCTGGATAAGCATTATACCTGTATGCTATGCTGTATGCTACGTATTCGGCACAATAGGATCGGCATACCTACTCGGAAATCTAGGGCCAAAAATGCTTGGCGGACTTGCTAAGGTAAGGGAACAGACTGCAGAATTGGCCAGAAAGATGAACCAAAGCACTCTCTCTGATGACCCTGGCTTTATTATAGCCAACCGTCCGGTAGCATTCAGGGCTTATAAGGTGTCTGCCGATTTTTTCTCTACCTCCAAGACTATCGAGGAGATAGAATCCCATCTTATGTCCATGGGCAGACGACTGTTCGTGGAGCGTGTGCGCTCAAATGGTAATCTGTTGGATGCGACACCAGAATTAAGCATTTCAAAAGGGGACGAAATTGTATTGAGCGGACGCCGGCAATACGTCATTGAGGATGAAAGCTGGATCGGTGATGAAGTCAATGATGCCGAACTCCTCAATTTCCCCGTAATGAAATTGGGTATCATCATTTCAAAGAAATATGTCGCTGGAATGACAATAGACCGTTTGCGCGCACAGAAATTCATGTACGGTGTAGTTATTGATAGTATAACACGCTCTGGCGTGGAACTCCCAGTGATGGCTCAGACTAAATTGATGGCCGGAGACTACATAACCATCGTAGGGATGGAAAGAGAAGTGGAAAATGCCGTAAAGAATATTGGCTACGCCGAACGCAAATCCACAAAAACGGACTTAATATTTGTAGGATTGGGTATTTTCTTAGGAGGAATCATCGGTGCTTTGACCGTACATCTTGGCGGCGTGCCAATCAGCCTAAGCACTAGTGGCGGGGCACTCATTGCAGGCCTACTTCTCGGATGGCTAAGGTCCAAACGTCCTACCTTCGGATTCATACCACAACAATCTGTATGGCTTCTTAACAATCTAGGACTCAATACATTCATAGCCGTAATTGGTATAACTTCCGGGCCCACCTTCATAAGCGGCCTAAAGGAAGAGGGTTTCATGCTTTTCTTTATGGGCGTCCTGGCAACATCACTCCCACTGATCATATCAATATTCCTTGGTGCCAAATTATTTAAATTCCATCCTGCCATAAACCTGGGATGCTGTGCGGGAAGCCGCACCACGACCGCTGCACTGGGAGCAATACAAGAACAGTTGGGCAGTACGATACCAGCAATGGGCTATACCGTCACATATGCCATTGGCAACACTCTACTCATATTATGGGGAGTAGCCATTGTGCTCATGATGGCATAATATTTAAGTAAAAGAGCCTGATAACTATATTATTACGTAAGGCAAAATAAATATGTTTCTGCAAATGTATGATATATTTCTCTACCCGCAAAGCATATGACGACCAGATATACATAATAATAATTACGGCGGAAATGGAATGAATCCAAATCCGCCGTAATATTTTATGTAACAGAAATGTTTATTCAGCGATGACCTCGAAAGGTATCTCAACTGCAACTTCCTTATGGAGCTTGATTGTGGCAGTATACTTTCCTACTTCCTTGACTGCATCCTTAAGAGCAATAAGCTTGCGGTCGATATTATGTCCCAATTTCTCAAGAGCCTCTGCTATCTGGATAGCATTAACCGAACCGAACACTGTTCCGGTAGAGCTGACCTTAGCACCGATGGTAAGTTCAATGCCCTGGAGTGTTGCGGCCAAAGCCTCAGCATCAGCCTTGATCTTTGCCAACTTGTGCTGGCGCTGACGCTGATTCTCAGCAAGCTGCTTCAGTGCTGATGGTGTTGCTACAACAGCTTTTCCGGTAGGGATAAGAAAATTGCGGCCGTATCCGTCTTTTACTTCTACAACGTCATCCTTGTATCCAAGGTTTGTGACGTCTTCTTTAAGAATAATCTTCATTGTGTGTAAAATCCTTTAATCGGTGGTTATTTCATCAAGTCGGTCACAAAGGGGAGCAGTGCCAAATGGCGGGCGCGCTTCACGGCCTGAGCCACACGACGCTGGAACTTCAAAGAAGTACCTGTGATGCGGCGGGGAAGGATTTTGCCTTGCTCGTTAAGGAATTTCTTAAGGAATTCGGGATCCTTGTAATCGATATACTTGATGCCACTTCTTTTGAAACGGCAATATTTTTTCTTTTTTACGTCAACCGACAGCGGAGTGAGGTAACGAATTTCTGATTGCTGTGCCATAGTGATTAATCCTCCTTAGTTTCTTGTTCAACAACGGGTTGAGCTGCAGACTTTAGGCTGCGGCGCTTTTCAGCATATTCAGCAGCGTACTTGTCAAGACGGAATGTCAGGAAGCGGATCACACGCTCGTCACGGCGATATGCGGTCTCGAGAGTCTTTACAACCGATGCTTCTGCCTCAAATTCAACGAGGGCATAAAATCCTGTTGACTTTTTCTGGATGGGATATGCAAGCTTGCGCAGACCCCAGCACTCTTCGTTCACAATCTTGCCGCCGTTATCGGTGACAACTTTTGCGAACTTTTCTACCGCTTCCTTCATCTGTACATCAGATAAAACGGGAGTTAAAATGAAAACGGTTTCGTACTTGTTCATTTTGTTATTATTAATAATTGATTCTTAATAAAAGATGGCCTGCCATGCAAACCGGGCACAAAGGTAGCGTTTTTTTGCCAACCGGCCAACTTTCATACATATATTTTCGCCACAACACACTGAAAATTATATAAATTGGTCCAATATAATCACATAACGCCCTGGGCAATCATAGCACGTGCAACTTTAAGGAATGCAGCTGTGTTTGCTCCGCGTACATAATTCACATATCCGCCATCTTCTTTACCGTATTCCACACACTGCGCATGTATGTCGGCCATAATGTCACGCAGACGACAGTCCACATCTTCAGCCGTCCACCTGACCTTCTGCGAGTTCTGAGCCATCTCCAGACCGGATACCGATACGCCGCCTGCATTTGCCGCCTTCCCCGGCGCATATAGAATCCGCGCTTTCTGAAATTCATCGACAGCCTCTGGGGTAGACGGCATATTAGCGCCCTCACTGACAGCAAAACAGCCTGCTTGCAATAACGCACGGGCATCATCCCCGTCCAGTTCATTCTGAGTCGCTGAAGGCATTGCTATATCACATGCCACATGACGCCACGGACGTTCACGGTGATAGTATGTACAAGTATCCGGATGCCTTTCAGCAAATTCACTCACACGCCCACGGTAAAGCGTCTTAATCTCGAATATTTCATCAAATTGCTCTTGCGAAACTCCGTCCGGAATCACAATGCTGCCGTCGCTGTCACTGAACGACACGACCTTTGCTCCAAGGCTGAGAAGTTTTTGTGCTGTATACAGCGCAACATTTCCTGAGCCGGATACCGCAACCTTCTTACCTTCAAGTGAAATCCCGCGGGTCGCCAACATATTGAGCAAGAAGTATACATTCCCATATCCCGTTGCCTCCGGACGTATGAGCGAACCGCCGAAATCAAGTCCCTTACCTGTAAAAGTCCCGGTGAATTCACGCGTCATCTTTTTATACCATCCATACATATATCCAACCTCACGGCCACCGACTCCGATATCTCCGGCGGGCACATCGGTATCAGGACCTATCTGACGCCAAAGCTCATTGACAAATGCCTGACAGAACCTCATCACCTCCATGTCGCTTTTTCCTCTTGGTGAGAAATCGCTGCCACCTTTCGCCCCACCCATTGCCAATGTGGTAAGCGAATTTTTGAACGTCTGCTCAAACGCCAGAAATTTAAGAATTGAAAGGTTAACTGACGAATGGAAGCGTATTCCGCCTTTATACGGACCTATTGCATTGTTGTGCTGAACACGGTAACCCATATTATTGCGCACCTTGCCGTTGTCGTCTACCCATGATACACGGAACATAATGACCCTATCTGGAATGCACAACCGTTCCAGAAGGTTATACCGTTCAAAAACAGGGTAAGTGTCATATACATCAGCTATTGATGTGACAACCTCTTCAACCGCCTGTAGGTATTCAGGCTCATTTGGGAAACGCACCCGTAAATCATCTAAAAAAAGCTTCACGTTCATAGAAATTGTACTATTTGCAAGTTAAAACCTATTTATTCCTAACAAAAATAAATAATCACCGAATTTTGCTTACAAAATTACAAAACATAACACTATCTACCTAACATATGTACATTATTTTACAAGTCTTATAAAATAAAAATGGCGGCCCCATGTTGGAGGCCGCACCATAACTAAATCATTTATCCATCAGTTCGCTATAAACCCCGGCAAGGAGGCTTCCAAACGCGCATCGTAAGAATATACCCTGGCAAATTGCCTGATGAAATTGATAGTCGAGCTCTTAGGCGTAATTACAAATGCAGCATTTGCTGCCCCTGACGACCGACCTGATGATTTGCAACGGGGAACAGAAGTAGAAGTCTTCTTCATAGGCAACATGTTTTAGCAATGACTTAAATAAATTTTAAATTGAAACGGGAGTCTGATTATATAACGTCACTGCATCTTGTTTATTATAGATATCTGGCAGATTACCATAAAATATATGCGTGGAGACCAACCTGCCTCCACGCATATTTAACTTACAAATAACAACGGATATATTTTATCCGCCAAAATTATCATAATGGATATTCTCCGGATCAACGCCCAATGAATCGAGCATCTTGTTGACCGCCGCACTCATCGGACCAGGGCCACACATGTAATACTCAATGTCCTCCGGATTCTCATGGCCCTTAAGATAAGTGTCATATATGACTTGATGAACAAACCCCGCTGTATAAGGTACTCCTGACTCATCAGCCACAGGATCGGGACGGTCAAGCGCAAGATGGAACTTGAAATTGGGGAACTCTCTTTGCAACTGCATGAAATCATCGAGATAAAACACTTCATTGAGGGCACGTGCACCATAGAAATAGTTCATCACCCTATCCGTACACTTCAATGTCTTGGTCATATACATTATCTGTGCTCTCAACGGAGCCATGCCAGCACCGCCGCCAATCCACATCATCTCTTTCTTTGAGTCGAGAATCGGGTGGAAATCTCCATAAGGGCCGCTCATCACCACCTTATCCCCTGGCTTCAGCGAGAAGATGTAGCTTGAAGCGATACCCGGCATCACATCCATAAAACCGACGGCAGGTTTCGGCTTGAACGGAGGAGTAGCTATTCGCACAGTCAGCATTATACGGTCTCCTTCCTCTGGATAGTTTGCCATAGAATATGCCCTCACCGTTGTCTCGGTATTACGGCATTTCAACCCGAACAGTCCGAATTTCTCCCAAGCCGGCAGATATTCCGGTCCTATAAGCTTTTTGTCAATATCCTTGTCATAATCCATCTCATAGGCCGGGATCTTGATCTGTGCATACGAACCAGGCATGAAATCCATATGTTGTCCTGGAGGGAGTGCTACAATAAATTCTTTGATAAACGTAGCGACGTTGTAATTGGAAATCACCTCACACTCCCACTCCTTAACATCAAGAGCGGAAGCCGGTACAACTATATCCATATTGTCCTTGACCTTTACCTGGCATCCCAGACGCCAATGGTCCTTCTGCTGTTTACGTGAAAAATGTACCATTTCTGTCGGAAGTATCTCACCTCCGCCTGAAATCACCTGCAATTTGCATTGGGCACAACTGCCCTTACCGCCGCATGCAGATGGCAGGAATATATTCTGGTTGGCCAGAGTGGACAACAGGTTGCTTCCGGAAGGGACATCAATGTGTGTATCTGAATTGATGGTAATCCCTACATTTCCAGAATGGACAAGATAGTGCTTGGCTATAAGCAGGACTATGACCAACAGCAGGACTATAACCAGGAAGAACCCCACACTGGACAACAGCGTCAAGGTAGCGGCACTTTCTGATAGCAATATCGCGTATGTCAATATAAATGGTGTCATAAATACAGAGGTCTTAAATCTTTATGCCTAGGAAACTCATAAAAGCTATACCCATCAAGGCTGTGAGTATGAATGTTATGCCGATACCGCGTAATGGCTTCGGGATATTGGAGTATTCTGCCAGACGTTCACGTATGGCTGCCACCGCACATATTGCCAGCAACCAGCCTATCCCCCAGCCGCCACCGGCACATATAGCCGTGTAGACATCCGGGAAATCACGCTGCTGCATGAACAACGAACCGCCCAGGATAGCACAGTTAACGGCAATCAATGGTAGAAAAATGCCGAGAGAAGCATACAAGGATGGACTGAATTTCTCCACAGCCATCTCAACAAGCTGTGTCATAGAAGCAATCACAGCTATAAACATTATAAGCGACAGGAAGCTCAGGTTCACTTCCGAGAATTCAACGCCAAGCCATGTAAGCGCGCCTTGACGCAGCACATATGTCTCAAGAAGATAATTTATCGGCAATGTTATGACAAGCATAAATGTAACCGCTATGCCAAGTCCGAAAGCTGTCTTTACATTTTTCGACACCGCCAAGAACGAACACATGCCCAGAAAATAGGCGAAAATCATGTTGTCGACAAAAATCGACCGTATGAATATATTGAAATTTTCCATTGTATGCGTCTATTTAATCTTCTTGAAGTTCTTTATGGCTTGAACGGTGTACCCATATCACCACCGCAACGACTATCAATGCCATAGGAGGCAGTATCATAAGTCCATTGTTGGCATATCCATGGTCATAGCACCACTGAGGCACGACCTGATATCCAAGCAATGTGCCGCTGCCAAGAAGCTCGCGGAAAAAACCAGTTATAACCAATATTATCGTATATCCGATGCCATTACCTATACCATCAAGGAATGAGGGCCAAGGCTTATTTCCCATAGCAAAAGCTTCCAGACGCCCCATCAATATACAGTTTGTAATGATCAGGCCTATAAACACAGACAGCTGCTTCGATACGTCATATGCATATGCTTTAAGCAATTGGTCAACAATGACCACCAGTCCGGCAACGACAACCAGCTGCACGATAATTCGTATATTTGTAGGTATAGTGCTTCTTATCAATGATATTATCACATTTGAGAATGCCAATACCGCAATTACCGACAGTCCCATTACGATTGCAGGCTCCAGTTTCGCTGTTACAGCTAGTACAGAACATATGCCAAGCACCTGCACTATCACAGGATTGTTCTTGGAGAAAGGATTGAGCAAGACGCTCTTGTTTGATATCTTTTCGGCCATGGCTTATTTATTACGTAATGAATTCAGATATGCCTCATAGGGCGAAATACAATTCTGGAGCATCTCCCCAACACCCTTGCTTGTGATAGTGCCGCCTGATACGCCGTCAACATAATCCTCGTCACCGGCGGGTTTCTGCCCGGCCTTTACCACCGTCACTGGCATGAACCTGCCATCCTTGAACAGATGTTTTGATTCAAACTGCCCGCTAAATGCCGGTTTCTCTATCTCAGCGCCAAGACCTGGGGTCTCACCCTGGTGTGCGAAATATGCCCCATAAACAGTAGAACCGTCGCTGTCTATAGCAACATACCCCCAAATAGGCCCCCATAGACCGGCACCGTATACCGGAATTATGTATTTCTCAGAGCCATCTGACAACGTACACATATATACCGGCAACTTACGCTCGGACAAATCTGCGATCTTGCTCTGTTCGGCTACATTTATCGAGAATGCATCGTCACCGATTATATCTCCGGCCACATTGACTACAGCCTGCGCCGTGATATAACGGTTGAAATCCGTAACGACATCGGCATCAGGTACAATGTGCACCGAGGCCAATATCTGCTTCATTTTATCCGCATCCGCATTTTCATTCTGTCTTGGTGTCAATGCAATCGACACCCCGGCAAGGGCCGCGGCAACCACCACGACCAGCACTACTATATATATAATAGTATACGATACACTTTGCTTGTTCACACTCATGGCTTACGAGATTTTAGCATTAAGACGTCGCATGCGCCTACGTACATTCGACTGCACTACACAATAGTCTATCAACGGGGCGAATGCATTCATAAGCAATACCGCCAACATCGCGCCTTCTGGATATCCGTTATTGTAGACACGGATAAGCACAGCCACAACACCAATAAGGAAACCGTAAATCCATTTACCGACATTAGTCCTGGCTCCGGTAACCGGGTCTGTAGCCATAAATACAGCAGCAAATGCAAACCCGCCTAAAAGTAATTGGTCTACAGGCTGAAGGTATGAAGCAGGATATGTAGGGCTAGCCGCCGTATTGGCAATCCACCCCATGAATAACCCGCCTGCAAACACTGACAGCATGACCCTCCAGCTGGCGATTCCACTTATAAGCAGAACCGCAGCCCCTATCAGGATCATCAATGTAGATGTCTCTCCGAACGAGCCAGGGATAAGCCCAAGGAACGCATCCCATGTAGATATGACATGGCCGTCTATACCTGTAAGCTGTATGTCCGCACCACCGGCCGTAGCAAGTTGCCCAAGAGGTGTGGCACATGTAAAGCCATCGGTCGCAACCGGACCATAGCCCATAGCCGTTCCTGTTGCGACAAAAGCCTTGTCTCCCGACATCTGTGCAGGATATGCAAAAAACAGGAATGCACGCGTGATCAACGCAATATTGAATATATTATATCCTGTGCCGCCAAACACTTCCTTGGCGAATATCACAGAGAAGGCGGTAGCTACAGCCAACATCCATACAGGTGTCTCTATCGGACATATCATAGGTATAAGGATACCTGTAACAAGGAATCCTTCCTGTATCTCTTCCTTACGCCATTGTGCTACTATAAATTCAATGCCCAATCCTACCAGGTAGCACACCACCACCCGCGGAATGACAGCCAGGAATCCGTACAACATCAGTGACCAGAAAGGCATTGACTGTTCCCCGGCCGCTAGCCAATGCTGGTAGCCGGTATTATACATGCCGAATATAAAGCATGGCAACAATGCCATGACCACAATAATCATGGTTCTTTTTGAATCGATGCTATCATGGATGTGCACCCCGGAGCGGGATGTAGACCGCGGTGTATACAAAAAAGTCTCCATACCGTCAAACACCGAACGGAAAGCCTGAAGCTTCCCACCGGGCTCGAAATGGGGCTTGACACGGTCAAGGAATTTACGTAATGGTTTCACTCTACGCCTAATTTTATCTTAATGTATGATTGGTTTTCTCAAAATTGTCATTCAAGTTCCTTATGAAGGAAATCAAGGCCCTCCCTGACGATGCGCTGCAATTCCATCTTTGACGTATCGACATATTCACAAAGGGCAAAATCTTCTGGCGACACCTCATAGATGCCCAATTTCTCCATCTTGTCAATGTCCCTGCCAATTATAGCCTTCAGTAGGAATTCCGGAAGTATGTCCATCGGTAGCACCCTGTCATATTCTCCGGACATAATCATTGCGCGACGTCCGCCCAACAGGCGCGCGTCTGGATTGAACGTGCGTCCAAAGAACCGTCCGGGGAAAGTGCGGCTCACGCTCATTTTATTGGGCGATATCGATGCCCATCCCATAAACTCATCAACATCATCCCCTTCCGGTATCACTGTCAGTTGACGGTACGGATAGTGCACAAAACCGTCATGCCTTTCAGACACACCGGTCAATACATTGCCAGATATTATGCGATGATGGCGGCCATCCTGTTTCTCATTCCCTTTCAACAGAGCCTCTATAGGAGCGCCTATCACAGTTTCCGCCATATAAGGCTTCTCCACTTCCGACCCGGTCACCGCAACATAGGCCGTCATATCTAGCCTACCAGTCTCGACCAGTTCGCCTATACGGGCCAATGTCACAATATCAAGAGTCCAAACAACCTCTCCCTTGTTGACAGGAGATATATTTGCGATCTGTACCCCGGCATTACCTGCTGGATGCGGGCCAGTGACATTTATCATTTCCGCCCCAGGTATTTCAGTAAGTGCGCCTGGCCGGATTGCGACGTACACCTTTCCGGTGGTAATATTTCCAAGAAGCTCAACTCCCCTGGCCAGATACTTTTCCTTACCTTTCACCTGAAGGGCCATGTCCGCAGCAAGCGGTGCAGAATCTATTGCTGTAACGAAAATATCACGAGGGACAACATCCGGACGTGGCACAATGTCATACGGACGCTGGCGTATCATCACCAAAAGGCCACTACGCGACAACAAGTCCACCGCTTCCTCTCGTGTACGAGCCACAGCTGAATCAAACACAACGGTATCACCTGCTCCAGAAGCTTCCACTATAACTCTCTCGATCTTACGCCGTTCGCCTCGTACAATAGCTTTCACCATACCGGCCACCGGAGATACAATCTTAACATTCTCAAACGTCTTATCCCGGAGCAACGGCGTCCCGGCTTTTACTATATCCCCTTCATGGACTTCCGGCTTTGGCTGGAATCCATGGAAATCGTCAGGTATGATTGCACAATTACCGACCTTTACTTGATGCAGGACGGAATCCGCTATGCCTCCTGCGATTTTCAAGTCAAGACCCTTCTTCAATGAGAGGTTGATGCTCATGTTTTTATGTTGTTTTTCGTTTGCAACTGCAAAGTTATTTATAATTTTTATAAAAAGCATCAAATCCAAGTCCCTTTTTTGATACTATACATCGTTTACATCCCCCATGAAACGAATACACCTTTGAATTTATATAAAACGAGGAATGCAAATTGCATTCCTCGTTGTTGTACGCCCGTGGGGAGTCGAACCCCAATCGACGGAACCGGAATCCGTAATTCTATCCATTGAACTACGGGCGCATATTGCTATCTTTTTAATCGCAACGGGTGCAAAATTAGTGTTTTTTTTGTAGATTTGCAAATTACTTGAAAAAATCAGATAAATTCCTCTTCATATGGATGTCCGAATTGAGCAATCTTGGAAATCCCAACTGGCAGCAGAATGGGATAAGCAATATTTCATAAACCTCACCAGCTTTGTGAGGGAGCAATATTCCACCCGGACAGTCTTTCCGCCGGCATCAAAGATATTCGCAGCATTCGATGCCTGTCCGTTCGACACGGTAAAGGTCATTATTCTCGGTCAAGACCCTTACCACGATGTTGGACAGGCCAATGGACTGTGCTTTTCCGTATCTCCCGGCATCCCAATGCCCCCGTCGCTGGTCAATATCTTCAGGGAGATACACGACGACACCGGCGCAGAAATCCCTTCTGACGGAGATCTTAGCCGTTGGGCCAAACAAGGTGTCTTGCTACTAAACTCTACGCTAACAGTAGAAGCCCACCGTGCCGGTTCCCACCAAGGACGCGGATGGGAAGAATTCACTGATGAGGTTGTAATGCGGCTCGCAAAAGACCGCGAACATCTCGTCTTCATGTTATGGGGCAGCTATGCAATAAAGAAAGGTGCTTTTATTGACCGTTCCAGGCACATGGTGCTCACATCTCCCCACCCTTCACCATTGTCCGCATACAGGGGCTTTTTCGGAAACCATCATTTTTCACAGGCAAATGCCTACCTGTCATCACACGGACAGACTCCGATAATATGGTAAAAAGCCTATTATATAAGATATTGCCATATATTGTATTTACATTCATATCACTGGCAGTATCAGCCGCTGACACCATGACCGGAATAATGCATCCGATGTTCAGGTCATTGCAGATAAAGGTAAATGGAGACGACCAGCTACCTCCTGTAATTGTACTCGACTCCGACGACCATATTGAAATAGCGTTTGACGAACTGGCAGATGAACGCAGATACCTACGATACCGCCTGATGCATTGCGATGCCCTCTGGAATCCCTCCCGACTGGTCGAACAGGAATTCCTTGATGGCTTCAACATCGGTGACATTGAGGACTTCCGTTTTTCCATGGTGACAGCGACCCACTATATACATTATTCCATAACGCTGCCAAACAGCCAAATGAGGCCTATAATATCCGGCAACTACCTCCTACAGGTATTTCCAGAGGAAAATCCTGATGACATATTGTTACAATGCAGGTTTATGGTATCAGAGCAATCGGCAATAGTATCTGCAGAAACGACACCCCGTACCGACATAGATTTCCAGGACTCCCACCAACAATTATCGTTGATGGTAAACACCAGACATTCCGGCATATCAGATCCGTTCAACCGTCTTATGGTCACCATACAACAGAACTACAGACCTGATACGGAGACAGTCCTACCACATCCCTCGCGCGTTAACGGAACAAACGCATATTACGAACATCTCCCTGAAATGATATTCAAAGCCGGCAATGAGTACCGCCGCTTTGAAACAGTGTCCACATCCTTCCCGACAATGGGAGTAGAGGAAATCAGTTTTTCCGAACCGTACTACCACATGGCCCTCTACACCGACCGCCCCCGTAGTGAAATGCAATATGAGTTCGACAAGACACAGCAAGGACGCTTCCGGATACACGAATACAACTCCCCAGATCCTGATGTCGAAGCCGATTACGCTGTTGTACACTTTTCTCTGGAAATGCCCAAGCTCGTAGGCTCGGATGTCTACATTGACGGCGACCTTGTAAACCGCAGGCTGGATGCCAGCTCTGTCATGAATTACAACAATGCTTCAGGAATGTACGAAAAAGCCCTGTTGCTGAAACAAGGTGCATACAACTACCAGTACCTCACCATGCCCCGCGGCAGCACCAAAGCAGAATCAACCACAATCGAAGGGGACAAATATGAGACCAGGAACGAATATCTTGTAAAGGTATATAACCGTGATCCAATGACCAGATACGACAGGCTTATAGCTGTAGCCCGTGTATTCTCATCCCCTGATTAATATAATATATGGAAACAGAAACCGAAGATACCATTATGTTGCAGATTGGAGACACCCTTGTGTCGCTCGACCTTGCCGAGCGTTTTTTTTGTTGCGATCTCGATGCATGCCACGGAGAATGCTGCATCGAAGGAGATGCAGGAGCGCCCATAACCGAAAATGAAAAAAAAGAGCTAGAACGGCTTCTCCCGGAGATAAATGACGAACTTCTTCCACAGGCTCAGGAAGTCATAAGACGGCAAGGCGTATCTTACGTCGATGAAGAAGGGGACATGGTAACATCGATAATTGATGGCCGCAATTGCGTATTCACATGTTTCGCCCCAGGAGGAATGTGCCAATGTGCAATAGAGAAAGCCTACCGGGATGGGCGGGTAGCTATGCGCAAACCGATATCATGCTACCTTTACCCTCTTCGTATCACAGAATATCCCTCCTTTACAGCCGTAAACTACCACCGATGGAAAATATGCCGTCCCGCCGAAGCCCTTGGGCGTAAACTAGGACTGCGGCTTTACCAATTTCTGAAAGAGCCCCTGATACAACGATTCGGAAAAGAATGGTATGACGAACTTTGCTTGGCATGCGAATCATACCTTGAACAATACGGCAACTTAAAACCCTGTGATTTTTAACTTAAGCTTTACCTAAAGTATAGAACTTAAGCAGTAAGCGCAATATTGCGCTCCTTGGCGATACGCCTCATGTTTATCAAAGCATAACGCATGCGTCCGAGCGCAGTATTTATACTCACACCCGTCATATCAGCAATCTGCTTGAAACTAAGATTCCTGTAATAACGCATTACCAGCACATCCCGCTGTGTCTTAGGCAATTCACGGATAATACGGCGGACATCCTTGCGTATCTGTTCATTGACAATCACGTCCTCAACAGTGCCCTCGCTCAAATCTGCACGGTTGAGTATATCCATTTCACCCTCATCGGTAGAAGTTGTATTCTCTGATTTTTCCTGACGGTAGAAATCTATTACCAGATTGTGTGCAATACGGTTCACCCAAGCTCCAAATTTGCCTGCATCTGTATAACGTCCCTGCCGGATTGTAGTGATAGCCTTTACAAAAGTCTCCTGAAATATATCATTGGCAAGATCCCGGTTGCGTACAATCCTCATGATGTAGCTGAAAACCTGCGTCTGGTGACGGTTCAAAAGGGCATCAAAGGCTTCATTATTGCCATTTGCATATGCAGCGACCAACTGTTCGTCAGTCTGCTTTATTAACATTTCCATTACTTTACGGTGGTTAGATTATTAGAGTAAAGATGGTCAATAGGCAATTAGTCGTTTTAATAAAGTTAAAGATTAGTCAAATCTGAATTAAGGTAATTTCTATCCATATTCATGGTTTCCAAAACAAAGTTACGTATTTCCCGCATAATACGCAACAAATATAAGCACGGACTGATCATTTTTAACACATGCCCCACAATATCGACATGGCATACACAGAATAGAAAAGCCGGAGTCTACAAGCAATGCAGACTCCGGCTTTTCTGATATCTTATAAAGAATACGTGCTTACTTCAACGCGTCTTTAACTGCGTCATTGGGCACCATCTTTTCTTCAAACATGTAAGCGCCAGTCTTAGGCGACTTGACCATCTTGATAATCTTGCTATAAGTACGGCCCTCACCTTTCTGGAGTGATGCAACGGTTTTCTTTGCCATTTCTCAGGAATATTATTTAATTTCTTTGTGAACTGTTACACGCTTAAGGATAGGATTGTATTTCTTAAGCTCAAGTCTCTCGGTGGTGTTCTTGCGGTTTTTGGTTGTGATATATCGTGATGTACCGGGCATACCGCTGGCCTTGTGTTCGGTGCATTCGAGGATAACCTGCACGCGATTACCTTTTGCTTTCTTTGCCATCTTGCTTAAAATGCTAAAAATTTGATGTCCTTTTCAGTTAAGTAACCCTTTTCGGCTGCCTGACGCATTGCGGCGTTAAGACCGAGCTTGTTGATGGTACGCAGACCGGCTGCGGAGATGGTAAGGGAAATCCACACTCCCTGTTCAACCCAATAGAACTTCTTGTTGAAAAGGTTGACATTGAATTTGCGCTTGGTGCGACGCTTCGAGTGTGAAACGTTATTTCCCACCATCGCTTTTTTGCCCGTGATTTGACAAATCTTTGACATGGCTGTTAATGGTTTATCTTTTTGATTCTGTTTAGATTAAACTAAGTGCAAGTCCCATGGCCGCCATCTCAGTCTCATATCACCGCCGAGTGCATCATTCAAGGCGGCTTTCTGAAGGAGCCACAAAACAGAGTGCAAAGTAAGTGATTTTTTGGGAATTGAGCAAATTATAGGCAATCTTTTTTAAGGGATTTAGCCAATGTGACCAATGCGACTGTTGTAGCGCGGTCAACAACCCGAGTACGGTCTCCTGGGAAATGATACACCTTGGACTCCAATCCACTGGGGGTGTTTACTGCAATCCACACCGTCCCTACAGGCTTTTCAGCAGACCCTCCGCCCGGACCGGCAATTCCAGATGTCGCTATAGCGCAATCCGTCCCACACACACCGGTTACGCCCAGGGCCATTGCCTCTACAACAGGCTGCGACACTGCCCCATTCCTGACAAGCACATCTTCATTTACCCCAAGCACACGGCTTTTCACATCATTACTGTAACTGACAACCGAACCCATGTACACCTCCGATGCGCCTGGAACTGACGTCAGCCTTGAAGCCACAGTACCGCCCGTACAGCTCTCCGCTGTTGAAAGCGTCAGGCCCTTTTCCTTTAACAGCCCGATGACTATTTCAGCCGGAGTTGCATCCCCATCACGGAGCACACGCTCGCCTACCAGATTTTTCAAAACCGCCACATTATACGCCATGACCCGTTTCAACTCATCAGCATCACGCCCTACACCGTCAAGCCTCAGACGGATCAGGCCTGGCGTAGGAAGATATGCAAGATGCAGGTTGTCTGGCAAAGATGATTCAAATCCATCAAGCAAGATGGCCAGATCACTTTCTGTGATGTCAGTCACAATTAAAGTATGGTGCGCTATAGCCATGTCTGGAGCAAAACGCCTCCTTAACCGTGGCAAGACCTCAAGGTCCAGCATGCCACGTGTCTCAAACGGCACTCCAGGCATAGACACAACAACCTTTCCATCCCGCTCAAACCACATTACAGGAGCTGTGCCAAATTTATTCTGTATGACAGTACATACATCCGGCACCATAGCCTGCCCTTCCGTAAGGGCATTAAGATTTAGCCCGCGCTTAGAAAACACCTCCTTTATATTTTCCAGCACATCCGGATCATGCTTCATTTTGCCCCCGAAATAGCCGCATAGCGTCTTTTTGGTTATATCATCCTTCGTAGGGCCAAGGCCTCCGGTAAGGATAACGACCTGCGACACCTCCAGTTCCCGGTCCAGAGCGGAAGTTATCTCCTCCGGATTATCCGCCACTACCTCTACACGCCTTAACGACCATCCCATCGGACTTATACGGCGTGCGATATCACCCGAGTTAGTGTCTACAACCTGGCCTATAAGCAATTCATCACCGATTGCTATAACAGATATATACATACCTAATTGACAACAGCTTAATTATAGTTAAACCATAACCCTCGCATAAGGGGCGGCATCATATGGGCAAAAATCTCCCGAAAGATATTTATAATATCCGGCAATCGCCACCATTGCGGCATTGTCTGTTGTAAAGGCACGTTCTGGAATAAACGCCTTCAACCCAGCCGAGGCACAATAGTCCGCCACAGCCTGGCGCACACCGGAATTGGCAGACACACCACCGCCTATGGCTACAGTCCTGACCCCAGTCTGTTTCACAGCCTTGCGTAGCTTGCCCAACAATATGTCTATAATCGTACGTTGCAAAGATGCAGCAAGGTCGTTACGGTTCTGCTCTATAAAGTCCGGATTTTTCTTAACGGCATCGCGCAAAGTATAAAGGAATGATGTTTTAAGCCCACTGAAACTATAGTCCAGTCCTTGTATATGCGGCTTTGCAAATTTGAAACGGGAAGGATCGCCTTCTGCGGCCAGACGGTCTATATGAGGCCCGCCAGGATAAGGCAGCCCTATCACCTTGGCACATTTGTCGAAAGCCTCACCTGCTGCGTCATCAATCGTCTGGCCCAACACCTCCATGTCGTCATAACCACGCACCAGGATAAGCTGCGAGTTGCCTCCCGATATAAGCATACACAGGAAAGGATACTCCGGCACTTCACCATTTTCATTCTTTCTGATAAAATGCGACAGCACATGGCCATGCAGATGGTTGACATCAACAATCGGCACACGTAGCCCCAACGAAAGTCCCTTGGCAAACGATGTGCCTACCAGCAACGACCCCAATAGGCCAGGGCCGCGGGTAAAAGCTATGGCACTCAACGAGCATTTGTCCACCCCAGCCCTCTTTAATGCCGCATCAACTACAGGTACAATATTTTGTTGGTGTGCACGTGACGCAAGTTCCGGCACAACGCCGCCATATTCCTCATGTACCTTTTGAGAAGCTATGACATTGCTAAGAAGAATACCATCGCGGATAACCGCTGCACTTGTATCATCACACGATGATTCAATCCCTAATATGATAACACTCATACTCTAATTATTACTCTACCATTCAAAAACAATAGCCAACACTTATTCCTACAACCGCTGTTGGCCTATCCTTCATCAACGCATACTTTGCCTCAAACCCCAACCGAAATGATGACGTCAGCTTCCATTCGATGCCCGCTCCCATATTCAGCGACAGCCGGGTAATGCGAGTAGTGACATCGTCTGTATCGTCATCGCTCCTGACCCCAGCGGCATTACCTGAATCATGCGTATTCCACGCCCAATATCCCAGACCGACCATCGGATATACCGACACTTTCGACCGAATGCCTAGATTGAATGTATAATGGGTGTCCAGATTGACAGAAAACGCATCCGATCCGTCATGACGGAACACATAATCGGCCGAAGGGGCCAACCTGAAAAGCCCCGAAAAGCGGTAAGTCATATATAGGCCGGCCGAAGCGGACGTATTACGGCTGACATACGAACCACGGATACCGAATGTCTTCTCGCCCCTTTGGGCAAAAACCGGCATTACCGATGCCACAAGCAGGGCAACCAACGTAAGCATCCGGATAGATTTGCTTTTCATGCTAAGCATAAAGGATAAATTTATAGTATTTTGATATAAACATTAAAATCGATGGCAAAGTTACTCTTTTTTACACACCCAGACAGACTAAATACAATTAAATTATCATTGCATGTAAAGCGGCACACACCTCATCATATAGTCGCGCGCAACACCCCATGGAATATATATACTGTCATTGTTTGGCAACATCTTTACAGGCCGTTCGTTAAGGTCAACCCTAAGATAGAACCTGCCATTATCCCTGTTACGGAAAAGTATCATCTGGATATTTGAGGCCATTGGCACAACATCAAAATCCCGCCAGTGTAGCCCTACGGTGTCAAAATAATTCGTCATATAATAGCATCCCGGCAAATGAAGCAACGATGCCAATGGCATGATAGTCTCGGCATGGCCGAAACGGAGGTTGACAACAGCTGGGTTAGTCCCCTGGACAGCGGCATCGGTAGTATTGATAATGTCCAGCACCAAAGCTCCTGCTATGTCAGCCGGGACAGTGGACAAAGTAGAGGCTGTACGCTGCAGGTACTGCCGCAAGTTAAAACAGCTCCACAACGCATTATATTCAGCTTCCGTAAAAAACTTCAACGGATCACAACTGACCGACATTGCACTCATTCCTGCAATGACATAATATTCGGCCATCGCAAGCTCCCGCTTTGCCTGCACATCACCATACGGGAAAGACCCTCCCAGCACACGCTCTATGGCTGAAGTTGGGCAATGGCCTGAAAAATATTCGTCATACGGAGGCTTCCATGTCCCTTCCTTACGGAATTCGATATAATCCTTATCGACATCAAAAGGCCGCATCAACGGAGAGTTGACACGTCCTGTGGATGTTATGAACTCAAGTTTGTTGTTCAACCGGTCAAGCTGATGCACAAAGCAATACATGCTCATCATGGCCCTCGGAGAATACGATGATATGGCATCAATCGTACCGTCCGTAAATAACGGTAAATAATTTGCAAGCATCCTGGACGCTATACCCCGCTGTTCCGCCATACCCAAAGAGTCGAGAGCCCCCCAGCGGTCGGTACTTTGTGCAATGACATGCTCATTGAGCTTCATAAGGTCACGGCCTAGGCTCGTTATAGTCCCAAGTGAATCTGCTCGCGACAAAGCCGTGCGGAGTGCAAGGCAGTTGGCGGCAGACGATGGATAACGGGCACCATGACGCCCTACATGGTTTATATGGACAGGTATCAGGGAATCTGGATACTGCACCGGGACAACATTGACGGGATAGGGCCTGAGGCTACCCTGGCATTCCGATATATTGTAATGTGTATTGGTTGGGTCGGCAGCAAATACAGTAGACATCACCACCGCCATCGATACCACAATAGAGCTGAAACGTTTCATTTTATGTACTGATTGATAATTTTTAGGCAACTTGGCCGTTTTATACATATTATATTATAAAGCAAATTTAGCAAAATATGTTCAGTCTGCAAAATATAGAAGAAATGATGGGATATGGTCGGACGGATGAGGCTGCAGTGCAACTTGACGCTTATATAGAGGTCCATACCAATGACGATAAGGCATACTTTCTAAGAGGAAAGTTAATGTGGCGGATGGGGAAACGCCGACAAGCCATGTCTGACTATGCACATGCCATAAGCATAAACCCGGAATCACCGGCCAGACAAGCCCTTGAACAGGCACACGATATAATGGCATTTTTCAACACAGACCTGATGAATCCATAGAAAGGAAGTGATACAACCTACCAGAAAAAACATTCATTCACTTTTCAAGATAAATATTAAGACTCAATCCGTGCATATTAAATTATATTTGTATCTTTGCCTGCACAAACACTATTTTTATATTCCAAACTTTTTCTATTCCAAATGGACATTAAATCTTTCTTTATTGCATTTTCGTCAATACTGCTGGCTGCATGTTCCAGTGACGATTCTGGTGACAACCCAATAATCCCGGACCCAATCGAAACCACTATAACATTTGAGGACAATACTCTAAGCTTGTACATAGGGGAATCCTGCGATATAAAATACAAAGTGACCCCAGAAGGGACACCATTGATTTGGACATCATCCGACAACGGGATTGCAACAGTAGACAACAACGGACAAGTTTCAGCTACCGGGGCAGGACTCGCAACAATCACTGCAAAAGCAGGCAACTCATCGGCTTCATGTGAAATCACAGTATCAGAACCTCTACCTGAACAGGACGCAAAAATAGGTGACTTCTACTATTCGGATGGTTCTTGGTCGACATCACTGCTGGAAGGGAAAGAGGTAATCGGAGTAATCTTCTGGACTGGCGACCCGACTGCCGACGATGCCACATTGCGCCTTGATCATCCAGAGTGCTCAAACGGACTTGTCATAGCAGCCTTCCACAACGGCAAACCTTGTCAATGGCAAGGGGGATACGCCTCTTTTAACAGCACGACAGGAGCTTGGATCGAACAAAATGCGACAGAGTTTGAATCAACAGTGACAGAATGGATGAAAGACACCCGCCGGAACAAAATTTCCGGATACAACAACACAAAAGCCCTTGAAGCATTCAATGCACATCCATCCAATGCAAGTTGGCCAGTAGATGCAATAAATGTAATAAAAGAATACCGTAAGTCGAAACCTGCGCCACAGTCATCCAGCGACTGGTTCCTGCCCGGGCTTAAAGAACTCTCCCTTCTGATAAATGACGAATATGATGGAGACGTATTCGATTTCAACAACACCGCAAAGTCATTATGCCTCAAAAACAGAAAGTTTATAGACCAACGGCTCGCCTTGATACCCGGTGCGGAATCAATCAGCAATGAAGCGTGGGCTTTCGACTTTTGGAGCAGTAATGATTGGGACAAACAATCGGCCTATCAAATATCAACATTCGACGGAAGCATAGGCGGAAGCTATAAATACTACAACTCAAACCAGCTTGCACGTTGTGTACTGGCCTTTTAACAAATTTAAAACCATAACATTATGCGACTAAAATCATTTATGGCCATTACTGCTGTATTGAGCCTCTTTACAGGAGCCACATCCTGCTCAAGCGACAATGGCAATACCCCTATTGAGGTAGAATCAGTCAAAGTAACACCAAACGCAATAAACCTTAATATCGGTGAGACCGCAACACTGACCGTATCTGTGACACCGACCGATGCGTTATATCCAGAAATAATCTGGGAAAGCTCTGATACAGAAATAGCCACCGTCGACAACAACGGTACTGTCACCGCAGTCATGCCCGGCAATGCCGAAATCACTGTTAATATCTCAGGTAAGACGGATATATGCAATGTCACCGTAAATCCGGCCCCAGAACCAGCTGCAGTGGGTGACTATTATTACTCTGATGGCACATGGTCTGCAAACATTGACCACTCAAAGGAAATCATAGGAATCGTCTTTTGGACTGGTGACCCTACTGAAAACGACCCAGCCCTACGTTTAGACCATCCTGACTGCAACCACGGGCTTGTAATTTCCCTTGACCAGCTGACAAGCACATGGCAAACAGGAATCGAAAAATACGGAAATTCTGTAAGCCAATGGGTAATCGCCAATGCCCCCCAATACCAAGCGCCGGAATCAGACAAAGGCACAGACCAACCGATACAGAAAATAATAGGCTATAACAACACAAAAGCCATAGAAGCATTCAACGCCGCCCCCGAAAACGAACAATGGCCGGTAAATGCAGTAGCCGCATGCGTGGCATACCGCTCTGAAGTCAAAGCCCCGGAATTGACCAGTGACTGGTATCTGCCTTCACCAAAGGAGCTCTCACTGCTTTATGCAGGCGAAATCTCCGGTGACATAAACATCAAAGACCCTGTCTCCACCAACGCCGAAATAATAAACGGGAAAATAGCGGACCTGGGTCTCACTGGCCTGTCTGAATTCAGCCTTTGGTCAAGCACCGAATACAAAAACGTATACACAACCGCATGGAACTACTACTTGAGCAACGACATGTCACGACCATTGTCCTACAGCTACAAAGACTGGGATGAGTATGCCCGTGTACGTTTCGTACTTGCATTCTAGTAGATAAAAACATTTCCAGATATCCGTTGCGGCATCTCCCTATCATAGGATGCCGCAACGGAATCTTATTATAACGATTATAGTAAATCAGTCACCTGGATATATTGCCAATGCGGATAATTATCCGTACTTTTGCGTAGATTTCACTTAAGTGCACAATCAAAATATCCTAAAGATAAATGACCGAATCCCATAAAAAAGTATTGGTGACAGGTGCTGACGGCTTCATAGGTTCGCACCTGACCGAGCTCCTGCTATCACACGGATACCAGGTACGCGCTTTGTCTCAATATAACTCATTCAACAACTGGGGGTGGCTTGAAGGCATCAGCCACCACAACCTGGAAGTCGTCTGTGGGGATGTCCGTGACCCCAACCTATGCCGTGAGATAACCCGCGGATGCCATACCGTATTCCACCTGGCAGCACTAATCGCAATCCCTTATAGCTATTCCGCACCGGACAGCTATATCGACACAAATATAAAAGGTACATTAAACATATGCCAGGCAGCACGCGATTGCGGTGTAGGGCGGCTGATTGTCACATCAACAAGCGAAGTCTACGGCACAGCCAAATATGTCCCAATCGATGAAAGCCACCCACGGCAGCCACAATCGCCATATTCTGCCACAAAAATAGGGGCCGATGCTATCGCCAAAAGTTTCTACAACGCCTTCGGCCTACCGGTAGTGATAGCCCGTCCATTCAACACATACGGCCCGCGCCAGAGCGCCAGGGCTATAATACCCACAATCATAACACAGATAGCCAACGGCGCACGCGAAATTATGGTCGGAGACCTGACCCCTACCCGCGACTTCAACTTCGTGGCCGACACGGCTCGCGGATTCCTTGCTCTGGCCGAAGCCGGAAGCGAAATAGACGGCATGGAAATAAACATAGCCACAGGCACGGAGATATCGATGGCTGAGACGCTGGACCTGATAGCAGAACTGATGGATGCCGATGTCACATACACCGTAGACCCGCAACGCCTCAGGCCAGGCAAAAGCGAAGTATTCCGTCTATGCGGCGACAACACACTTATAACATCTCTTACTGGATGGAAACCGGAATACACCCTTGCCGCCGGACTGGAGGAAACCATAAGATGGTTCACTAAAAAAGAAAACCTCGCAAGATACAAATCAGGGATATACAACAAATGACAAAAATAAAAGGAAGCATAGGCATAATGTTCCTTGGAGGAGCACGGCGTGTGGCCATGGCCAAGCTGTTCCGTAAAGCGGCAAACGATGCCGGGCTGGAACTGCGTCTATATAGCTATGAGCTTGGCAGACGTGAGCCGATTGCAGATGAAGCCGACATTATTATAGGCCGTAAATGGAATGATCCAGAAGTATACGCCCACCTAGCAGAAATATCCGACAGCAAGAATATAGATGTAATCATCCCGTTTGTCGATGGCGCAGTAGGCATTGCCGCCAGGTTTATATCGTTATATCCAGGAAAGGTATGGTCTCCGGTTTCTATCGGCACTGACCCCGATTTGATGTTCGACAAAGTACTGGCCGCAAAAAGATTTGAAGAGCTGGGACTTCCGATACCCGCAACATACATCCCTGGCGAACCGTGTATGCAGCTGATAGCCAAACCCCGCAAAGGCTCGGCTTCAAAAGGCATACGGTTGATCAATTCCATAGATACGCTCAACGAAATTCTTTCAGACGCAGACAGATACCTGATACAGCGGTATATACCGAACCGTAAGGAATATTCAGTCGACTGCTACGTGTCCCGCCATGGAGACCCGCTATGCATAGTACCGCGCGAACGCCTTGAAGTAATCGGAGGCGAAGTGACACGCACAATAACAGTAGACGCCCCCGATATTATAGACCTTGCCAGGAAGACACTCAACCTGCTGGAGCTGACAGGCGCGGTGACCATACAGATGATACGTGATATGGACAACGGGGCACTGATGCTCATGGAAATAAACCCACGACTCGGAGGAGGGGCGGTGTGTGCCGTACAGGCCGGAGCAGACATCCCGTCAATGATCATATCAGAAAGCCAGGGCCTTACACCTGTAGCCTCCTGCAACTGGATTACAGGCACTGAAATATGCCGATATATGCAGGAAGTAGTATTTTTCCCCGACAACATTACACAGAAATGACCCCTAACCATACAATCATAATTGCCGAAGCCGGTGTCAACCACAACGGCAACGAAGAGATGGCCCGCCGGATGATACAGGTGGCACGTGATGCCGGTGCGGACTATGTAAAATTCCAGACAGCCGTCCCCGAACTGGTAATATCTGCCATAGCCCCAAAGGCCGCATATCAAGAAGAAACCACGGGAACAGGACAAAGCCAACTGGACATGTGCAAGGCCATACACCTTCCATTGTCAGCATACAGCGGACTGGCCGCATTATGTGACTCGGAAGGAATCAAATTCCTGAGCACACCTTTCGACCTTGTATCTATCGACTGTCTTGCCACTCTTGGCATGGACTATTGGAAAATCCCGTCAGGAGAGATAACCAACCTGCCATACCTTAGGAAAATAGCGGCAAAAGGCGGCAAGATTATAATGTCAACCGGAATGTCCACCTTACAGGAAGTTGAGGATGCCGTAAACATACTTGAAGCCGGCGGCATAATCCGCAAGGACATTGCTTTGTTGCACTGCAACACACAATACCCGACCCCAATGTCCGATGTCAACCTGCGCGCCATGGAGAGCTTGCGCAAACTCCGCACAGGCATGGTCGGCTACAGCGACCATACAGTAGGAATAGAAGTGCCTGTAGCCGCAGTGGCTATGGGTGCACAGATAATTGAAAAGCACTTCACCCTCGACAAGTCCCTACCCGGACCCGACCACCGCGCATCACTCGACCCGGCAGAACTGGCTGAAATGGTAAAGGCCATACGCAATATCGAACAGGCCATCGGATCTACACAAAAACACGTCAGCGGATCTGAACGCCCAAACATCGAAGTGGCGCGAAAAAGCATAGTGGCCGCAAGGCCGATAGCCCGCGGTGAGACACTCACCGAAGACAACATAACAGTGAAACGGCCCGGCAACGGCATCTCACCCATGAAATGGGACTCTGTGATAGGCACAAAAGCAGTCCGCGATTTTGACTGCGATTCGTTGATAGAACTGGAATGATCTGACTCATATGGGCGGACTCACAAAAACAAACGCAGCCCGGCTGCTTGACCGGGCAAAGATTCCATACGAACTCATCCCGTATGAAGTCGATGAAAACAACCTTGCCGCCGGACATGTGGCGGAATCACTCGGCGAAGACATACGCCAGGTATTCAAGACCATAGTCTTACGTGGCGAACGCACCGGATATTTTGTATGCGTCATCCCGGGAAACGAAGAGATTGACCTCAAAAAAGCGGCCAAAGTGGCCGGTGACAAAAAAGCGGACCTCATACACGTCAAGGAACTGCTGCCGCTCACCGGATACATACGCGGCGGCTGCTCTCCAATCGGCATGAAAAAATCCTTCCCTACATTCTACCACACAACAGCCCCTGCTTTTGGACATATCTTCATAAGCGCTGGCATACGCGGACTACAACTGAAGATAGACCCCGCACAATTGATCGCATACACAAACGGCCAGGTGGCCGACCTCACAGTATCATGAACAGGTTCGGCACAATATTCTCGCTTACAAGCTTTGGCGAATCACATGGACCGGCCATAGGAGGAGTGATAGACGGGATGCCCGCCGGTATAGCGATAGACCTCCAGGAAGTGCAGCGGCAACTGTCACGCCGACGTCCGGGACAATCTGCGGTGACCACATCCCGACAAGAAGCCGACAAGGTCGACATCCTATCCGGAATGCTCGATGGCGTGACCACAGGGACTCCTATAGGGTTTACAGTCGCCAACACCGCCCATCAAAGCGCCGACTATTCTGAAATGGGAAACAAATTCCGGCCCTCACATGCCGACTACACATACCATATCAAATATGGCATACGCGACTACCGCGGAGGAGGACGCTCGTCCGCACGCGAAACCGTGGCTCGTGTCGTTGCAGGCGCATTCGCAAGACAGGCACTTGCCACTTTAGGCGTCAGCATATATGCATACACATCACAAGTTGGCGACATAATCCTTCCCGGACCGTATACAGCCTACGACCTGTCAGCCATTGACAACAACATGCGCTGCCCCGACGAATGTACAGCACGCCGCATGGAAGAGCTCGTGTTAAAAGTCAAATCCGAAGGCGATACCATAGGAGGCGTCATCACAGGGGTGATACGCGGAATGCCTACTGGAATCGGAGAACCGGTATTCGGACGCCTGAATGCAATGCTGGCATCAGCCATGATGGGCATCAACGCAGCCAAAGGTTTTGATATAGGCATGGGATTTAATGGTGTCGGACACCGCGGAAGCGAAATGGTTGACACATTCATTCCAGGAAACCCCGACAAAATAGCCACCATGTCAAACCATTCAGGCGGCATCCAGGGCGGCATCTCCAACGGCAATGACATATATTTCCGGGTCGCATTCAAACCCGTGGCAACACTCATGCGAGATATAGACACTGTCGATATTAACGGCAAAGCTACTGTCCTGCACGGACGCGGCAGGCATGACCCATGTGTGCTTCCGCGCGCAGTCCCGGTGGTCGAAGCAATGGCCGCCATCACATGCCTTGACGCATACCTGATATCCAAGACAAGACACATATAGTAAAAAACATAAAAATGGGGCAATACTACCGCGACTACGCCGACTTCCTGGCTGAACGATTCGACGGCAAGGTACAGAAACTAGCAATAAATGCAGGTTTCACATGCCCCAACCGCGATGGCAGCAAAGGGACAGGCGGATGCATATATTGCAACAACCACTCCTTCAATCCATCCTACTCCCCCACCCCGCTTGACATACGCCAACAAATAGAGCATGGCCGGGCATTCTTTAGACGCAAATACCGCGACATGCGGTATCTGGCATATTTCCAGGCATACACCAATACCTACAACGACATTTCCCGCTTGATGCCTCTCTACCTGGAAGCAGTCGAGGATGACGATATTGTAGGACTTATCATTGGCACCCGTCCCGACTGTATGCCTGATGCCCTGCTAAAAGGACTACAGGACATAAACCGGAAAAAACGCGTCATTATCGAATACGGTGTCGAGACATCACACAACAGCACCCTACAATTAATAAACCGCTGCCACTCATGGGAAGACGCCACCGATGCCATAGCCCGCACATCCGTTGCCGGTCTAGATATCGGCATACATTTGATAATGGGCCTTCCTGGAGAAGACATCCCTATGATGCTGCAGACCATCGACCGCATCTCCAGCCTCCCTATCAACACCGTCAAGCTCCATCAGTTGCAAATCCTCAGAGGCACACGCATGGCCACAGGCACATACGACATCCATACGTTCACCGTTGACGAATACATAGACATGTGCATAGCCATCATACAGCGCCTGCCCAAACACATCGCCATAGAACGCTTTGTATCCTCCGCCCCCGACAACCTCCTGATATCACCACGGTGGGGTCTAAAAAACTATCAATTTACCAACCTGCTGCACAACCGCCTAGCCTCATTGCCAGAAATTACAAACGGCCATCAAAAAGACATCCTACTTTAGGAAAGCCTTATACCAGAAGTCCATAGCCCGATGAATCATTAGACGGACCGTTCCCAGAAATATGGGTCAGCGGATTTTTCCGGTGGGCGGGAGGGTGATGTCAAGAGTATAGTGT
>ERZ777011.71-NODE-71-length-152660-cov-6.608250_pt1 | contig 152660 bp, 113 predicted proteins | sample MGYA00374964_ERZ777011 | MGnify/ENA primary metagenome ERZ777011 (study PRJEB29310, sample SAMD00008975) | mouse gut metagenome | study: EMG produced TPA metagenomics assembly of the Metagenome analysis of fecal microbiota from mouse which was promoted... | reverse complement strand
GTAAAACCTGAATCCTGGAGTTTTCTATTTACACAAAATTGTGGACAGTGCCTAATTTAATAAGCTGTAGTTATTCGTCTTTCGTATTAGCCTCACCTGAAAGCTTCTTTTCCAGATAAGCCAACTTCTTAATGGCTTTTTCCTTCTCTTTCGTCAGCTTTTCGATGTCGCTTAATACGACAGCCAGTTCATAGGTAGAGGCGATCGCCTTCTTATCCGCATCGGCAATATAGAGGATATAAGGCTTGCCGCCCGTATATTCGATTTTGATGCGTTCCCCTTTATTAGCAAAAATGAACTTAACGGCATCTTCGCATTTCTCCCCCTGATAGGTCACGACTTCGGTCGTATTCCCCAAATCCTTGAAATGATAGTTTAATCCGCCATCGTAGGGAATTGCAGGCGTTTCGGCGAAAAGGCCGTCCTGGGTACTTAGTTTGATGCCTGTATGGTTGATAGGTTTGCTTCCGAAATACACGCTTGCCAGATACATTTCTCCCTTTTCGTTGACACCGGAACGGATGTAGCAACGTTGTATATTACGTTCGATTGTCTGCTGCTTGGAGACATAATTTCCGATTTCGTTGTAGGCAGAATCTTTTTCTAAGTTAAAACCTTTCTTCAAATCTTCCAGTTCCAGTTGTTTGACCGGGATCAGGCTGTCGCAGAAAGCTAAGTTGCGTTCCGCTTCTTTTTGTTCTACTCGGCGCATCAGAGTCAGACCTTCCCGGATCACCTTGAATTCTTTCGGGTATAGGATGCGGATGCTGTCTATCTCACTCTTGGCGGCAAAGAACTCATTCCGTTCATACATGTTTTTGGCATTGTCCAGCCGTGCCTGTGCATTCTTTTCGTCATTGCTGCAACCGGCCAGTGCCAGGGATGCAAGTGCTATACTGATTGCTGACTTTTTCATTATGATACATCTTTAATTGTCTACTCCTTTTTATTCCCTGCAAAGATATTGGAAAAAGAGAGAATTAGCATCCCCGCAAGAATTTAATTATCTTTGCGTGTCAAATGATGAATTATCTGTTACTTTTCTCTTGAAAGAAAAGTAACCAAAAGTTCAAGGCGTAACCTGCCTCGCTACTTCGTTCCCTTCGTTCGCTGTCGCGTCTGAAACTCGCTTCGCTCAAACAGCAGACGCTCCGGACGCTCGCTGCGGTTTCTGCGCTTAACGCTCACCAGCTTAGGCCGGAAACAGAGCCTGACGGCTCTTTAAGGATTGCCGATACTGCTTGCTTTATAGGTGTCGGCATCGGCCATCCTAAGAGAAAGCTATGCTTTCTGAGAAAGGCCTAAGCGGACGGGCGTTAAGCGGAGGGTAAAGGTGAAGCGTCCGGAGCCTGCGCTGTCTGAGCGCAGCGAGTTTCGCAGGCGACAGCGGAACCTTTGCCCGGAGTAGACTGGACGGTTCAGCCTTGATCTTTTGGTTACTTTTGGATCAAGCCAAAAGTAACAGATAAATCATCATTTATAAATAAGTAAATATTTATGTACATAGAACAAGAAGATATATTAAAACATATTTCGGCGAAGCCGTTTCATTTGATTTCGGAGGCGGCGGACGAGTTGGGAATTGAAGTATATGTGATAGGCGGTTATGTGCGGGATATCTTTCTGCATCGTCCTTCTAAAGATATTGATGTCGTCGCTGTCGGAAGCGGAATCGAGCTGGCGAAAGCTGTTGCCCGGAAATTGGGACGGGGAGCTTATCTGTCCGTCTTCAAGAACTTCGGTACGGCACAGGTGAAAGCCGGCGATCTGGAACTGGAGTTTGTCGGCGCCCGCAAGGAATCCTACACGCATGACAGCCGTAAACCGATTGTTGAAGACGGGACACTCGAAGACGACCAGAACCGCCGTGACTTTACGATCAACGCCTTGGCGCTTTGCCTGAATAAGGACCGGTACGGTGAACTGGTCGATCCTTTCGATGGCTTGGCCGATATGGATAATTTGCTGATCCGTACGCCGCTCGATCCGGATATTACGTTTAGCGACGATCCGTTGCGCATGATGCGTGCCGTCCGCTTTGCCAGCCAGTTAGGATTCTTTATCGATCCCGACACTTTCGATGCGATCGAACGTAACAGGGAGCGCATCTCGATCATCTCGAAAGAGCGTATCGTGGATGAGTTGAACAAGATCGTCCTTTCGCCAAAACCATCTGTCGGCTTCGACCTGCTGGACCGTTGCGGGCTGTTGCCTCTGATCTTCCCCGAACTTTGCGCCCTGAAAGGAGTGGAGACGAAGGAAGGGATCGGGCATAAGGATAACTTTGCCCATACCTTGATGGTGCTCGACCGCCTGAGCAAGACCACTGATAACCTGTGGTTGCGCTGGAGCGCCCTTTTCCATGATATCGCCAAGCCGGCGACGAAACGTTTCGACCCGCGCCTAGGATGGACGTTCCACAATCATAATTTTATAGGGGAGAAGATGATTCCCGGTATCTTCCGCAAGATGAAACTGCCGATGAACGAGAAGATGAAATATGTCCAGAAGATGGTCCGCCTGCACATGCGCCCGATCGCCTTGTCGGACGATGAGGTGACCGATTCCGCTATACGCCGTCTGCTGTTTGATGCGGGTGACGATATAGATGACCTGATGAAACTTTGCGAAGCTGATATCACGAGCAAGAATCCTGAAAAGGTACGTCGTTTCCTGGCCAATTTCCAGAAGGTACGCAGCAAGCTTGCCGATATAGAAGAGAAAGACCGTGTCCGCAACTTCCAGCCCCCTGTGACGGGAGAGGAAATTATGGAAACATTCGGACTTCCCCCTTCCCAACCGGTCGGTGTCCTGAAAGAAGCCATCAAGAACGCGATCCTCGACGGCGTGATCCCGAACGAATACGAGGCAGCCCGTGCCTTTATGCTCCAACGGGCGGAGAAGATGGGACTGAAACCGGTAAAGAATTCCGTTTGCAACGGATAACTCGTTTCAGGAGTTTAGTCTTTCGACCGTCTTTACCCCCTTTACCGCATTGATCTTCTTGGTCAGCATATTCAAGGCCGTCGTGTCGCGCACCATAACCGTGAAGTTCCCCTGGAAGATCCCGTCCACCGAGTCGATGTTCAGGGAGCGGAGCATGACGCCTGTTTCCTTGCTGATGACGGAGGTGATATTGGTGACGATCGCGATGTCGTCACGGCCGATGACCCGGAGCGTGACGATATATCCGTTGTCCCCCTTGCCGCTCCATTTGGCTTGGATGATGCGGTAGCCGAAACGGCTGAACATCTCCTGCGCGTTCGGGCAGTCCATCCGGTGGATCTTGATGCCTTGTGTGGAGACGAAACCGAACACCTCGTCCCCGTAGATCGGGTTGCAGCATTTCGCCAGTTTATACTCGATGCCCGTCAAGTTCTGGTCGATCACCAGCACGTCCTTGTTGGTCGAGATTTCCTCCACCTCGGTTGTCGTGATGTATTCCCCGGCGCTGCGGACTTCGACATGGTCGTTTGTTTCCGTTTCCCGGCGTAGCTGTTCCAGATATTCGTCGATCACCAGGTTCGGGTCGAGTCGTTCTTCGGCAATCTCGACGTAGAAGTCGGTGACGGTCTTGAATCCTTTCTTCTTGATGTAACGCATCAGGATCGGTTCTTCCATCTCGATCTTCCGGTTCTTGAAGCGGCGTTGCAGCATCTCTTTGGCAAAGTCCACAGCCTTAGCTGTCTCTTCGCGGAGCGCCTGCTTGATCTTGACCCGCGCTTTGGAGGTGACGACGATGTTCAGCCAGTCACGTTTGGGCGTCTGGGTAGGAGCGGTAACGATGGAAACCGTGTCGCCGTTGTTCAATGTATATTTGATAGGCACATTCTTTTCGTTTACCTTTGCCGAGACGCATTTGCATCCTAACTTGGTATGGATCGCGAAAGCAAAGTCGAGCACGGTCGCCCCTTTGGCCAGTTTGATCAGTTCGCCTGTCGGGGTGAAGACATAGATCTCGTCTTTGTACAAATCCATCTTGAAGTCCTGCATCAGGTCGAGCGGATTGTTCTCTTTCGTTTCCAAGGCGGCGCGGACGGTGTTCAGGAATTCGTCCAGCCCGCTTTCCGCTTTTCCCCCTTTATATTTCCAGTGGGCAGCCAGTCCCCGTTCGGCAATTTCGTCCATGCGGCGGGTACGGATCTGCACTTCCACCCATTTGCTCTGCGGTCCCATCACGGTGATATGCAGGCTCTCGTAGCCGTTGGTTTTCGGGATGGATATCCAGTCCTTCATGCGTTTCGGGTTCGGCTGGTACATATCGGTGATGATCGAGTAGACTTGCCAGCAGTCCGAACGTTCTTTCTCGTAAGGAGTGTCCAGGATGATACGGATGGCAAACAGGTCATATATGTCTTCAAACGGGATGTTCTGTTTTTTCAGCTTGTTGTTGATGGAATGGATGGACTTGGTACGTCCCTTGATGTCGAACCGCAGCCCGGCGTTTTCCAGCTTGCATTTGATAGGGGCGATGAACTCGGCGATATAGGCGTCGCGCGAACGTTTCGTCTCATTCAGTTTCCGTTTGATAAAGTCGTATTGCTTGCGGTCGGTATATTTCAGCGACAAGTCTTCCAGTTCGCTCTTGATCGTGTACAATCCGAGGCGGTGGGCGAGCGGGGCGTACAGATAGGAAACTTCCGTCGCCAGCCGTTTCCGGTCCTCGTCATTCTTCAATTGTTTGCCGAGGCGCATCAGGCAAAGGCGGTCGGCGATCATGATCAGGATCACGCGTACGTCTTCGGCAAACGAGAACAACAGTTTGTGGAAGTTTTCGGAGTCGACAGCCGTATTGCGGGCATAGAGGTCTGAAGTCTTCAGCAGGCGGCTGATGATCAGGGTGACATCCGCATCGAATGTTTCCTTCACTTCATCCAATGTGATGATCTTTTTCATGACCGGGCGGTAAAGCAGGAGCGCGACGACCGACGTGCGCTTCAATCCGATCTCCGTGGTGGCGATCAAAGCCGTGTCGATATTGCGGAGCAGGCCGTTGATGCCGTTTTTGTCTCGTCCGTAACAATCCAAAGCGACAACCCGGTGCATCAACTCTTTCATCTTACTCAGATCTTCTTTTTTCAGGAAAGAGTACAGATGGCGTAATAATTGCTTGTACTTGGAGAAAAACTGCTTTTTCTCCTCTTCGGTAAAGAACGGTTGTATATCCATAGTCGTCTGTCTTTTTACTGCCTGTTTGAGGGCTGTCCGTAAAACATACCGTAAAAGTAAGTTTTTCTGCGAATATCAGTGCATCTTTGTCGGGATTTTTTGGTAATCGGGAAAGATAGTGGTCGGGATGAGTCTGGTGATTTGTTCATTCAGGGGAATTTTGTATTTTTGTTTAAAAATATAAGAGGATGGAAAACTGGATGAATTGATGGATTTCGAAGGATTTTATATAAAATGGTATTCGCGTGTAAAAAGTTTCGCACGCGAATATGTCTTATCCGAAGAAGAAGCGGAAAACATTGTGCAAGATGTTTTTCTGGAATTCTACCAGAAAAAAGATGTATTGGATTTTCATGTCAACATCGTCGCTTATCTGTTCACATCTGTAAAAAATAAATGTATCGATTATTTGCGGCGCAAGTTGTTGGAACAAGAAGCCGTTTCGAAAATGCAGGAAGAGTTTGACTTGTCTTTCCGTATGAAGTTCGAGTCTTTGGAAGCGTTTGACCTGAATGATTTTTCGGAAGATCATGTAAAGGAAATGATAGAGAGGGCGCTTGCCGTTTTGCCGGATCGGTGTCGGGAAATTTTCGTCTTGAGCAAGATCGAGGGTAAAAAGCAGAAAGAAATAGCTGAGGAACTGAATGTGTCGGTCAAAACAATTGAAAGCCAAATAACGATTGCTTATAAAAAGTTGAGGGAAGAATTAAAAAACAGTTTCCCTTTATTATTATTCCTGTTGCCTTTTTAGAGCCTGTTTAAATTTTCTTCAAAAAGAACTCTCAGAAGAAAGCTGATTTAAACAAGTCCTTAGAAAAACTGAAAAAAAGATCGGATTTTTTTAGGGGGATTATTTTTGCCGTTCGTTTACTATAATAAAGAACAGTAAAGAATGGACGAGAGAATCCTTAAATATTGCGAAGGATTATTGCCTGGGCAAGAGCAGGAATGTCTTTTGAAAGAGGCACAGAATGATCCGGAATTGAAAAAACTGATAATAGAATATCAACGTTTGCATAGTTTGCTCGGGTTAATTCCGGAGAAAATAGATGTTGAGGAAGGAACCAAAGGCTATGCCGGCTTTAAAAGCAGGGTGGCAAGCCGAAGGAAAAGGGCGTTGTTGGTCTCGTTCGGGCGATATGCGGCTGTCTTGGTGCTGTCTTTTATTTCGGCATGGATGCTGGCGTCATTCTATTTCTCGAAGGAGGGTTTCGGAAAAAAAGAACTGATTGCTTCCCGGCAAGAATTGTTCGTCCCTCCGGGGCAGCGTGCGGAACTGACGTTGCCCGACGGCACGAAAGTCTGGCTGAACGCTGGTTCTCGGTTGTCATATCCCTCTTTTTTCACGAACGAACGGAAAGTGGTTTTGTCTGGTGAAGGTTTCTTCGACGTGGCCAAGAATGAGTCATCTCCTTTTATTGTGTCCACTCAAGCGATAGATATCAAGGCTGTAGGTACGCGGTTCAATGTTTTCAGCTATCCGGATGGCGATTATACCGGCGTCTATCTTCAGGAGGGAAAGGTCAAGGCTTATTTCCCGTCGGAAGAGGCGAAAGGAATCGTGCTGTTGCCGGAACAGTATTTGCTCCAGAAGGATGGACGGTTGGAACTTTCGGTAATGGATTCGGATGAACTGCTTTGGAGGGAAGGCATTTATGCGTTCAAAAGACAGAAGTTGGGGAATATTATAAAGAAGTTGGAGCTGTATTACGATATCGAGATCGTTGCATCGGACCATGAAATATTGGATTATGAATATGTCGGGAAATTCCGTCAGCGGGATGGTGTGATGGAAATACTTCGGGTGATCCAGCGGATACATGGATTTAAGATTCGCAGGCACGAAGAGGAAAATCGGATCGTGCTCAGTAAATAAATAGTATCAACCTTTTAATATAATTATGTATGAGTCCATGAAGAACAAAAAAATCGGCAGATATTGGCGTATCTACCGATTTGGCGAAAAGCAAACCCGTTAGTGATCAAAAAACAGTATTTACTTAACAAAACAAAGATATGGAATTAAATCCTTTGTTAACGCATAAGTTATGCCCTAAATTATTAAAAAAAGCATTCAAGATTATGAAGATAACCTTTTTATGCATGTTTGTTTTTGTTTCGCAATTGTTTGCCGTGAATGGCGAGGCGCAGAATAAGATTGTGAAACTACAGTTTGAAAATCTTTCCATTGAAGATCTTTTTGGGGAAATCGAGAAACAGACCGATTACCTGATCGTCTACAGCACAAGTGAAATCAAATCGAATTTCAATGTTTCGTTGAATAAGAAACAGGCCCAAGTTTCCGAATTGCTGGATGAGGCGTTGAAAGGGCGTGGTATGAAGTATGAGCTTTCGGGCAACTATATCATCTTGTCTCCTTTGGCAAAAAACAACAAGGAACAGCAGGCGGGTCATACGGTTTCCGGAATTGTGAAAGACCAAAAAGGCGAACCGGTGGTCGGGGCCAATGTAATGGAGAAAGGGACGACGAACGGCATTATCACGGATGCAGATGGACGGTTTACGCTGAAAGTCTCTTCTAATGCCGTGTTGTCAATTTCTTTTATCGGGTATCGACCGGTCGAAGTGAAGGTCGGAAATCAGCGGTCTTTGTCTATTACTTTGAATGAGGACATGGAGATACTGGATGAAGTGGTGGTTGTCGGCTATGGTTCGCAACTGAAAAAAACGGTGACGGGCGCGATCTCTTCCGTCAAGGCGAAAGACTTGGAAGCTCCGAATGCCGTAAGTGCAGATAATTTGTTACAAGGGAAAGTCGCAGGTTTGAGTATCACACAAAATTCCGCACAACCGGGGTCAGGCATGTCTGTCAATATTCGAGGTGCGCTTTCTCCGAATGGTTCCAACAGCCCGTTGTATGTGATTGACGGAGTGATTATCAGTTCCGAATCAAACAAAGCGTCAAAGGTCGGGCCGTCCGGCTTGTTAGGTACGGCTTTGAGAGATGGTTCGGACCGGAGTCCTTTGGCAACATTGAACCCTAACGATATTGCTTCGATTGATGTCTTGAAGGATGCGAGTGCTACGGCCATTTATGGTTCGTCGGCTGCAAACGGCGTGATTTTAATTACGACGAAGAAAGGGCAGAGCGGACGTCCGAAAGTGACATACAGCGGTTCATTCTCTGTACAAGGCGTAAATAAGTATTTCGACATGCTGAATGCTCAGGATTTCATGAACGCGGCAAATTTGGGCATGAAAGAGCAATGGCTGTATATCAATAAGTATTATCCGTATGGTCCGACACCGGCTCCTGCTTCCGGTTGGGCAGTGTTGTATGATGAGAATCAGTTGAAGCAGACCGAGTCGCATGATCATTTTGACGAAATAAGCCGTACCGGCCTGATCCATAATCACAATGTCTCTCTCAATGCTGGTAGCGAGCGGTTTAAAGTCTACGCCTCCTTCAATTACTACGATCATAAGTCGGTTATGAAAACGAACGATCTGGAACGTTTCAGCGGGCGTATCAATGTGGAGGCTGATTTCAGTAAATATTTGAAATTGAATGTGGCAAGTATGTATTCTCTCTTGAGCGCGAACAACCCGTCTTCGGGGCATTGGAGAGCGAATGCCAATGAGGCGAACCAAACGAATGCAGCCTTATATTTTTCTCCGCGCCTTCCGTTGGAGGATGAAAACGGCAACCTGACATTGCCTGAAAATGCGATGACGGCGAATCCGTTGGCCTGGAGCTATATGAGAGACAAGACAACGACCAAACGTTTGATGTTTGCTCCGAATCTGGAAATCAGAATTTTACCGGAATTGAAAGCGAATGTGCAGATTTCTGTCGATAAGACAGACGAAAATCGTGATGTATTCTCACCGACTAAATCGATTTTACCTCAACAGACACAGCGTAACTTCGGCGGTTATTCCAACGCATACAATAATAATTATGGTATCGAAGAATATTTGAGCTACGACAAACAGTTCGGACGGGATCACCGTTTGAATGTTGTGCTCGGTACGGGATATTATGTGACATCCGGTAACAATTATTCTGTTACCGTCTTTAATTTCCCGTCTGATGCACTTGAAAACAATTATCTGGAATTGTCGTCTGATGTAGATGAAACGACTTATAATTCGGGGAGATGGGAACGGAACAAATTGTCTTATTTCGGACGTTTCAACTATACGTTCAAAGACCGGTATACGATTGGTGGTACATTGCGTAACGATGGTTCTTCCGTATTTGCTGCCAATCACAAATGGGGATGGTTCCCGGGTGTTTCTGCAGCATGGACTGTTTCGGAAGAGAATTTCATGAAACAGCAGAAGGTGGTGGATTTCCTGAAAGTGAGAGCCGGTATCGGTACTTCCGGTAATGAAAGTATTTTGACGGGTGGAAACTATAGCCTGACGACTTATGGCATGGCGACCGGTGCATTCTATTATTACAATGGGCTTTTACATAAGGGAATCGTTCAGAAGCAGAAAGGAAACAAAGACTTGAAATGGGAAACGGATGTGACGGTCAATGCCGGGTTGGATTTCGGATTGTTCGATGGTCGTTTGAGCGGTAGTTTCGATTACTATGTACGTACGGCGAAGGATTTGCTTGATTTTACATCTTTGCCTGCGACTGATATGGTGGCTACTTTGGCAAAGAACATCGGCTCGACACGAAGTACTGGATTTGAAATCGGTCTGAAAGGGGTGATTATGGAGGAGAAAGACTTCGACTGGACGGCTTACCTGAACATGAGCCACAACCATTCATACTGGGTGGAACGGAATCCGGAAGTAGACATTGCCCCCTGGATCAAGGAGAAGGATGATTTGAGCCCGATTTACGGTTGGAAGACAAACGGTATTTTCCAGTCGCCGGAGGAGGTACAACAATATATTTCCAATGGTAAGGTGCTTCAGCCGGATTCTTATGCCGGAAACAAGAAATTTGTCGATATCAACGGTGACGGTGTGCTAAATGATGACGATATCGTGAAGCTGGGCAACAATGAGCCTAAGATGCATTTCGGTTTGGGTACGAGTTTCCGGATCAAGAATGTGATGGTCGATCTCGATACCTATGGTGTGTTGGGACGAAAAACGTATGATCAGTGGATACATCGCGGTTTGTGCGACAGCAAGATCAATACCAGTTACCGGTATAAGGAAGTCTGGACTTCGTTTAATACATCGGGGTGGTGGCCGGGTATTGCACCTAATGCGGCAGCAAACAGCAATAAGTCGGGAACCGATGATTTTTCTTTGCAGAACACGCATTATTGGCGCTTTAAGAATATCAAAGTGACTTATTTGTTGCCGAAAGATTGGATGAAAAAGAGCAAGGTTGCTTCGAATGCTTCGGTTTACCTGGATTTGCAGAACACATTGTTGTTGACGAACTACGAGGGACTGGATCCGGAAATGGAACAAAACGCGTCTCCGCTCCCCATTCCGTTTACAGTCGTTTTAGGTGTCGATATAACTTTTTAATTTAAATGAATCATGAAAACGAAAATAATAGCTTCTTTGTTGGTTTTGTGCATGACTGCATGGTTTAATTCGTGCGATTTGGATTCCAAGGTTTACTCTTCGTTTTCGGAAACGAACTTTCCGAAAACGGAAGAGGATGCGCGCTCTATGTTGACCGGGTTGTATGCCTATTTTAAATGTAATTCGGGTGCGGTGAATGATAATAGCAACGGTGCTTGGGTTTGGCCGCTCTTCACAACCGGTTATGGCGGATGGGTCGGACTGTCGGAGATGACGACCGATGAAGTTTTTAATATCGAACATCAGGAAATCCACTTCAACTGGGGTAGCGCGTTCGATACCTATTCGACTTATGCGGTGAGTCGTAATATTACGCGTGCGACTTATATACTGGATGTTTTCAGCAAACTGACGGAGATGGATAAGGACGTGAAGAATGAACTGATGGCCGAGACGAAATGTTTGAGAGCCTGGATGATGTTTTGCTTTTACGATATGTATGGACCGATACCGGTTGTTACCGATCCGGCCAAAATCGACAATATCGTATATGAACCGCGTCCTTCGAAAGAAGAATACTTCAACCAGATGGTAAAGGACCTGACGGAAGCACTCCCGTATCTGTATGACAAGACCAATAATACAGAAAATTGGGGACGGGTGAACAAAGGGGTTGCTGCCATGCTGCTGATGAAGTTATATATGAACGATCACCAGTACGACAAGGCACTCCCCTATGCCGAAAGCCTGACACAAATGGGATATACGCTGTCCGACGATTACAGCAAGGTGTTCAGTGAAGAGCACAATAATGAGAATATTTGGTCGGTTCCGAGTGGGCAGCAGATGGGGAACGAATGGTTTTTCTATATGATTCCTCCTTCTTGTGCCGAGGTTTGCGGGATAAAGGTTGCGCCTTACTGGGGGGTGACGCTGATGCCGTGGGAGTTTTACGATACGTATGCGAAAGAAGACAAGCGTTTGGCCGGTATTGCTGACCGCTATATCGGTACGGACGGAACTTTGTATTCGCGTGAAGGCAATCAAGGAGAGCGTTTGCCGTATGGTGCAGTTATCGTCAAGTATCTGTTACCGAAGGAACAGACGCAAGCCGGTAATATACCGTTGGTGGTCTGCCGTTATGCGGATGTCATTCTTTCATTGGCAGAGATTGAAAATGAGTTGAACGGACCGACCGACAAGGCTTTGGGATATTTGAAACGGATTACCGACCGTTCGGGCGTCACGCATACGATTCCGGCAGACATCCGGACAAGCAAGGATAAGTTTAAGGAGTTCCTGTTGGCTGAACGTGGACGTGAACTATATTTTGAAGGTTGGAGACGTCAGGATATGATCCGTTTCGGCAAATATATCGAATATGGCTTGAGTAAGGGATATCCGGCCAAGGATTATATGACTTTGTTCCCGATTCCGCCGAAGGTCATTATCGAATCAGGTGGTATTGTTAAGAACAATCCGGGGTATGAATAATTGCCAGGTGAAGGTATGTGTCCTAATAGGTTCTCGATGAAGTGAACATGGAGTTTTAAGGGGAAGGACAAAAGATGAATCTGAATCGTCATTGATTCTGAACTATATTCTTTTGTTCTTCTGTTATTTTGTTAGAAATTTTATGTGGAGAGTTTAATTGTAAAATTGTATCGTGATGAAGAAAAAAGTAGAGTATTCACTTGCTACATTATTTTTCCTGTTCAGTTTTACCCTGCAACTGTATGGAAAAGGCAATATAGGAAAAGATATTATTTCCGTTATTCAATTTGGAATCAAAAATGACGGTTCGGTTATTGGTGCAGAATTGAATGATTTGGTAAGAGATAGTTATGGGAAAACACTGTTTTTTCCGGCAGGAACATATAATTTGTCGGAGCCGATCGTACTTCCGTTTGATTATACGAAAAATGTCAATATCGTGTTTGACAAAAATGCGTTGGTGAAAAGTGATATCCGATTAGAAGCTTTGTTGAAAATAGGTTATTCCGAAATGTCGACACCGGATGTCACTCATCGGCGTTTTTCTTATATTGAGGGAGGCATGTTTGATTGTTCAAATGTAGACAATGGTATTATGGTTAACGGACTGAAACAATTAGTGTCTTTAAAATATATAAGTTTATTCAAAGGGCGGAAGACACATATCCGGATCAGTGTATCGGACGACTTTGTAGGAACAGGAAGCAGCGATACCAAAATTGACAACATTACGATACAAGGTATTTCTTCTAATGAAGAGGTTTACGGTATTTATATAGACCAATCTTGTTGTGACTGTAAGATATCCAATACATTTATATATAGTACCAAATATGCTCTTGTTACGAAATCTGCAGGACACATATTGAATAATGTGCATATTCTTTCCATGCATACGGGAGGTGGATTGGACCTGGGAGTGGACAATTATCGGCAAACGGAAGGCATACGCGTCGAAAGTGACGGTTTTTTCGTCTTTAATGAGATTTATTTTGATACCATAGACAAATCTATTGTCATAGAAGCAGACAAAAAACCGACGTTGATTCTGGATAAAAATATATTTTATTCCTATTTGAAGGATTTCGGAACCTCTTTTCTTTATAAAGATCCGTCTGCTGTCACTCCGTTTCAGGTAAAGATATCGAACAGTATCATAGAAGTGCCCAATCAAGGATATAAAATATTTGATATCAATCCTATTCTTATCGGTCATGACAGTGAGGGCAATTTTTCATTTGTCAATTGTGCGTTAAGAAATTCCCAGTTGTTGAATCCTTTGGATGTATCGCTGACGCAACGGGTGAGGAGTAGGAGAAGCGATGCTTTGTTAGCCGCAGGTCGCTTTGCATCCAATAACCGATGGATTCCTGTAGGTGCGATCGTTGCTTCGGATGCCCGTAGTTTGCTGAGAATTGATCTGTCGGAGGATTGTTCCATCGAATTGGATGTTTTTTTCTGCAAAGGAGAAAGGCCTCGGATTAAGAGCCGTCTTATGGAAAATTCAGAATCTGTTTCTTTTCAAATGGGATATTCGGTTGTAGGTTCCTATTGTGTATTATTATTGAAACCTGTGAATGGAAAAATCTCTCCTGTTGTCAGTGACATATTAGGAACCGGTTTGTTTATGCCTGTTCCGTCCAAGGAGATTTGCTATTCATTGGATGCATATGGGATTAAAGAGGAATCGGAAATAGTTTTGTTATTGGAAAAATAGGAATATATTTACTGGACATTTTGCAAAAATACTATTTATATGAAGTTTTTTTATCAGACGTTGCTTGCATTACGAAGGCTGGTTTTATATGACACCTTAATTTGATCTCTTTATTGGCTTGTTTGATATTTATCTTTATATTTGCGATTGTACGTTAATAGATTATTAACTTATTAAAAAGATATACTATGTTAAACGCAAAAGACTTAGAGTTACTGGCGGCTAAAGGGATCGGCGAAAAGCAGATTGAAGAACAATTGGCTTGCTTCGTGAAAGGGTTTCCTTTCCTGGAAATTACAGCATCGGCGTCGGTCGAGAGAGGGATTATGATGATCCCGCAGGAAAAACAGGCAACTTACATGGATGCCTGGAATGCTTATCTGGCAAAGAATAAGAAGATCGTGAAGTTCGTGCCGGCTTCGGGTGCGGCAAGCCGTATGTTCAAGAACTTGTATGAATTCTTGTCCGCCGGATACGACGAGCCTCAGAATGCGTTTGAGAAGAAGTTCTTCGACGATATCAGGAAGTTTGCTTTCTATGATGCCTTGAACCGGGTTTGCATCGAGAATGAGGCGAAGGATATCCCGGCGCTAATGGCTGTCGGACAGTACAAAACCATTGTTGCCAACCTGCTGGAGCCGAAAGGGCTGAACTACGGGCAGCTACCGAAAGGCCTGCTGCTTTTCCATTCTTATCCGAAGGCTGTCCGCACGGCGATGGAAGAACACCTGGCGGAAGGGGCGATGTATGCGAAGAACAATGCCGGAGAAGTCAACATCCATTTCACGGTGTCGCCCGAACATAAGGCGTTGTTCGAACAGTTGGTTGCCGCAAAGGCGGGGGATTATGAAGAGAAATTCTCTGTAAAATACGATATCTCGTTCAGTGCACAGAAACCGAGTACCGACACGATCGCTGCCGATATGGAAAACAATCCGTTCCGCGACAAGAACGGTAGTTTGTTGTTCCGTCCGGGCGGCCACGGCGCTTTGATCGAGAACTTGAACGACGTGGATGCCGATGTGGTATTTGTCAAGAACATCGACAATGTCGTGCCGGACAGTTTCAAATGTTCGACCGTTATCTTCAAGAAGGTGATCGCCGGCGTGCTGGTCTCTTTGCAGGAACGTATCTTCAAGTATCTGGAATTGATCGATAGCGGCAAGTATTCGCACGACCAGGTGGAAGAGATGATCCGTTTCCTTCAGGAAGATCTGTGTGTGAAGAACCCGGAAACGAAATTGCTGGAAGATGCCGAGCTGATCCTTTATATAAAGAGCAAGCTGAATCGTCCGTTGCGCGTCTGCGGTATGGTGAAGAATGTCGGCGAGCCGGGCGGTGGCCCGTTCCTGGCTGTCAATTCGGACGGGACCGTTTCTTTGCAGATTCTTGAAAGCTCGCAGATCGACTTGAAAGATCCCGAAAAGAAAGCGATGTTCGAAAAGGGCACGCATTTCAATCCGGTGGATCTGGTCTGCGCGTTGAAGAACTATAAAGGCGAGAAGTTCAACTTGCCGGATTATGTGGACAAGAACACCGGCTTTATCTCCTATAAAAGCAAGGATGGGCGTGAGCTGAAAGCGCTGGAATTGCCCGGTTTGTGGAACGGTGCGATGAGCGACTGGAATACAGTCTTTGTCGAAGTGCCTGTCGAAACCTTCAATCCGGTCAAGACGGTGAACGATTTGCTCCGTCAGGAACACCAATAAACAAAAAAGGGCGACCGTTCGGTCGCCCTTTTTTGTTTAAATCTTCGGGAGTTCCCAGGGAGCCCTGTATTCCTTGCATAAGTATTTGTCGGCTTCTGCGTCGTGGAAGCTCTTTCCGTCCCAGCTCAGTTTCTTTCCCGTCCGGTAGGCGATGTTGCCCAATTGGGAGAACTTGGCGATATGGGCGCCGATCTCGATGCTGGCATTACAGTTGCGGTTGCGCGACTTGATGCACTCCAGATGGTTCTTCACGTGCAGGTTCAGCCCGCCTTCGCCGTATGCTTTCTTCAAAGGAACGGCTTCCATGCGGGGTTTGCCGTTTACCTTTTCGGGGATTACTTCCCAGCCGCCCCGGTCAATGACCAATGTCCCGTTTTCTCCGACAAATCCCAAGCCGTGGTTGCGTCCGTAAGCTCCGTCGTCGATACCGATCGCATGGTCCCACATGACGGTAAAGTCGTCAAATGTATAAATTGTCTGTAATAAGTCAGGCGTCTCGCAGGCGTCGTCCGGATATCCGAATTTGCCGCCCGAGGCCATGATGGAGTTCGGAGCCGTCACGTTCATCCCGTATAGGGCATAGTCGAGCAGATGCACGCCCCAGTCCGTCATCAGTCCGCCGGCATAATCCCAGAACCAGCGGAAGGTGAAATGGAAACGGTTGCGGTTGAACGGGCGTTTGGGGGCCGGTCCCAGCCACATGTCATAGTCCACTCCCGCAGGAACGGGTTCGTCCGGCTTGACCGGGATGGAAGGACACCAACCTTGATATGAGAAGACGCGAACAGTACGGATCTTGCCTAACTGTCCGCTGTGCACGAATGCCATGGCATCCTGCCAGTGCGGATCGCTGCGTTGCCATTGTCCTACCTGCACCACCCGGTTGTACTTCTCGGCGGCGCGCACCATGATATTACATTCTTCGATGCTGTTACCCAAAGGCTTTTCGCAGTAAACATCTTTACCCGCCTGGCATGCGGCTACCATTTGCAGGCAGTGCCAGTGGTCGGGCGTACCGACGATGACGACGTCGATATCTTTGTTGTCGATCAGCTTGCGCCAGTCTTTATAAAGATGTTTGACCTTTTTGCCTGTGATCTTTTGCGTATCGGCCGCCCGGTTGTTGAGCACTTCGTCGTCGATGTCGCATAGCGCGATGCACTCGACTTCCGGATTCCGGAGGAATGCTTGCAGGTCTGAAAACCCCATCCCTTTACAGCCAATCAGTCCGACGCGTATTTTGTCGTTCGCCCCAACGCTTCCGGGGGCGGCATTGATAAAGAACGGACTCATGGAAAATCCGGCGCCTAATAAGGCTGCCTGCCGGATAAAATCTCTTCGTGTTGTCATGGTCTTAATGAATTAGATGTTATGAGTTATTGAGCCAAATGTATGAATAAAAGGGGTACGGTACAATAAGAGCCTGTTTAAATTTTGTTCAAAAAGTTTTTTTCAACTTCTTTTGAGTTTCTTTCCGGTCTGTTTTCCTGTTTTTATTCGTCACATAGCCCGCTATGCTCCTTATAAAAACAGAAAAATATCCTCAAAAAGAACTCTCAAAAGAATGTTGAACAAAATTTAAACAGGCTCTAAAAACTGTGATAAAAATAGAAATGCGGTGGCTTTTCCCGGAAAGGTGCGTGTTTTCCGGACTTGTACAGTGGCGGGAGCGGAAAGTATCGTAGACATGAAGCCGAAAGTTTCGTTCTTGCCCGTTTGCAGGCTTTTTACACCCAAAAAGAATAAAGCAGGCCGGTGAAGGCTATGCAAAATTTATTTCAGGAAAATTAAAACATGCTTTGATATAGACGATATTAATGCTTATCTTTGGCGAATTAATTTTTTAGTCCAATATAAAATAAATTATCATGAAAGAAAACACGAAGAAAGGGGTAACCCGTCGGGAGTTCCTCGGCCTTTCCGCTCTTGGATTGGCAAGTTTGACCATCTTGCCCAGTTGGGCTGTTAATGGTGTGCGCATCGCACCGAGTGATCGCGTTGTTTTAGGTTTTGTCGGATTGGGGCAACAAGGTTTGTCGGATTTCCAGAGTTTTTCGACTTGTCCGGGTGTGCAGGTTGCCGCTTGCTGTGACGTGGACTCTTTGAAGCGGGAACGTTTCAAACGGCGCGTGGAAGCTTGGCAGAAGTCCTGTAATGTGGCTTCCCGTTGCGATATGTACGAGTTTTATGAAGACATGTTGGACCGTAAGGACATCGACGTGATTGAAGTGGCCACACCTGACCATTGGCATGCCTTGGTCGCTATCCACGCTTGTCAGAGCGGCAAGGATGTCTATTGCCAGAAACCGCTGGCCTATACTATTACCGAAGGTTTGGCCGTGGCCCGTGCCGTGCGCGATAATAATCGCGTGTTCCAGATCGGTAGCCAGCAACGCTCAAGCAAGGAGTTCCAAGATGCGATCGCACTGGTCCGTGCCGGCAAGATCGGCCATATCGAAAAGATATATGCCCGGGTCGGCGAACCTCCGAAACCGCTCGACTTGCCGGAAATGCCTGTGCCGGCTAATTTGAATTTTAACCAGTGGATGGGTCCGTTGAATGATCCGAAGGTGCATTACCATCCCGACCTTTGTCCTCCCATATCGCTTGAACCCGAACAGAACGAGAAGTTGTGGGGAGCATGGCGTTGGTATCAGGAAACCGGAAATGGCTATACGGCCGACTGGGGCGCGCACATGTTCGACATCGCACAGGCCGCTATCGGTATGGACGGGTCCGGTCCGGTCGAATTTATCCCGAAAGGATATAAAGGAACGGAGTATGCGACGATGAAATACGCCAATGGCATTGTGATGACCGAACAGCCTTACCGGGAAGATAATGCCAACGCGCAAGGCATCAAGTTCATCGGCGATAAGGGATGGTTGAAAGTGGCCCGCGGTTATATCGAATGTTCCGACCCGTCTTTGTTGCCGAAGAAGGAACAGAAAGTCGGTAAGGGTGAATATGAAGTAAGTTCTCCGCACATGCAGAATTTTATCGACTGCGTCCGTTCACGCAAAAATCCGATTGCCCCGGTAGAAGTGGGTTGTAGCACGAATACGCTTTGCTGCTTGCAGAATATTGCCCGCGAACTGGGACGTCCCGTCCATTGGGACCCGGCAACTTTGAGCTTCAATGGGGATAAGGAAGCCGAATCGCATCGCCTGTACTGGTACGAATACAGGAATCCGTACAAATTGCCGTATTGTAACAAATAAGGAAGATAAGAGGTAAAGAAAGGGATCGTGCCGAAAAGCCATCCGCCTTCTCTCTCGGGAGAAAGGTGGGAAATGGTTTTTGGCACATCCCTTTTTTTGTATATTTTTCGGTTCGGATAGTGATTATTCCGTCCGCTCTGTTTAATTTTGCCAAATCCAGACAAAAAACATAATGTATCATGAAAGCGAATCAATTATTTCTTTTGACGGGTTTGGCAACTGTGGCTCTTCCCGCCTGTGTACGGAAAGACAAAAAAGAGGTGTCGGAGAAACCCATGAATATTCTCTATATCATGTGCGACGATCATTCTTACCAGACAATCAGTGCGTATGATCACCGTTTTATTGAAACTCCTAACATCGACCGGATCGCCGGCGAAGGCGTACGGTTTACGAACAGTTTTGTCGCCAACTCTTTGAGCGGTCCCAGCCGTGCTTGTTTGTTGACGGGCAAGCACAGCCACAAGAATGGCTTTACCGATAATACGAAACGTTTCGACGGCAGCCAGCAGACGTTCCCCAAGTTGTTGCAGCAGGCCGGCTATCAGACCGCCGTCGTAGGGAAGTGGCATCTGACTTCCGATCCTACCGGTTTCGATTACTGGAATATCCTGACCGGACAGGGGGATTATTATAATCCGTACTTTATCGATAACGGAGAGAAAAGACAGATCGAAGGCTATGCCACGAACATCACGACGGACTTGGCTTTGGACTGGTTGGACAACAAGCGTGATAAAGACAAACCTTTCTGTCTCTTGCTTCATCACAAGGCGCCTCATCGTACCTGGATGCCGGATACTTGCGATTTGGATCTGTATGAAGATGTTGTTTATCCGGTTCCCGAAACGTTCTATGATAAATATGAAGGACGTATTGCCGCTTCCGAACAGGAGATGAGCATCATCAAGGATATGGATCTCGTGTATGACCTGAAGATGGCGGATAAGGAAAACGAAATCCACACGACGACCGGCCTTGAGGAAAGCGGCCGTAGCTTGTATAACCGGATGACGCCGGCACAGAAAGCAGCCTGGGACAAGCACTATGATCCGATTATTAAGAAATTTAAGGAACAGAAGTTGACCGGAAAGGCATTGGCCGAATGGAAATACCAGCAGTACATGCATGATTATATGCGGGTGATCCATTCTGTAGACCGTAATGTCGGCCGTGTGTTGGATTATATGAAGAAAAGCGGTTTATTAGAGAACACTATTATTGTCTATACTTCCGACCAAGGGTTCTATATGGGTGAACACGGCTGGTTCGACAAACGTTTCATGTATGAAGAATCTTTCCGTACGCCGATGCTGGTACGTTTTCCGGGTGGTGTTAAAGGCGACATTCCCGAAATGGTCCAGAATATCGACCATGCAGCTACATTCCTGCAATTGGCTGGCGTTCCTGTTCCCGAAGATATCCAGGGTGACTCTTATTTGCCTTTGTTGAAGGGGGAAAAGCCGAAAGACTGGCGTACCTCTTTGTATTATCATTTCTACGAATATCCGGCGGAACATGCTGTGAAACGTCATTATGGCGTCCGTACCGACCGTTATAAATTAATCCGTTTCTACGATGATATCGATGTGTGGGAACTTTATGACCTGCAAAACGATCCGATGGAAATGCACAACATCTATAACGAACCGGGCAACGAATCCCTGATCGATAGCCTGAAAACCGAACTGCGCAAATTGCAGGAACAATATGACGACCCGATTGAAACGGAGTTGGCAAATGCAAGGAAATAAGAGAGATAAAACAAAAAAGGCATTCATCTTTGAATGCCTTTTTTTGTTATTTGCTGTAAGGTTGTGGAGCATATCGGACTCGAACCGATCACCTTCAGACTGCCAGTCTGACGCTCTAGCCAGATGAGCTAATGCCCCGTGTGACTTATTTTCGAATGCAAATATAGGGCTTTTCCTGATATAACCACTATCTTTGCAGACATTTTTTATGAAAAATAAGATGATTGTTTATAATACAACGTTCCATATAGAGAAAGATATTCTGGATGAAGGTCTGGATTATCTGAAAAAACAGTATATCCCGAAAGCCGTGGAGAGCGGTTTCCTGCAGCGGCCGTGCCTGCGGCGCGTGATGCAGGCGGCGGAGGAGGGGGAAGGCGTCAGTTTCTCCGTCCAGTTTCATGTTAAGAATGTCGATACGTTGGATTTCTGGTTGCGGAACGAAGGAAATAACCTTCACCGGGCGCTGGTTGCCCGTTTCGGTCATAAGATTGCCGGCTTTAGTACCCTGCTGGAAGAGATAAACTGGGAGAAATGACGAAAGAACGTGTCATATTAGGTATTGACCCTGGTACGATCGTAATGGGGTACGGCGTGCTGAAGATCGAAGGTAATAAACCGAAATTGGAAGCTATGGGCATACTCCAATTGAATAAATACGAGGATCATTATCTACGGCTCCGTAAGATTTTTGAGCGGGTATTGGGGCTTATCGACCAGTATCATCCGGACGAACTGGCCATTGAGGCTCCGTTTTTCGGGAAGAACGTGCAAAGTATGTTGAAACTGGGCCGTGCACAGGGAGTCGCTATGGCTGCCGCGCTTGAACGGGATATCCCGATATTTGAATACGCCCCGCTGAAGATCAAGATGTCCATTACCGGAAACGGGAATGCGGCAAAAGAACAAGTGGCCGGCATGCTACAGCGTTATCTGCGTATCCCGGAAACATCCATGTTGCCGCAATTGGATGCGACAGACGGATTGGCGGCTGCCGTTTGTCATTATTTCCAGACGAATAATCCGGTACAGGAAAAGAAATATACCGGTTGGAAGGACTTTATCGCAAAGAATCCGGGGAAGGTCCGTTGAAACAAAAAGAGAGTGTGTTAGAATAGATTTTATTGATAATTATAAATTCTACTTTAACACACCCTTTAATCCCTCTCAATAGGGCAAGCAAATGGCTTTTCGATACACGCCTTTTCTCAAAGATACTTTCTCTCTCTCTGTATGTTGCGTGCTGATCGGCCTATACGATGCCTTGTGCCATCATTGCTTTGGCTACTTTCATGAAACCTGCGATGTTTGCGCCTTTCACATAGTTGATGTATTGATTTTCCTTTCCGTGTTCGACACATTGTTGGTGGATGGCGCTCATGATCTGATGTAGTTTGTCATCTACTTCGGCCGCGGTCCAGGAAATGTGCATGGCGTTCTGAGTCATTTCCAGGCCGGAAGTGGCGACACCACCGGCATTGACAGCTTTACCCGGGGCAAAGAGCTGCTTGTGTTCGATGAACAGGTCGACAGCTTCGGCCGTGCATCCCATGTTGGAGACTTCGGCTACGCATAATGTCTTGTTCTCGATAAGCTTGCGCGCGTCGTCAGCGTCCAACTCGTTCTGAGTGGCGCAAGGCAGCGCGATATCCACTTTCTGTTCCCAGGGTTTCTTGCCTGGATAGAAGGTAGAACCGGGGAATTCTTCGGCGTAAGGGGCTACGATGTCATTACCGGAGTTACGCAGTTCCAGCATATAATCGATCTTTTCGCCGGAAATGCCGTCCGGATCATAGATATAACCGTCCGGGCCGGAGATGGTGACGACCTTTGCACCCAGCTCGGTGGCTTTTGTCGCGGCTCCCCAGGCGACGTTTCCGAAACCGGAGACGGCGACCGTCTTGCCTTTGATGTCTATGCCATGAGTTTCCAACATCTGGTTGACGAAATACAAGGCTCCGAAACCGGTCGCTTCGGGACGGAGGATGGAACCGCCGAACTCCATGCCTTTGCCTGTGAACGTGCCGGTGTTCTCGCGGGCCAGCTTCTTGTACATGCCGTACATATAACCGACTTCGCGTCCGCCTACGCCGATATCGCCTGCCGGAACATCGCGGTCCGGTCCGAGGTTACGCCATAATTCGAGGATGAACGCTTGGCAGAAACGCATGATTTCCGCATCACTCTTTCCGCGGGGAGCAAAGTCGGAACCGCCTTTGCCACCGCCCATCGGCAAAGTCGTCAAGGCGTTTTTGAAAGTCTGCTCGAATCCCAGGAACTTCAATATGGACAGGTTGACAGAAGGATGGAAACGGATACCTCCCTTGTACGGGCCGATCGCGTTGTTGAATTGCACACGATATCCCAAGTTTACTTGTATTTCCCCTTTGTCGTCCACCCAAGGCACACGGAAGGTAAAAATGCGTTCCGGTTCAACCAACCGTTCGATGATTTTAGCTTTCTCGAATTCGGGATGCTGGTTGTATACTTCTTCAATTGAAAGAAGAACTTCTTTTACTGCTTGCAAATACTCCTTTTCGCCCGGATGTTTTGCTTCCAGTGCTGATAAGATTACTTCTGTCTTCATAGTATATAATTTCTTTTTGAGATAACATTCTGTTTGCAAATGTAGGGAATAACTTGGGACGGCAAAACATTTTGCTTACTTTTTGATAGTTGCTTTTTATGTTATTGAACAATGTTCTTCAGGCGTTGTTTCCTGTTGCTTATTTTTTCATTACATTTGGGGCTGTTAATTCTATCAAACCATTATGAGCGGAATACCGGATTTTAAGAACCTTGTGTTTAAGGACACATCATTCGCCAATCTAATGAATAAGCGTATATATAATGTATTGCTTATCGCTACAAAATATGATGCCTTCATGCTGGAGGACGACGGGCGGGTGGACGAGCAGATATTCAACGAGTATACGTCACTCAGCCTCCGTTACCCTCCTCGTTTCACACAGGTGACGACAGAGGAGGAGGCACTTGCCGAGTTGAAAAACCGTAATTTCGAACTGATCATCTGCATGCCGAATATGGATAACCGCGATATTTTTGCGGCGGCGACGGAAATCAAGGTTCATTATCCCAATATACCGATCGTAGTCCTTACCCCCTTCTCGAAAGAGGTGTCCAAGCGGATTGCCAATGAAGATTTGAGTGCGATCGACTATGTGTTTAGCTGGTTGGGAAATGCGGAGCTGCTGCTTGCCATCATCAAGCTGATCGAGGACAAGATGAATGCGCCGGATGATACGGCCAGTGTCGGTGTGCAGATTATCTTGTTGGTGGAAGATTCCGTCCGTTTCTATTCGTCGGCTTTGCCGCATTTGTATAAGTTCGTGCTGGAGCAGAGCCAGATGTTTGCGAAAGAGGCATTGAACGACCATCAGCGTACGTTGCGTATGCGCGGGCGTCCCAAGATCAAGTTGGCGCGTACCTACGAGGAGGCTGTCCGTATCTTCAACCAGTATCGTGATAATATGCTGGGGATCATCTCGGACATGAGTTTTATGCACGACGGCGTGAAAGATCCCTATGCCGGATACAAGTTCGGACAGTATGTGCGGAAGACCGGCCTGATCATTCCATTCGTGCTGGAATCGTCGGAGGCCGGCAATAAAGTATATGCAAAGGAGTTGGGGGCTTCCTTTATCGACAAGAATTCCAAGAGTTACCCGCAGGATCTGAGGAAGAAGATCATGCAGCGTTTCGGTTTCGGCGACTTCGTTATCTTGAACCCGCAGACGAAAGAAGAGATCATGCGCATTAAGGATTTGAAGGACTTGCAGAAGAAGGTCTTTCAGATACCCGACGATTCGCTGGTTTACCACTTGAGCCGTAACCATTTCTCCCGCTTCTTCTATTCCCGTGCCATGTTTCCTCCGGCAGAAGTGCTGAAGCGTGTGGATGTGAGCGACTACAAGGATATGGATGAGGCGCGTAAGTTGATTTTCGACCTGATCGTGCAGTATCGCCGGATGAAGAACTCCGGTGTCGTTGCGGTCTATCAGAAGGAGCGTTTCGACGAATACAGCAATTTTGCCCGTATCGGAGACGGTTCGCTGGGAGGAAAGGGCAGAGGCCTGGCGTTCATCGGAGCGATGGTGAAGCGTTATCCCAAGCTGGAACATGATCATTTTGCAGTGACTATTCCGAAGACAGTCGTGATCTGTACGGATATCTTCGACGAGTTTATGGAGACAAACGAATTGTATCCGCTTGCTTTGAGCGATGTGGATGATGAGACGATTTTGAAATATTTCCTGCGTGCCGGTCTTCCCGCTCGTCTGATTGAAGACTTGATGGCGTTTTTCGATGTTGTCAAAAGCCCGATTGCCGTCCGCTCGTCCAGCCTTTTGGAAGACTCCCATTATCAACCGTTCGCCGGGATATATTCTACCTATATGGTACCCAAGCTGGAAGATAAATATGATATGCTTCGTACATTAAGCGATGCGATCAAAGCGGTCTATGCTTCTGTGTTTTATCGTGACAGTAAGGCCTATATGACGGCAACATCGAATCTTATCGACCAAGAAAAGATGGCAGTCGTTTTACAGGAAGTGGTAGGGAACCGATACGACGATCGTTTCTATCCGACTATTTCCGGTGTCGCGCGTTCGTTGAATTTCTACCCGATTGGTAATGAAAAGGCGGAAGACGGGATTGCAAGCATTGCTTTGGGGCTTGGCAAGTATATCGTGGATGGCGGGCAGACTTTGCGTTTCTCTCCTCGTCATCCGCATAATATTTTGCAGATGAGTACAATGGACTTTGCGCTCCGTGAGACGCAAACTCGTTTTTATGCACTTGACCTGAAGAACCTGGCGGACCAGTTCTCTGTAGACGATTCGTTTAACTTGCTTCGTCTGAATCTGAAAGATGCGGATGCGGACGGTTCGCTGAAATTTATTGTCTCGACATACGACCCGTACGACCAGATCATTCGTGACGGTTACTATCCCGGCGGCCGTAAGATTTTATCTTTTGTCAATATTCTTCAGCATGACGTGTTCCCGCTTGCCGATACGCTCGACCAGATACTGCATGTCGGGCAGGATGAGATGGGACGTCCCATCGAGATTGAGTTTGCGGTGAATATCGATCCGCAGAATCCCGGTTTCGCTACATTCTACCTGTTGCAAATCCGTCCGATCGTGGACAACAAGGAGGTGATGGAAGAAGACCTGACGCTTGTGGAGCAGGAGGATACGATACTTGCATCGGCCAGCGTTTTGGGACATGGCATTGTGACGGATGTGCAGGACATTATATATGTGAAGACCGGCGCTTTCTGTTCCTCCAACAACCAGTTGATAGCCTATGAGATCGAGAAGATGAACCGCCGGTTCACGGGAGAAGAAAAGAATTATGTCCTGGTTGGTCCCGGTCGTTGGGGTAGCAGTGACTCCTGGTTAGGCATTCCGGTGAAATGGCCACATATCAGCAACGCCCGTGTCATCGTGGAATGCGGATTGGAAAACTATCGCATCGATCCGAGCCAAGGAACGCATTTCTTCCAGAACCTGACGTCGTTCGGCGTCGGTTACTTTACGATCAACCCATTTAAAGGCGATGGCTGGTTCGATGAGGAATATCTGAACTCCCTGCCCGCTGTGGAAGAGACCGAATACCTCCGCCATGTGCGTTTCGATAAGCCGATCGTGATCAAGATGGACGGCAAGAAGAGCTTAGGAGTGGTGCTGAAGCCGGAAGGATAAGAACAAGAAGATTGAAGCCTTGTACTTTATCATTTAAGAAGAAAGTACAAGGCTTTGTTCTATTTGGAATAAATCGGAATGTGCCTCAGTGTCTGTACAACAGCAAGGTCCGCTCTGTATCGTTCTGATCCCAAACCAATCGCAAAAGAAGAATGTCTCAGTCTTTCTTCTTGATAAAGTCCGCCGGGCAATTTACCGTGTTGATGATCTCCCCGCCTTTCAGGTGAATCCAGGTCTTGAAGCTTTTTTCGCCTTCAGTCATTTCGATCACACGGGCGCCGTTGCTCAGGTTGTTGTACACCGTGTTGCCACCGGTATAACGGCCGTAGGCAAGCAGGATGCCTTTCCAGAAAACAGCGTAGTCGTCGTCATGGTCGTGCCCGACAAATACACCTAAGATATCACCCATTTCTTTCATCGAGGCGAACATGCCGGAGTTGAGTTGCGGAGCGCAGGCTTTTTCCTTTCGTGTACCGACCAGGATAGCCGTTTCGTCGGATGCTGCCTGGTTGTATTCCGGCAGGGCGATGTGGAAGAAGGCGAGCGAGGGCAGGGGAGTGCCACCGTTTTGTTTCGTATATTTCGCACTGTTTTCGCGATACCATCGTATCTGGTCGAACTTGATATAATCGTAACCGCCTATCCCTTTGATCTGTGAGTATGAATGCGAGTCCAGACAATACAGGATGGCTGCGTCTTTCTTCCCGTCGGACGATTTCAGGGGAAGGATAAAGTTGGTCGCTCCTGCGACTCCTGCCACCGAATCGGTCAGGTTGTAAGGAATCGTCTGTATGATATCGAATAGCTGGGTACGGGTAAGTCCCTGTTCGTCGTCGTGGTTGCCGAATGCCACGCCGAATGGAATCTTGCGGCCGGCAACTAAATTCAGGATCGTGCGCATCCCTTGCTCTGCCGGTTGGCCGTAGATGATGTCGCCTGTAAATAACACCAGGTCCGGTTTCTCGGCATCCAGTACTTCGTTGATGCGTTCGAGGGAAACGGCTGACTTGGGGTTCCCGTGGATGTAGTGTACGTCCGTGAACTGTACGATTTTGAACTTGCCGTCTTTGTTGAACTTCAAGGCGGGCTTCTGTGCGTGGCCCGGTTGCAAGCATCCGAGCACAAATGAAAGGATGATAAGAAGTTGTTTCATCTTTAAATGGTTTTTGTTTATGAATTGTTTACTCGATCGTAATGTCGAATTGATCGTATGAGTCTGTTCTCCATGCTTTTTCGGATGTCAGTGGAGAAAGAGCGAACAAGGGGGAGAATGTCTTGATCTTGATCGTCCTCCCGTCCGGCATGAATTCCATGATGCGGAGCCAGCAATCCCCTCCGTTGCCATGCCATTGGCCGTCGGCGGTCTGGGCGTTGAACATCATTTGGGCTACATTCTTGCCAGTACTGTTTTTGTCAGTCCGGAAGCTGACATTGTCCTTGTAGTCTGCTATCTCGCATTCATGTCCGCATATCACCATACAGATGTTGGAGGAAGGATAGACCAGTTTCTGTCAGATGGCTTCTCCGTAATTGGCGGGTGATATTTTATAACCTTCCTTGACGTGACGTTTGGCCTCCGGTGACATATAGGAGTGTGTCAGCAGGATCACTTTATGGTCTTTGTATTTACCGGCAACTTTGGCCGCCCATTCGATCGCCTCGTTACGCGGAGCAAATTCGAGCGAGATGACCAATAGTTTTCCCCATGTGTCTGTCTCGAACTCATAAGCTGCATTTTCAAGAGTCGGAATGCCCTGATAGTTCAAACCTGCCTCGACCAGTGACTTTTTCCAGCAGCCATTCCGCTCGGAAGGAAAATAATCGGGAAGGCGGCAGAGGCGGTTTTCTGCTTTCTCGTATCCGTAATCGTGATTCCCAGTGCAGATGACATAAGATATTTTGTTGTCGAGCCGTTCGAATGCCCTGGAAGCGGCTTGCCATTGTTCCTCACTTGTCTGATTCCCGTTTACACCGTCCGGAATCCGTATCTCGTTTTGCTCGACCAGGTCTCCGGTACACAGAACCCCTTTGACATTCAGCGGCCCGATACTGTTGGCGATCCAGGCTGTCTGTAATTCGAACAGCGGCTGGTTCGCATCGAACTTGTTATAACTCTGCGGGTCCGGCAGCAAAATCATGGAAAAAGAGTGCTTGTCGGAGAGTTGGGGGCGGACAGGGTAGATTTGGGCTTTCGTGTTCGTTATGCAGGAAAACAGACTTGCGGTGAGTAGAAGTAGTATTTTTTTCATGGTTGATAATATTGAAGTTTACCTTTGTACAATGAAGCACAAAGGTAAACTTTTTATTGCTATGTTTAATCTTGCAAAATCCACATAATTTGGTTGAACTCGTCGTTCCCGTTGTATTGACGGTCGATGGCTGCCTGGACGTTTTCCTTGTTGTAGTCCAGTTCGCTTTGCGGGTACATCCATCGTACCGGCAATTTGTTAGGATCGGTGTTCAGATTCGATTCCGGGTTCAACGGCAAGACCGGATAACCTGTTCTGCGGTTATCGAAAAAGCATTCGTTATCCGGGTGTTGCAAGTAAGAACCTAAGTATTTTTGCAAGAGAATCATTTCTAAGTCATGGTTGAAATTGCCGTTCAGTTGAATAGCTTCCTGATTGAGATATTCGTTGATGTATTCGGCTGTCAAGGGATGTCCATGATGGTAGTCTTCCTTGTCGGGAGTCACATCGGCGATAAATTCCATACTGGCACGGATACCTTTCTTGTAATATTCGGAAGCGTTGCCCGAATCGATCCAACCTCTCAGGGCAGCTTCGGCAAGAATGAAGTTCTGTTCCATATACCCGATCCGGATCAACGGTTCGCCTTCCGGTTGCAGGTATCGTTCGTTCGGACCGCAATCTTTTCCTTCTCCGTGGAGCACGTTGTTGTCGCTTTGGAGAGCCGACGGGTCTATTCCCAGGTAGGCGTCCCATTCGGAAGCGGGGATGCCGTTGTCCAGGGCGTAGTCGGTCGGTGCGGCATAGTAGAACAGGCGGTAATCGTTGAAACGTTTCAGCGGGTCGATGATTGTCGACGAGATCATCAGGTATTGCATGTGGTCGTTCTGATACAGCGGATAAAGCTGTCCGGAGGTGTTGCTGTACACCAGTTGGAGATTATCGCTGTTGGAAGTCATCAGGTTACCGCCGTTTGCCAGTTGTGCGAAGCGTTCCTTGATTCTCAAGTCTGTATCGTTTGTTTTTTTAGACAAGTTCATTAGGACTTTCATTTCAAAGGCGACAGTAACTTTCAACCATTTTTTCGGATCTCCGTTTAGAACGGGGTCCCCGTCGAACTTGCTTCCGGCGTTGAAAAGCGTTTGTGCTTCTTCCAGATCTTCCAGGATTTGCTTCATCACTTCTTTCTGCGTGTCGTAGACCGGTTTGATATTTCCTGCCTCCGCTCCGTTTGAATCGCCGTATGGAATGTCACCTACGCGCATGCTCAGGTAAAACAACTGGTAGGCTTTGATGAACTTGGCAAGTCCTTTGTAAGAATTTTGCACTTCTTCCGAGGCGGATTCGGCTTCGAGCAACATTTTCTGGCAGTTGGTAAGATTGGTGTATGCACCGTATCCGACACGTCCCAGCTTGTTATATTGATCGCTCTCCGAGCCTCCTTCGGCCCAAGCGATCTGTTTGTTCAGCATGTTGTCGTAGACGAAATTTTTGGCTCTTCCCAGTTCCATGATGTTCAGGATGATCCGGGTAGCCAGCATGGCAGGCGTCACTTTGGTCGTGGCGTTCTGGTTCGTGTTGTAGTCGTCGAACTTGGAAGTACAGGAAAGCGTGCCCATGCCGATGAAACCGATTGTTGCGGTTGCTAATATGATTTGTTTGATTTTCATTGTAATAAATAATTAGAAGTCCAACTTAACATTAAATCCGAGGAAACGTTGAGAGGGCGAGCTCAGGTCGTCCTTGTCTACATCCGGGTCGGCATATTTGAATTCTTTCGCCCACAGCAGCAGGTTCTGTCCGATGAACGAAACGGAGGCTCCTTTCAAGTTCACCTTGTTGCAGAGGTTCTTCGGGAATGCGTAGGTCAACGACAGTTCACGGATCTTGAAGAACGTGGTAGACCGGAAGTTCTGATATACCTGAGTTCCCGACCACGGTTCGTAAGCTTGGATGAAACTTTGATAAGAGACCGGTACGTCATTGGGTGCAAATACACGTGTGTCGCTGACAATGTTTCCGTCCGTATCGTATTCGACAGATCCGGATACGATCTTGACTCCCTGTGCGATGTAGTTGATATTTCCGTTCACGACCTCTTCGTAGCGTTCGGGTGTGTCGCTTTTCGGGTGTGAGCCGCTGTTCCACATGGCCTGTTCGGTCTGGTTGAAAGCCGTACCGCCGACACGTCCGTCGAACGCCATGTATAAGGTCCAATTCTTATAGCTTAACGTACTGTTGATCCCCCAGATCCAGTCCGGATATTCATAACCGGCGAATGACTGGTATTCGCTTCGGCGCGGAAGTCCGTTGTAGAGGATTATGTTTCCGTCCGGATCACGTTCCCAGTCTCTGACGGAGAGCCAGTCCCAGCGAAGTCCGTCCTGTACCCATTGGTTCTGGGTCGAGTAGACCGGGTCTACCTTGTCGTAGAAGTAACGGTCTCTTGCCCAGTTCACGTTGACGTTCCATTTCCAGTCGTTCGTCTGGATCAGGTCGGCTCCGATCGTCAGTTCGACGCCACGGCGCAATTGCTCTTCTTCGTAGTTCAGCAGAGTGCTGGAGAAACCGGAAGCCGAGCTGATTGTCGCGTTGCGTGTCAAGTTGTATTTCAGTTTGTTGTAGTAAGCGACGTCAAATCTCAGCCTGTTGTTCCACACGTTGAAAGCCGTACCGATTTCGTAAGAACGTGCGGTGACGGGTTTCAGGGTCGAACTGCGCAAAGAGGTCGGGTAAGTGGCGGTGTTCAGCTTGTTCCATACGTTGGTCGAGACACTATAGGCCTGTTGCGTGTCGAAGATGCTCAAGTCCGATTTTGTTACGGTCCATGAACCTCTCATCTTCCAGAATGTGAAAGGTTCGGGCAGGTCGATGAATTCGGACATGAGCAAGCTGGCGGATACCGACGGATAGAAATAAGAGCGTGTTTCGGCCGGCAATGTGGATGACCAGTCGTTACGGCCGGTCGCATCGACAAAGAGCAGGTTGTTCCAGGCCATTGACAACTTGGCATAGACGGAGTTCACGCGTTTGCTCTTGTAGGAACTGGATGATGAAACCGGGTCCTTGGATGCGTTCAGTGAATAGTAGCCGGGGATGGACAAGCCGTTGCTGGTGCTCGACGTCATCGAATCGTCATAATAGTAGTAGACGGTTCCACCCAGCATGCCGTCGATGTTGAAATCGCCGAATGTCTGGTTGGCGGCCAGGATGAAGTCGCTGTTCACGCTATAACCCGTTCCTTTGGAAAGGGAGAACGAGCCGTTCTTGTTGCCGGCATTGATTGTCCCGATCGGGTTTTTGGTCTGTGTACGGCTGGCGTAGAAATCGATACCTGTACGGGTAGAGACGTTCAACCAAGGCAGGATGTCGTATTTGGCGAATGCGTATGTGTTCAGTTTGTCGTAATCATTCTGTCGTGTGCATTCGTAAGCCAAGAAATAGGGGTTGTCGTAGTATCCGCTGTAACGCCAGTTCTGTTGCTGGTGTTCTTTTCCTTGTATCCAGTAGTCCCGGTAGTCGCGCACGTCGTAGTCGGCTCCTGTCCAGACGATCAGGTTATAGATGTAACCACCGCCCCCGTATCCGGCTCCACGGTCGTTAGAATAGAAACGTTTGTTCCAGATGGCTCCTCCTTCGAATGTCAGGTTGCCGTATTTGGCATTACCGGTGATCGAATAGGTCAGCTTTTGCAACTTTTCGTTCGGATATTGTCCTTTGCTGTAAACATGGTTCAGCGATGTGCGGAAACCTCCGTTTTTTCCTTTCCAGGCAACGCTGATGTTGTTGTTGGTAGACAATCCTTGTTCCAGGAAGTTGCGGAAGTTGTTTTTCCCTTTCGAAACGAGCGGTTGTTCCTCCCATTCGTAGGTATAGGGGTTGTATTGCACGGCTGTGTGGCCGATATCCAGTTTGTCTCCCCACACGTAATCGTACGAGTCATATTTACCTCCTGTTCCGGAGCTGTAGCTGGCTTGGGCTTCGGGTATGGCCAGGTATCCGGCGTTGAACATCGTGCTGCTGTTGACGGAAATGTCCAAGCCTTCTTCCGTACTGCCTTTTTTCGTCGTGATCATGATGACACCTGAGCCGCCTCGTGCGCCGTAGAGGGCGGAAGCTGTCGCACCTTTCAACACATCGATCGATTCGATGTCGTCAGAAACGATGTCGCGTAACGATATATTGCTGTAGGGCACACCGTCTACAACGATAAGTGGCTCTTCACCGCGTACGAGTACGGTCGGGGATGCGTTGAACTCCGTACTGTTTTTTACGTTCATACCGGCCACTTTTCCAGTCAGTGATGTCGCGATGTCGACTGTTTTGACAGTCGCCAGTTCGTCTCCCTTCACTTTTTGTACAGCATATCCCAATGCCTTTTCTTCCCGCTTGATACCGAACGCCGTAACGACGACTTCGCCTAAAGTCTTACTGTCTTCTTCCAGCGTGATGTCGAATAGCGTATGGTTACCGACCGTGATGTTTTGCGTGAGGTAGCCGATGTAGGAGATGGTTAATGTCGCGTTGGACGGGATGGAAAGTTCAAAGCGGCCGTCCGCGTCGGTCACCGTTCCGTTGGTGCTTCCTTTTTCAACGACATTGGCTCCGATGATCGTCATGCCGGTGGCATCTTTGACGACTCCGGAAATCTTTCGGATGTCCTGTTGTACGGCTCCGGCTTTATGGAGTGTCTCTTTTTGAGAAAGTATAATGCTTTTTTCCAGTACTTTGTAGCTGATATCAGTTCCTGAAAAGAGCTGGTCCAGAATGTTGAACACTGTTCCCTTCGAACTTTTTACCGTTACGATGCGGGAAGTATTGACTTGTTTGTTGTTATAGAAGAAATGGTATTCGGATTGCTTTTCGATTTCATCTAAAACGTCTTGTACGGTTTTGTTTTTTGCGTTTATGTCGAGCAGGGTGGATTGGCTGTAACTTTCGGTTGCCAAAGCCAGTCCTGCAAAGACGAACAGCAGGATTGCGGATAGTTTCATACAGCGTAGTGTTTGTTTTAGGAGCGCACATAAAAAGAACGGCCTCCTAAAGAGTTGGATGCTAAAATAATTTGTCATAAATTTGTAATGTTTTGAAGTTAAAAAAAATGAAGATCCCGAACTTGTCGCCAAACAAGAAAAGGGGGAGTTTCATGCGGGAAGATATGCCGATATTTTCCCGTATGTTTTTTTAAGGTGGCTTGTCTGTGTCGTTCATCTTGACTTGATTTTTGAGTATGAGGTTTAACAATCAATAAAGTTCTACGATAGATTTTTCTTCGACCTTTTCGCCGTTTCCCGTTTTCGGATCGATGAAACGGTATTGGATGCCCGATGAAAGCCGGAAATGTTCGAGTATCAGTTGAAGGTGCTGTCCATCGAAAGGTCCGGTGAAAGCGTTCTCATAGAGCTTGTCGTTTTTGATGACAAACTCGACGTTGAAGCGTTTGCCTAATACCTTAAGTGCCTCTTCGAACGGTGTGTTGCGGAAAATGACCAGTCCGTCTTTCCATGCAGTCAGGGTCGGGACATAGGGCTTCTGTACGGACAATTTTTTATTTTGGTAGTTGTAAATAAACTCTTCGTCCGGTTTCAGGATGTAGGATTTTTCTTCATCTTTGTCTGTCTGGAAAGTCAGCTTGACCGAACCCGATACCAGCGTAGTCTTTACTTCCCGTTCCGTTTCATACGCTTCCATATTGAACTCGGTTCCTAATACTTCTGCGCGTATGTTGAACGGGGTGTTGACAATGAATGGTTTATATTGGTCCGGGTGTACGGCGAAATAGGCTTCTCCCTTTAATTCGACATCGCGGTTGGAACCGGTGAAGCGCACCGGATGCCGAAGCGAAGAACTTGAATTGAGCCACACTTTCGTTCCGTCGGGCAGTTCCAGCTTGGCAATCATACCCGGATTGGTTTGTACTTCCACATATTCGGTCGGTTCTTCTTTTAAAGTGAGATAAAGAGTAGCCATGAGCAGTGGAATGGCAAGAATGGCTGCGACCTGTTGTAGACGGATCAGCCAGGAAACGTTGTTTCGTTTGCGGATCTTTGCCTTTGTCTTTTTCAAAGCCGCTTGCGAGTCGACTTGCCGGATGCTGTCGAGGGTATCGGCCGCCTGGCAGATGAATCGTACGTCACGGGCAATCTTCCGGTTTTCTTCCGATTGTCCGATCCATGCTTCCACTTCCTTTTGTTCCGGCAAAGGGAGTTTGCCGTTGAAATAGGCGGCAAGCGTAGATTCGTTTATGATATGTTTTTGTTCGTCCATTATTGTCTTGTTTATAACTTAAAGACTGGTGAACAGAAAAACCTCCTAAACGAAAAAGTGATTTTTTTTGAAATAATTGCTTTTTGTAGTTTGGCGGACTTAGTTCTTGGTAGACTCGCGTATTACATAAATGTTTTTGCAAAAACAACTATCATACTATCATATTCGTATGTATATTGTTTTAAACCAATACATTATGGCGTGATAGTTATCGTTTTATACTATCATTCATCTATCACAACCATCATGGCAAAAAACCGTAACATCTTGTGTGTCAATCATACGATAAAAACAGGGACCGTTCGGAAATAGGTGCGAAACATGTTAAAACGGCTTCTTTTTTCATCAAGACAGGCTTTTCTTTTGTCAAAAACAGCTTGCAAAGCCGCTTGAGACCCAGGTGTACCTACCACGAAGACCCGGGTGCGGGAGAGGTGCAGACCCGGGTCTGGCGAAGCCCTTATGGGGATGCAGAGAAGTTTATCCGCCATGTTGGAGGCACTTTTACGCCTCGTTTTTACATCTTTTTTACCGATGGCTATTTTTGCCTATGTAAGCATAAACAGCATATCATCAATTATATAAATAGATAGTCATATAAAAAGCATGATAGATGCATGATGGTATAATGATAGTGGAAAACAGCTACTGTCATGTTTTAATATATTGTGTAACAGGAGTTAACAGCCGGATATGATAGTGTGATAGTTGGTTTGCGAAATTTTCATGAAAGAAGAGAAATTATTCCGGATAGCAATTTTTGGTGCGGTTGCCCTGCTGTGATGGTGTGTTTATTATTAAAATTAAGTACTTTTGCGTAAATAATAACCATAGTCTACCAAGAACTACGTCAGTTTTTTTATGATAAACAAGGATATGGACAAAGAAAATGATGAAATTCTTTTCTTCCGGCTTCAAGGTGGGGAAGAGAAGGCTTTTGACAGTCTGTTTCTTCGTTATTATCCTTCTTTATGTGCTTATGCGCGGCAATTCGTGGAGTTTGAAGACGGGCAAGAGATTGTGCAGGATGTGATGGTCTGGCTGTGGGAGAACCGTGAAATACATATTGTCGACACCTCTTTGAAAAACTATTTGTTCAAGGCGGTGAAGAATCGTTGTCTGACTTTGAACGCTCACTATGAGGTACGGCAACGGGTCTTCGACCGGTTGTCGGCCGACCGGAAATGGATGGAAGATCCCGACTTCTATATCGTAGAAGAACTGAGCTGTAAGATAGAAGAAGCGTTGCAGCGCCTTCCCGATAGTTACCGGGAAGCATTCGAGTTGAATCGTTTTCAGCGTATGACGTATAATGAAATAGCGACGCGTTTGGATGTTTCTCCCAAGACGGTGGATTATCGTATTCAGCAGGCATTGAAGTTGCTTCGTGTGGAGCTAAAGGATTATTTACCGATACTGCTTGCCATTCTTTAAGACGGTTTTATAGGACGAACTTTTTTGCGATTCCGGTTCAGTTGAAAATTGAACAATAACCCCTCTTGGCTACTTTTTCTGTTTCGATCAAAATCTCGGATCATTTTAGTTTGGCATTTTCATATCTTTTTTCCGGTTTGGCTGATAAATAGAAATCTGATGTCGGCAAGAAATGAAGATATGCTCTTTTGGAAATATGGAAAAGGAGGAAACGCTTGCATTTTGGAAATTCTTAACTTCCGGAGAATGGCGCGTAGCAAGAAAAGATTGGAGGTCTTCTGAATATTTAAAAAGAAATCAGGGGCTTTATGCCCGTGAAGACGGCCGTCATTGGAATGAAGACGGTCGCCGTTGCAGTGAGGTGCTGAAATCATCGTATATGAAGACGGTCGTCAAGTGAATGAAGACCGTCTTCGTTACAAAAAACTGCGCGTCTCACGGCAGAATTGTCTTTTTGAGGGATAAAAAGCCGGAATTTATGATTCTTTATAAAGGATGTGCCTGATTGTTAAAGAAGTAAAATTACACAATAAGTTTTTGCATCCACTTTTCCGCCATCACCAATGTCTCCGGCTTACCGACATCTATCAGATGAAGATTTTCGTCTGCATAGGCGTGGATATTGGTTTTTGCACAGATGGACAGGTAGAAGTTGATGATGGAGAATTTGCCGGTCCACTCTTCCATATAGTCGAATATTTGGGGAGACAATACATGAATGCCGCTGAATGCATACTCGTTGTATTGTTTCGGATCAAAATCCGGATAAAACGATTTGACTTCTCCTGTCTCATGATTATGCCAACCACATAATTTATTTTCTTTGTTGAATAGCAAATAGCGGGAGGTGTTGCGTTTGCTGACCAATAATGTTGCCAAAGGATTCGTTTCCAGATGATGATTGTAAAGCGTACGCAGATCGATATTGGACAGAATATCGACATTATGCACCAGAAATGGTTCGTTGCCTTGCAGGAATGCAGCGGCGTGCTTGATACCTCCTCCGGTATCGAGCAGGTAGTCACGCTCGTCGGATATATGTATTTCGATGCCGAAGTTGTTGTTGGCCGTCAGGAAATCGATGATTTGATCCCCTAAATGGTGTACGTTGATGGCGATTTGGTGAAAACCGGCATTTTTTAATTTAAGGATTACATGTTCGAGCATCGGCTTTCCGTTGATAGGAAGCAATGCTTTTGGAGTGTTGTCTGTCAACGGTTTGAGGCGTGTTCCCAAACCGGCAGCGAAAATCATAGCTTTCATAATGTTGCGTTAAAGAGTTGTTCTATGTTTTGTTCCCTGTGTATGAGGTCTACCCGGACACCGAACTTGGAATGAATGTGTTCCGCCATGTGTTGGGCGGAGTAGACCGAACGGTGCTGACCTCCCGTGCAACCGAAACAAATCATCAGGTTGGTGAAGCCCCGGTCCATATAGCGTTTGACGGAAGCGTCCACAATTTCGTAAGCATGCTCCAGGAAGCGGGTAATCTCTCCGTCTTCCTCGAGGAAACGGATCACCGGTTCGTCCAATCCGGTAAAATGGTTGTAACGTTCGTACTTCCCGGGGTTGTTGATGGCGCGGCAGTCGAAGACAAATCCACCGCCATTGCCGCTCGGATCGTCGGGAATACCTTTTTTATAGGCAAAACTGACAATCTTGACTTTGAGCGCATGTTTCTGGATGTCGTCATAGAATTGGGACAGGTTCGTCAGATCCCGTAGTATGGTACATAAATAGGGATACTCCGGATAATCTTCTTTCAAAAGTTGTCGGAGATTATCGATTGCGAAGGGGACGCTTTGGATGAAATGCGGTTTCTTCTCGAAATATCCCCGGAAACCGTAGGCTCCCAAGACCTGTAAGGTCCGGAAAAGAACGAAATGGCGTAATTGCCGGAAGAAATGCTTTTCGTCTATTTCGGTATATTCGTGTAACACTTGCAGATAATCGGCGATCAATTCCTGTCTCAACTCGGTCGGATATTTGGCTTTGGCCTGCCAAAGGAAAGAGGCTACGTCATAATAGACCGGGCCTTTTCGCCCTCCTTGGAAATCGATGAACCAAGGCTCGCCATTTTTTATCATTATGTTACGCGATTGGAAATCCCGGTACATGAATGTCGGTGTATAGTCTTGTAACAGGACATCGCTCATTTTCTGAAAATCATCTTCCAGAAGGTTTTCCTGGAATTCCATTCCGGTAGCTTTCAGGAAACAGTATTTGAAATAGTTCAGATCCCAAAGGATCGAACGTTTGTTGAATTCGGGTTGAGGATGACATTGGCTGAAATCGAAATCTTCCGCTCCTTTGAATTGCAGAGCCGGAAGAAGTGTGATTGTCTTGTGCAGCAAGGATTTTTCCGTTTCGTCGAAGAAACAGCTTTTCCTTCCTTTTTCGATTGCATTGAAGAGCAAAGTGTCTCCCAGGTCTTCCTGAAGATAAAACGATTGATTGTCCGAGCAGGTCAATACTTGCGGAACAGGCAAATTTTTTTTACGAAAATGACCGGACATATAGATGAAGGCCTTGTTTTCTTCGGTGGAAGTTCCGCTTACCCCGATCAGGGAGACTGGGCCTGACAATCTGAAATACCGGCGGTTGGAGCCGGAAGAAGATAGTTCGGTTATATCGGTTGCCGGCGAACCGGTATATCGCAGGTAGAGTTGTTTTAATTCTTCGGTTATCATGTGTTTCTATTTTCGGCACTAAAATAGTAAACAATTGACAATTGGCAATTGGCAACTGACGATTTTTGCCGAAAAATAAAAGGCGGACCTGACCGTTTTACCGGAAATGTCCGCCTTCACTAATTATCAATTATATGCTGTCAGTCGATTAAAGAATGCCCTGTGCCATCATCGCTTTGGCTACTTTCATGAAGCCTGCGACGTTTGCACCTTTCACGTAGTTTGTGTAACCGTCGGCTTGCTTGCCGTATTTTACACATTGTTCGTGGATATTCTGCATGATACTCTTCAACTTTTCGTCCACTTCTTCACTGTTCCAGCTCAGTTTCTGAGCGTTCTGCGTCATTTCCAGACCGGAAACGGATACACCGCCGGCATTGGCCGCCTTACCCGGAGCGTACAGGATCTTAGCTTCGAGGAATGCGTCGATAGCTTCGGGAGTAGAAGGCATGTTGGCTCCTTCCGATACGGCGATACAGCCGTTGGCAAGCAATGTCTTGGCATCTTCGCCGTTCAGTTCGTTCTGAGTCGCACTTGGCATTGCGATGTCGCACTTTTCTCCCCAAGGACGGGCGCCTGCTACATATTTGCAACCATATTGTTCTGCATATTCACGGATACGGCCACGATAGAGGTTCTTCAGTTCCATGATGTAGTCCAGCTTAGCGCGGTCGATGCCGTCCGGATCGTAGATATAACCATCAGAATCGGACATTGTCACCACTTTGGCTCCGAGGCTGATCAGTTTTTCTACGGTATATTGGGCTACGTTGCCTGAACCTGAAACGCAAACGGTTTTTCCTTTGATGTCGATTCCTTTTGTATTCAGCATTTCCAGCAGGAAGTAAACGTTTCCGTAACCGGTAGCTTCGGGACGGATCAGTGAACCGCCGAATTCACGTCCTTTACCGGTAAATGTTCCTGTGTTCTCCTGAGCCAGTTTTTTATACATCCCGTACATATAGCCGACTTCACGTCCGCCGACGCCTATATCGCCTGCGGGAACATCCGTATCCGGGCCGATATGGCGCCATAATTCCAATACGAAAGCTTGGCAAAAACGCATGATTTCAGCGTTAGACTTACCACGCGGGCTGAAGTCGGAACCGCCTTTACCACCGCCCATCGGCAAAGTAGTCAGTGAATTCTTGAAAGTCTGTTCGAATGCAAGGAACTTAAGGATCGACTGGTTTACAGAGGCATGGAAACGGATGCCGCCTTTGTACGGACCGATTGCGTTGTTATGCTGGATGCGGTATCCCATATTGGTTTGGATCTGACCTTTGTCATCCATCCAGGTCACGCGGAAAGAAAAAATACGGTCGGGGATACAAAGACGTTCGATCAGATTGCTTTTTTCGAATTCGGGATGTTCATTGTAGGCCTCTTCGATTGTCCCTAATACTTCTGAAACTGCCTGATGATATTCCGGTTCATTCGGAAATCTTCTCTTTAAATTGTCTAAAACTTCACTTGCCTTCATAAGACTGATTTTATTTAGAATGTTATATTTGTAATATCAATTTGTTAACTGATCATCGTTTTTTTATGGCCTCGCAAAGGTAAGCTAAAAAATCATCAAAACAAATATTTGAAAGAGAAAATGCGTTAAAAATGTCATTTCGGTATTTTAATCGGGTAAAAGTAGCTAAATGTCACTCGTCTCTTCGTCTTTTGTTCTTATAGATTGGGACAAACACAATGATAGCCGACGCTATTAGGGCAAAAATGATGTCGAAGGTTATCTTTTCACTGTATACAAGCAGCATGTAGCAAAGAACGCCCCATAAAAGAGTGATACATACGGCTTGACTATTTGTAATCTTTCTGCGTGCCATAGTTTACATTTGTTTAGTTGGATGAAACGAGTGAGCCGAAATAAATTTTAATCATTTCAAGGCTGTTTTTAAATTATTCGCGATTTCTGTGGCTTGGCGGATGCGGTCGGCCATGCCGATGCCGCCTTTGATGTTTCCGGCGAGCGTGAGACCCGGATAGCGGGATTGCAGTTCGTCGATCATTTCGAAACGGGAGCCGCTACTCTGTTCATATTGCGGAATGGCATGTTCATGGCGGAAGATGCGGATCATGTCCGGTTCTGCTTCAGCCGGAAATTTCAGCATGGCATGAAGCTCACGTCTGATAAGCGCCTTCAATTCCTCTTCCGGCAGGGTTGTCAGGTTGGCATGTTTTACGCCTCCGATGAAAAAAGAGAAAAGAGCTCCCCCTTCCGGCGCCCGTCCGGCAAAGCAGGCGGATGGGAAGAGAATGCCGAGTACCTCTTTTTTCTCACAGGAAGGAACCAGGCCGCCAAACGCATCGAAGCGTAATTTCCCGGTATCGCGGAAGCCGACACTGGCTTGTATGACAGGGGCATAATGCAGGTTGCTGATCCGGTTCATCTTTTCTTCCGGGATGAAAGGCAGCAGGCCGGGCAATGTATATGCGCCGGTGGTGGTGATCACTTGGTTTGCAATGATTGTCCGTTCATCTCCGGCTATCGAATAGGTTGCTATCCATTTGTCCGAATAAGGCTGGATAGTAACGTTGGCGGCCGAAAGGGTGATGTGTCCCGGGCCGATCGCATCGGCCATTGCGTCTGTCAACCGGTCGAGTCCTCCGGCTGCTGAAAATACTTTTTTGGTGGCGAGACGGTCGCGGTCCGTTTTCGGAAGTTTGGCTTTAGCGAGAGTTCCACGGATAAAACCGCCATATTGCTGTTCCAGGTTGTAGAGTTTCGGGAGGGCGTAGCGGGTGACGAGTTTCATCGGATCGCCGGCATAGACTCCGGATAGGAACGGATCTACCGCGTAATGCAGGAATGATTTGCCGAGACGGCGTGCCGCCAACTCACCGACAGACTCGTCCGGGTTATTCCCTTTGGGGCGGAATGGTTCTCCGAGAATACGGAATTTGTCGCTGAGTGTGAACAGGGGAGTCGTCACCGCACTGAACAGTCCGGACGGGAGCGCACGGAACCGGTTCCCTTTCCAGATCAGGCGGCGTTTGGATTCTTCACGGGCTGTCTCCAATGTGCAGGCGGGGGAGAGGGCTTCGAAAAGCTCTGCCACTTCGGGATAGGAAACTACGCCGGTATTGGGACCGCTTTCGTAAACGAAATCTTTTTCGCGGAATGTATGGATTTGTCCCCCTACGCGCTCCGCCTTTTCGAGGATATGGATGTTTTTTCCGGCGCGGGTCAGCCAGAAACCGGTTGTCAGTCCGGTCAGTCCGGCTCCGATGATCAGGACGTCAGTGGTGAAGGCGGTTTGCGAACCGCTTTCATGAGGAGGATTGGAGATTGGTTGATATTCCATTGTGTCATACTGGTTTAGAAAATGATTTATTTGTTCCGAGCATCAGTTTGTCAAGCGAAGCGGCTATGTTGCGGACGAAAAGCCTGCCTTCGGGTGTCATCCGGATTCGGTTTCCGTCAAATTCGATCAATCCGTCAGTTGCAAATTCACGGAGGCGCGTCTCGTCGTAGGCGGTCGCCTGCCTGATGGATTCGGCGGGGAGGGAAAGTTGCTCCGATAATTCGTTCCAGTCGATCCGGTAGTTGCACATCAACATTTCGATCACTTCCCGGGTGATCTGTTCGTCCCGGCTTAAGGAATATCCTTTGGCCACGGGCAAGATGCCGGCTTCGACTTTTTCGATATATTCCATGATATCTTTCGTGTTCTGGGCATAGGCCGTACCGAGCTGGCTGATCCCCGTGACGCCGAAAGCGTACACTTGTCCGGTGGTCCGGCGCGTACAATAGCCTTGGAAATTGCGGTGCAGTTGCCCGTTTTGCAAGGCGGTGCACAGTTCATCGTCTTTGCGCACGAAATGATCCAGGCCTATCGGCTGGTAATCCGCCTCGCAGAGGATCTTACGGGCTGCCTCGAACATCCGGCTTTTCTCGTCGCTCGAAGGCAATCCGGCTTTTTCCAATACCTGCTGCCGGGGAAATGCCCAGGGCACGTGTGCATACGAAAAGGTAACGAGCCGGTCCGGTTTCAGAGCGGCAGCCCTTTCGATCGTTGCGGCAAAGCTTGCTTCCGTCTGGTGGGGCAATCCGTAGAGAAAATCCATATTGAGGCGAACTCCGCAGGAACGCAGGAGCGTCACGATCTCTTCCGGTTGCAACTGGGATTGTTTTCGATGTACGGTTTTCAGGACTTGTTTGTCAAAATCCTGTATTCCGATGCTCAACCGGTTGAATCCGGCAAGCGTCAGTTGGACCCAGTCCTTTTCCGTCATCCATCCCGGATGGCATTCGATTGCTATTTCGGGATTTTCGATCGTATCGAATTTTTCTGAAACGTGCCGGTTCAATTCTTTCAGCTCGATAGCCGGCAGGATGGTCGGAGTGCCACCTCCGTAATGGATCTGAGAGATTTTGCGTGTCTCGTCAAGCAAAGGAAGCACCAGATCGATTTCTTTGTGCAATGCTTTCACATACCGGTCTACGATTTCCGGTTTGGGGCAGGCGTAGGAGTTACATCCGCAATAATGGCAAAGGCGCTGGCAGAAAGGAATATGAAAATAGAAGGAGATCGATTCCGGCTGCTGACGGTTCGATTTTTGGATTGCATCTGCATAATCGTAGTTGTTGAATCCGTCATGGAAATAGTTGGCAGGCGGATAGCTGGTGTACCGCGGAACCGGCACATTGTATTTTTCTAAAAGTTCCTGTTTCATCTCTTATTTGTTTCTTTTCTGAAAATCGTTACTATATAAATGAGGGATATCAGGGCGATGCTTGCCTCAAAGAAGAAGAGCCCGTGATAACCTGTATGATCTGCAATTTTTCCGCTCAGGATGGCCATCAACATGCCGCTGAGATGCGTGATGACGGTCTGGATTGTGAAGTCCGTCCCTTCGCGCCCGGGGCGAACACAATCCATAGCGGTCGTATAGACTACGATCGTCGCCATCCCGTAGCTGCCCCACAGAAGGAAAATCCCGCCGTAGAGCAAGGTAGTCGTGGGATGCACGTAGGAGAGCCCGAGGAAATAAAGTGTCGCTATCAGCACAAACACCGCAAACAGGATGCGCGCGCGGAAACGGCCGATCCGCCGTACGATCATCCCTCCGGCAAACGAGGAGAGGAATCCGACGAATGTTCCTGCCACTCCGCTCATTACCCCGATCTCCTTCATGTCATAGCCTAAGTCGACCAGCCAGGGTTTCAGCATGGCGAGCGTACCGATCAGTCCGGAATAGTAAAGGAAAAGGAACCCGATCTGCTTCCAGATGCTCCGGCGGGCGAAGAAATAGATCACATCGGCTTTTTTTGCCCGTTCGTGTGTCTCCTTGGGCTGTATATGGATTCCTTTGTTGAAAAAGAGCGGCAAAAGGGCGGCGATGACAAATAGAGCGACGCATGGCAGCAGGCTGTTCCAGCCGATCTGCTTGAAGAGCAGGAGCAAGACGCCGCTCCCGATCATCGAACCTCCGAAACTTCCCATCGACTGCATGCTGTTTGCGAGGCTTTTGTCTTTCCGGCTGAAAGCGAGTACCGCCAACGCGTCGGTCGCGATATCCTGTGTGGCGGAAGCGATGAAGGAAACGATAATCAGGGCGACGATCGTATAAAAGTCCGTATGGAAATCGAGGAAAGCGACGGCAAATATCAGGCCGGCATAGATCAGTTCGGAAGAAAAAATCCACCGTTTATAATCGCCTGTCGTCACGGCATGGCGGTCTACCATCGGCGACCAGAGGAATTTCAGTATCCAGGGCAACTTGATCAGTTGGAGAAGCCCGATGGCCGAGAGTGAAAAGTTTTCCTGCCGCATCATAACGGGGATGACGGTGGAAAAGAAACTCATCGGGATCGTCTGTGCAATGTAGAGGCAGAAGAAGGTCGCAAGGTTGTATGTTTTGTCTTTCCGTATCATAAATTGTTTTGTTTATCGTTTAAAAACTCAGTTGGATATTCCCGCCGATCGTGAACGGTCGTCCTTTTTGTGCCAGGCCTTTTCCGCCTGTCTCGAAATAGAAAGCCGAATAGTCTGCACCGGTCATATTTTTCGCCCAGATCGCAAAGGTAATAAAATCTTTTGTGGCAGATACTTTTGCATTCAACAGTCCGTAGTAAGGTTGCGAAACCTTGTTGTCTTCTTTCCACAGGATGCGTCCCGTCCCGGTGTAGTTCGCGCTGATCGTGAAGCGGTCGATGTGGCGGCAAGGGTTCGGGATCGTATAATCGGCTCCGACGGCGAAAGTGTAGCGCGGGACCATCGGCAGGAAATTCCCGCTGTAGTCGATGCCTCGCCGTTCGTCCTTGTAATCTCTGAAAGTGGCATGCGTGAAGCCGTAGTTCACCTGCACCATCAACCCGTTGACCGGATTCCCTTGCAAACTGACCTCGACGCCTTTGCTCTCGCTGCGCCCGGCGTTGCGCAGGAACTGCCCGTTCTGGGTGGCGAGCATCTGATAAATCTGTTGGTTCTTCCAGTCGATCCAAAAGAAACAGAACTCGGCGTTCAGGCGGTTGTCGAGGAACGGGTGTTTGGCTCCCAACTCGTAGTTCCAACTGGTTTCGGGGCGGAACGTGCGGTCTTCCTCGCGGTCGAAAGAGGTGTTGAAGCCGCCTGTCTTATATCCTTTCGTCACGGTGGCGTAGAGCATGCCGGTGGAGGGGAACATATATTGCAGGGCGATCTTCGGCGTGACCTGGCTGAACTTGAGCCGGCTGTCGAAGGCCTCCATCTGTTCGCTGCCGCCGTCCGTTTCTTTATAGAAAAGGAAATCGTTGGAGGTATGCTCATAATCGTAACGGAGGCCGAAAGTCAGCGACAGACCGCGCGTCAGCAGGTCGTCGATTGTGGACTGGTGGTAGAAGGCGACACCATAGGCCGGTGTGTCGTATAGTTTGCGTGTCGCATAGTCTTTGGTGAAATAATCGAGTGTCACGGTGTTATCGATTCCTTGCCAGAAGCCGAAGGCGCCGAACAGCCATTTGTAACGTCCGGGAGTCGTCGATTTGATGTTCAGCTCTTCGGAAAACATTTTCTGTTTCATATCCTGACGTGCGAAATAGATGCTTTTGGGAGAGAAATCCTGGTCGATGCCTTGATGGTCCGAGATATATTGGAAGGCGGTCCGGCTGTTGATGCTGTAGCCCGTCCCCTGGTAATCCGCCGAGAAGCCGGTTGTAGAAAGTGTCCGTTTATAGAAACTGTAGTCGTTGTAGTCGACTTCGCCCGGTTTATGCGTGGCCGAATCGCAGACGGCGTAAGGATAGCCGCCTTGGATTGAACGGTCGAACGAACTCATCAGCCCGAGGGAAAGGTTCTTTTGGGGTTTCCATTCCAGGCGGATGCGAGCGGAGCCGGACTTCATGTCATCCGCTTTCTTGTCCGTAAACAGGTTGGTGAAGTAGCCGTCGCTGTTCCGGTAATTGCCGGAGATGGCATATCCGAACTTCTCTCCGATCTTTTTATAGTGGGAGAGGGCATAGTCGCGGTAACCGTAGCTGCCGTTGGAAAGCCAGACATTTGTCCCCTCGTATTTCAAAGGTGATTTCGTATATACGTTGATGATGCCGCCCATCGTGTTACGCCCGTAGAGCGTCCCTTGCGGGCCGCGCAGCACTTCGATCCTGTCCACTTCGTTGAAGTCGAAATCGAAAGCCGATTTTTCGAAATAGGGGATGCCGTCCACATACAGCCCGACCGAGGGAGCGTTGATTTTTGATCCGATTCCACGGATGTAAACCGGCGAGGTCAATTTCGATCCGTAATCCGGCATGAAGAGGTTCGGGATAAAGGAACTGAACTCTTTGATCCCTGTGATGTTCCGGTTCTGGATTGCTGTCCCCGTTACGGCCGATGCCGACAAGGGTTCCAGCCGCAGGTTGCGCTGCTGCTTGAACGACTGTACGACTACTTCGTTCAGCTCGATATTGCGTATCTTCGTTGTATCTTTTTCAATCTCTTCGCTTCTTGCCGCGTATGAAAGGCAGAGCAGTATCGGGAGGTAGTATAATGTTTTCATGTATTGATCGTGTTGTTCACGTTTTCATCCAATATTTTATGATTGCAAAGGAACGATAAAGATGGATGGGAGTCAATCACTACATGTAGTGATTTTAAAGTTCGATCTCGTCGCCCGAAATAATACCGTTCATGATGGCATAAAAGGTAAGTCCCGATACGGTTTTGATGCCGAGCTTGGTGGTGATGTTTTTACGATGGCTGAGGACTGTGTTTAGGCTGATGTTCAGCTTGTCGGCGATTTCTTTGTTGGTACTGCCTTTGACGATTAATTGGAGGACATTCGTTTCGCGGGTGGACAGTTCTTTATTGTTTTCACAGGAAATGCTGTTGTTGTCTCCCGTAAAGAGTTGTTCTAACTGTTCGATGATGATTTCCAGCGGGGCCTTGATTGTAATATGGTTGGTTGCCGATAGGCCTCCTTCTCCTTCTGTCCCGTCGATCAGAATCATTGTCTTGCTCCGGCGGGGGAGGAAAAAGTCTGTATTAAGGACAAATAATGCAGCATTTGTAAAATAGTAATCGAATGTATCGTTTCCGGAAGTCGATAATGCTTCAAATGTGGGGTAATGACTGATCTCTACCGGGGGGAAATAGTCGGTCAACATGCTTTGCAGGCCGACGCCTTGGAGCGTGTCGGGTAATATGATTGCTATTTGTTTGCTACGATACATCCGGCTGTTTGTTAGATACACAATTTTTCCATTGCCGAAACCATCGGAGTCAATATCCGGTAGCGAATGCGGTTGTGTTGTTTGATGTCTTTTTCGAGACTGCTGATAGCAAATATGACGGCGTAACATAAGTTTTCGTTATAGTTGCCGGAAAGATGCTTGATCATGATGCTTTTCAGATCTGCTAATAAGGCTTCTATCGGGTCTTCCAATCGCCGCTCCGTTCCGAGGTGCAACGCTTCGACCTGCCTGGAAGATTGATAAACCTTCAATTTTTCACTTAATGACAGGCAATAGGGAAACCACACTTGATCGTCTTTTTCGATACGTGAGGTCAATTCTTCTTTGAAAGAGGAGAAAAACTTGCCGATCAGGTTGAGGATATTGTTTCCCGGCGTACTCATCAAAATGAATGAACCGAGATGCCTTTCTATGTTCGGAATTTGGTAACGTAGGTAATATTGATTGGTCTTGGTCAGGTAATCGATGATTTGTGAGGTATGGAAAGTTTGTAATTTTTTTTCCGGAAAGTATTCTTCGTTGAGAAATGTGTTGATCACTGTCAAAAGGAAATCGGTATCCAACCGATATTCTTCACAAACCGTTTTTACCGATTTGTCGCCTAAGCCCAGGCGGATTCCAAAGCGATTAATAACAGGAATGAGTGAGGGGTGTTCTTCCACCGCCTCACTCATTTGCATATTAGGATATACTAATGGCATATTTTATGCTTCTTCCCATTGTTTACGTAGTAATTCGACTGCGGTAGGAACCACGATATTCCGGTCTCCTTGGCATCCGCATTCGAAACTTACATATTTATCGTAACCGATCATCTTCAAGCCTTTGAAACCATTCACATAGTTGTCTGCTTCTCCGTCTTCTCCCGGCATGCTGCGGCGTTTGCGGCTGGCGACATGTACGTGCTGGAGGTAATCACCGGCAGAGATGAAAGCTCCCATATCGGATGTTTCTTCCCAAGTCATGTGCCAGAAATCTCCCATGCAACGTACACCCGGATTGTTGATATCGCGACAGATAGAGGCTGCGTCTGCTACCTGACGGAGATAGAAAGCTTCTTTTCTGTTGAGTGGTTCAAAGATGACAGTAGTCCCGTGTTCTTTTGCGAAATTACCCATTTCATTGAATTGTTCGCACAAGAAATCGCGAGTTTCCTGTGTATGAGGCATGGCCGGTTTCTGGCCGTTGAAAGCCGGAACGATGATCACTCCCGTAGAACCCAGTTCTCCGGCAGCAGCCATGATTTCTTTCATCGTATCCATGCACTGTTTGCGGATTGCCGGATCGGTAGAGAGAATGAAACCTTGGAAACCCGCACAAATGGCGCTTACTTTGATATTGCGTCCGTTTAAAGCATCCTTGATCTCTTTTACACGATCTTTTAGTCCGCGTCCACCCGGTTCGAAACCAACGACGCCTAACTTCTCCATGTAGTCAAACTTTTCGTTGAGGTTGGCACCTGGGGCTGTCCCTTCCTGAAAAGATATCTTCAACTCGGCTTTGCTGTGGGGACATGCCCTCTTTTCTGCCGGGCAGCCTTCTGCAGAAGCAGCCTTGCCACCACAGGCGGCAAAGGCTGAACTACCGGCTGCAACAGCCGCACCTGCCAGAGTTGTCCTTAAAAAGTTTCTTCTGTTCAGTGCCATATTTTATTTTTTCTTTTCATCACGAGGTTTTCCGGGAACCGGAACTGTAAATCCACTCATATCCATCTTGCCTAAGTTCAGGTCCTTCGGAGTGTAATCCAGAGGAGAAGCGGTCATTGCATCCCATGTAGTTTCCGCACCAGTGTATGCTGATTCACGTCCCATGATAGCAGCCATGTTGGCAACGGCTGTTTCAGAAGCCTGTTCGATGGGTTTGCCGCCACGAATGCAGTTTATCCAATTTACATGTTCCAATACGTATGGATTGGTTTGTTTGTATTGGGCTTTTTCTGCTTCTGAGTCATATTTCCAAACAACGTTACCGGCATTGTCCTTGATTACGGTTTCACCGTTGGCTGTTGACCATGAACCTTTTGTTCCTTGAATAAATTCACTCACATTGTTCACGCAACCGTCGATCTGGCGGCACATGCTATGCATGTGGATTCCATTCTCCATCGTGAAATCGATGCTGAAGTTATCATACTGGTCACCGGTGATACGACGATGGCGAGAGCCGAAGCCGACAGCTTTGACCGGTTTCAAGCCGCTGAACCATGTGAATACGTCGATATTGTGTACATGCTGTTCTACGATATGGTCTCCGGATAACCATTTCCAGTTTACCCAGTCTTTAATCATGTATTCGCAATCGTTCCACTCTTTTTGACGTTCACGGAACCAAAGCATGTTCTGATTCCAGTAAACAGTACCGCCGGTGATTTCACCGATAGCACCTTCCATGATCTTCTTGTAAGATTCAACGTAGTTACGCTGGTGGTGGCGCTGTGTACCTGTTACAACGCATAAATTCTTGGCCTGGGCTTGTTTGGCAGTAGCCATGATCGTACGATAGCCTACCGGGTCGACACAAATCGGTTTTTCGAGGAAGCAATGTTTTCCTTTTTCAACCGCATATTGGAAATGTACCGGACGGAACACGGGAGGAGTTGCAACAATGACAACATCGACACCGCTGTCGATCAACTGTTTATATGCGTCCAAGCCTACGAAACGTTTGTCTTCGGGAATATTGCATCCTTTTTCTTTCAGTTTGTCTGCCAATGCGTCCACACGTTCTTTGAACGTATCGGCTACGGCAACGACAGTTACGCCGTTTGCTGCGTCCAAGAAGTTTTCAGCCGCGCCGGAACCGCGTCCGCCACAACCGATAATACCGGCTTTCAATTCTTTTCCATCAGTAGCCTTGTCGGGCAATTCCGGAATATAATAAGTTCCAGGTTCTTTCAGGGGTTTGTTTGCTGTTGCGCTTTCGCCACCACCTGCACATGAGGTTAATACACTTGCGCTACCTGTACCGATTGCCCCCAGTGCACCGGCCATAGCCGTACTTTTTAGAAAAGATCTTCTGCTAATGCTGTTTTCTTTCTTCATGATATAGTTCTTTTTAGGTATCAATTAAACATTTGTTATTTCGCTCCAATTGCCGGATCCGGTTCGCAAACCACACGGAAACCGATACCGCGGATATCCGAATACCACCAGATGCTCTTCGGTTGTTGCGGGTCTGTCTTCAACCAGGCATCGTGCTTGGTATAATCACGGGCAGCAGAGCGGACGTCTGCTGCATCGGAAGTGTAGTTACCACCGCGTACAACCCATTCTTCTCCTTCTGTGATTAGCGGGTCGGTCACGTTTTCGCCACCTTTGCCGTAAGCCTGCGGATCATATTTGTCGGCACAATATTCCATTACGTTACCCAGCATGTTTTTCAAACCGAACGGGTTCGCTTTCACTTCGCCCGGCTCTTGAGTTCTGTTCTTGCTGTTCTTTGCGTAAATCACGAATGAACTGATGCTGTCTGTTTTTGCATCGAAGAATTTACGCCAGAATCCCTGGTCTGAAAAATCTTTCGGGTTTCCTGTGAAGAAATAAGGAGTTTCCGTTCCTCCACGGGCTGCGTATTCCCATTCTGCTTCGGTCGGCAGACGGTATTTTTTTCCTGTTTGTTTAGACAACCACTGGCAGAATGTTTCTGCCGCATAATGTGTCATCGTGATAGCCGGACGGTCACCGGCGCCCCATCCTTGGTCGGGGAATCCGAACGGAGGAGTCGGACCGGAAATGGCATCGACATCCGGATTGCTGTTATTTGCATATACGGTTTCGGGCGGCGTACGTCCTTCGCTCATGGTTTGTCCGTAGAACGCCCAATATTGATCCCACGTGACTTCTACTTCCGCCATAAAGAACGGACTGACCGTAACGTTTCGGACCGGAGCTTCATCGGCTTTGTGGAACGGTTCTTTATCGGTACTACCCATTTTGAATGTACCGCCTGGAATGGCAACCATTTTGAATGTAACGGCCGTACCCGGAATTTGTTCCGTATAATCGTTAAAAGATGTGACGGGAGTAGCCGTCTTGAAATAGAGGCTGGTATCAACAGCGGCTGTGGCAGTCCCGGGAACGCCGGCTAATTTTCCGTGTTTGTAATCCGGATTATAGTGTCCGGCGTCGAGGTGACAACTTATACACTGCAAATCCAATTTCTTTTCGTTTTCATCATAATAAAGGTGGGCCGTGATTCCGTCCTGCGTAATTCCTTCCGGGAACAGATTCTGATGACATTCCTTACAGGATTCGTTCGGAATATATTTGACGGCATGTTCCAGTTCCGACTTGGTATTCCAGTCGAAATCCGCACTGTCTTTTGTCATAAAGGACCATACGTCTTTTAATCCCAATTTGGCTTTGGCCGTATAGTGATTCCATGTGTCGCTTTGAGGCGGAAGGTGACAGGCTACGCAATGTGTTTTAACGCCACTTCCGTTATTTACGTGTTTGGAGAGCTTCCAACTGTCTTCCGCATGCGGATGAACATGGCACATCATGCAGGATTCGTCGGAAGAAAAGTAAACGGATGTTTTGTATACGGCAACCATTATGCCTGCACCGAGAAGTAACCCGATCAAAAGAATGAAGGTCTTTCCTTTGAAAAATCTTCCTTCTTTTTCGGAAGGATAGCGATTAGAATTGTTGTTAGTAGCCATTTGTTTTTATGGTAAACGATTTTACAATTAGTCTTGAATTAGATTTAAAAATCGGCAATAAAAGTAATCTTTTTCTACATAAAATAAAATTTTACTCCTCTCTATTTAACGAAATATACATGCTGATTATATTTTTTAACCGATTTTTATAAAAAAAGGAACTTGTCCCCGCTTTTAGAATGGAAATGCGGGGGCAGGTTCCTTTTTTGTTGTTTATAAATTTGACCGAATCGGTTTCATGATGAATGAGAATTCATGATCACCGTAATGGATGCGGTATTGTTCCAGCGGGAGTGCTCCCCAACTGTTGACGCAACCCAATCCCATTTGTACTTTGTCGATACACATATTGGTGTAATTTATTTGAGATACCAGTTCGGAGTGTCTCTGTTCTTTTTGCGTACCGTCGTCCAGTGATTCGATTGAATAATTCAGTGCCGAAGCCGAGAACGGGGCTTCCGAAACAAACATGAGTCCGTTGCCGCCCTTGTTGGTCTGTTTCCACCACCGGATATCCGTTTTGGTTCCTGTTTCTTGCGGGCGGATATAAGAGTAGAACTGCTCTTTTACGGTCTGTTTATAGTTGCCCAGGTCGGTCACGTTGTTGCGGTCGGAATAGTTCTCGATAGGACCTCTGCCGTAGTAGTTGATCTGATCCAAGTTTTCCGGCATCTGCATCTGCATGCCGAAGCGGAACATGTCGGAAATTTCAGCCGCTTTGTCGGTTGTCATTTTCTGTGTGACCTTGACGGCTCCTTCGTTATTGATCGTATAAGTCAGATACAATTTGGCTTTCACTGCTTCCATCGTATATTCGGCATTGACTGTAGCCATGTCGTTTTCGATCTTGCTTGTCAAGGATGTCAGTTTCAATCCGGGTTCTTTCCATGCTGCATATCTGTTTTGCAGGTTGGCTCCCATGTCGTTGTCTGTCGGAGCACGCCAGAAATTCGGAGTCAATTTGCCGTCTTCGTTCAGCATGGCCATGCCGTTTACATCATATCTGCATAGGAATCCGTCTTGTCTGTCGAAGTCCATGCGGAAGTTTTCGCCTTCGATGATCAGATAGTTGAAATCATTCTCTTTGATGCTCGGAACGACAGTCGTGATGTTGACTTGACGTACATTCTGCAAATCCAGTTTCGGAGCATTGTACGGGCGGATAGTCAACTGGTTTTTGGCTACCGTGTAACCGGCCGGCAGTAAGGTCTCCGCTTTTTTGAGCTTGAAGGCCACATTCAGCAAGAGTTCTTTGCATTTGCAAATGCCGTCTGTACTATAGTTAAGTTTAATGGCCTTGGTCTGTTGCGGAGCTATTTCCAGGTCTTTGACCATTCCTGTCTGAACCACTTCGCCGTTTGCCAGCAATTCCCATTCTGCATAGTAACCGTCCAGATCGCGGAAGAAGTTTTCGTTATACACGTTTACGACGCCGTTCGCCAAGTCGGACGGAGTCACCCAAATGGACTGGTAGATATGCCCGACTTCGTGCATGTGCGGATTCGGTTTGCGATCCGGACTTATCAAGCCGTTGTCCATAAAGTTGTTGTCGGAAGCGTCATATTTGTTCCAGTCACCGCCATAGGCATAGAAAGAAACTTCGTCTTTTGTTTTCCAACGTAAAGATTGATCCACGAAGTCCCAGATGAAACCGCCTTGGTATTTCGGGTATTTGCGGATCAGGTCCCAGTATTCTTTGAATCCGCCTTGTGAATTGCCCATTGCATGTGCATATTCACATTGGATAAGCGGTTTGTCGATATTGCCTTTGCAATATTCTTCGCTTCTTTCATAATCCAAGTACATCGGGCAGTAGATATCGGTGAATTCGCTTGTCCGTGCTTGCTCGTATTGCACGGCACGCGATTTGTCTTCATTCTTGATCCAAGTATAACAAGCCTCGAAGTTGGGACCCATGCCGGCTTCGTTACCTAATGACCAGAAAATGATGGACGGGTGGTTGTATCCGCGTTGTACGTTACGCTGGTTGCGTTCCAGATGTGCTTTGGCGAACAACGGGTTTTTAGCCAGTGTTGCGTCTCCATATCCCATGCCGTGCGATTCGATGTTTGCTTCTGCAACCACATAAATACCATATTGGTCACACAAGTCATACCATAAATTGTTGTCTGGATAGTGGCAAGTACGAACTGCGTTCAGGTTGTATTCTTTCATGACCTTGATATCTTGTATCATGCGTTCGCGTGAAACGATATAACCGCCATCCGGATCCATTTCGTGACGGTCGGCTCCTTTGAACAAGACTGGTTGTCCGTTTACCAATATCTGGGAATTCTTCAGTTCGATTTTGCGGAAACCGACTTTTACCGGAATGACTTCGGTAGTGTTGTTTCCGTCTTTCAATGTCGCGATTAACGTGTAGAGAACCGGAGTTTCGGCAGTCCATTTCTCAGGATTGCTGACAGCTATGTCGGTGACGATTTTGCCGGAGCCTTTGACCGATGAGGTGGCGACTTCCTTGCCGGCCTTATCCAATAATTTCAGGTCGACCGTCCCGCTTCCTTTCAGGTTCAGGGAGACATTTAAGGAACCGTCTTTATATCGGGCGTCCAAGTCTGGGGTTACGCGGATATCCTGTATGTATTTCGGATTGCGGGCATACAGATAGCAATCGCGGCCTACACCGGAGAGGCGAAGGAAATCCTGGTCTTCCAGATAAGTGCCGTCGCACCAGCGGAATACCTGGAATGCGATCAAGTTCTTTCCGGGTTTCAGGTATTTGGTCAGGTTGAATTCAGCTTCGAGTTTGCTGTCTTCGCTATACCCGACAAACTGTCCGTTTACCCATAGATACATGTTTGAAGTGACAGAACCGAAATGGGCGAAAATTTCTTTCCCCTTCCAATCTGCCGGGATCATGATTTCTTTGCGGTAAGAACCTACGTGGTTGTTTTCGGTAGGGACTTCAGGCGGATTGTTCTTGAACTGGCTTCTCCAGGGATACCCGACATTTACGTAGATCGGATCGCCATAACCGTTCAGTTCCCATAAACCGGGAACTTTCAGGTCATCCCATCCTTTATCGTTGAAATTCACCTGGTAAAAATCCGTCGGACGCATGTCTGCGTTTTTTACCCAAAAGAATTTCCAGTTGCCGTTTAGTGTCATAAAGTTTTCGGATGATTCCTTGCATCCTTTCAAAGCGCTGTTTTCGTTTTTGTACGCGAAATAGTTGGTGTGCATGGGAGCCCTGTTGATCTCGTTTACGTTAGGGTCTCTCCATTCGTTTTTTTGAGCGAAAGCTGCCGTCCCGATCAGGGACAGGCAGCAAGCAAGTACGTTTAGTTTCATAAGATGTTATTAATTTACGGCTTCTTTGGATTTCAATCTATCCATTTTTGCCATTTCACATGCTCGTTATATCCGGCTTCAACCATTGTTTCAATGAATTGCATGCCTCTTACACCATCGTGGACTGTCGGGAAATCCAGACAATCTCCGCTGGGTGTTTCTCCGTTTTTGATTGCTCTGACGGTGAGCGAGAAGTTACGGTAGATATTGGCGAAAGCTTCGATAAAACCTTCCGGATGTCCTGCCGGAGTTCGGGTATTCCAGAGGGCTTCGGGTGTCAGGTAACCGTTGTTGCCGATATTCAATATTTCGGTCGGCCGGTCTCTCCATTTCAGGGTCAGTGTGTTGGGTTCCATCTGGCGCCATTCCAATCCGCCCTTTTCTCCATAGATGCGGATGCGGATATTGTTGGCCTCACCTGTTCCGATCTGTGTTGCGGTCAAGACACCAGTCACATCGTTTTCGTAACGGAGGAATGCCGCCCCGTCGTCGTCGATCGGACGTCCGGGAACGAATGCTTTCAGGTCGGCACAGAGTTCCTTGACTTTCAATCCGGTAATATATTCGCTCAGATGCCACGCATGTGTTCCGATATCGCCGATGCAGCCGGCTTTGCCGGAACGTTTCGGGTCTGTACGCCATCCGGCGTTATTGCCGCCTAACAATTCGATACGTTCGGAAAGCCATCCTTGCGTATATTCCACATACACACGACGCAATTTTCCGAGTTCGCCTTTTGCGATACGGGCTTTTGCTTCTTTTACTGCGGGGTAGGCTGAATATACATGTGTCAGCGCCAGCACGAGTCCGGTTTCCTCTACTTTTTTTTGCAGTTGTTTGGCCTCTTCAAGCGAGAACGTCATCGGCTTGTCCACGACCACATGGAACCCTCTTTCGAGTGCCATCATGGCCGGTTCGAAATGCCAGCGGTTGGGAGTCACGATCGTGACAAAATCCATCCGTTCCTCTTCCGGCAAGGTCATTTCGTGTTCGAACATTTCTTGGTAAGTGCTGTAAATCCGGTCTTCCGGCAGGAAGTAAGACAAACCGGAACTTTTGGATATCTCAGGGTCTACGCTGAAACATCCGCAAACTAATTCGATCTGGTTGTCCATAAAAGCTGCACGACGGTGGATCGCCCCGATAAAGGCGTCGCTGCCTCCACCAACCATGCCCATTCTTAATTTTCTGTTTTTCATGATATTATTAAATTAGCAATTCAATGAATTGAGATATTGCCCAAAGTTACGAAATGTTGTAATATATACAATATATTTTGCAATAAATAATTTGTTTTGTTTGTATGGCTTTTTCCATATAATAATGGGAGAAGGAGTCTTTACTCCCTCTCCCATTATGTTTTGTTTAAGAGTTGATTTTTATTCGTAATACGGGTTCTGTTTGATCGCTTTATTACGCAGTGTCTCTTCTAATTTGATAGGAGCGAAATACATTTTGTTGTCCCATTTTCGTTTTTCAATATAGTTCAGGTTGAGAACGGTCCAAGTATAATTGTAGACTTCTTCGTCATGAACATACGGCAAAGAGGCTGTCTTTCCCGGTTTCAAGCGACCGACGATTGATACACCGGTTAATTTCTTGTTTCCGATTTCCGGTGCGATCATCCAACGGCGAACATCGTAATAGCGTGATTCTTCATAAGCCAATTCTATGCGACGTTCGTGACGCAAAAATTCACGCAAGTCGTTTTGGTTGAATGCTTGTCCGCGGGCAGTCAAGGTCGTTTTTGTATCTGGGCGGCCGATGCGGGCACGGATGGCATCCAAATAGGTGGTAGCTTCGTCCAATTTGTTTAGTTCGACACACGCCTCGGCTGCGATCAGATATGTTTCGGCTAAACGAAGGTAAGGCATTGGGCAAGTTTGGAAATTATGTTCGTTGGCTGCAACCGAGCCGTCGATCAGTTTCTTTTCCAGATAACCTGTGTATGTTCCGTTCCAGTTTTCTATTTGTCCCATACGTGTGTCTACACCTACCATGCCTTTGAATTTCTCGCTTTTGATCGTCTTGTTGTCATCGTCTACGGAATAGATGGCATTTACGGTATCAGCTTCGCTCAATTCATAATAACCGAATTGCAGGTTGCCGAGTGGTGTCGCATCGAATACTGCTCCATCCGAAGCTCTGGGGCGTCCCCATTCTGCTCCGTCGTAACCGATGGTTGCGTAGAAACGTGGTTCCCGGTTCATGTATGGATTGTTTTTTGTCTCTTCTCCCGGTTTGGACAAGTTGTTGGGCAAAGTACCGTCTTCGATTTCAAAGGCCATCGCCAGGTCGTGAGTCGGCGCTGTTCCGGCCCAGTTATGATAGCCGTTCGGTCCATGCAACAGTGCTACGCGATTTCGAACCCAGTTATTAGCATTCAGATCTTTGTTTACATACTGTTTGGACCAAATGGTCTCTTCGTTGTTCGTGATAATGATGTTGTGGAATTTTTCTGCAATTTCCTTGATGGAACCGGCATTGCAATCGATCAAAGAATAATTGCTATCGTTGATAACATCTTTGGCAGCATCTAATGCCTGCTGATACAATGCTTTGCGGTCTCCGTTATATTGGTTGCATTCCAACGTATTGACAGACCTGTCTGCGAATAATGGACTGGCGACGTGTAACAATAGTCTGGCTTTTAGTGCTTTGGCCGCACCTTTAGTTGCACGTCCTAAATTAACACCGGTTTGTTGTTCTGGAAGAAGACTGATGGCTTGTTCGATATCTTTCAAAATGAAATCCATAACATCTGCAACGTTGGCACGTGGTAATTCCAAGGTTGCGGCTTCTTCTATGCTGTACACTTTGTCTACGATGGGGATACCGCCAAAACCACGGAGCAACTCTGTGTATATGTATGCCCGCAGGAAGTAGGTCTCTCCTTTAAGTATATTTAAATTGACACCCGTCTTTTCCGGAACATTGTCGATGTTGTCCAAAACCAGATTGGCACGGTAGATGCCTTTGTATTGTTTGCTCCATTTGAATGGGCAGTCGTCGCGGTCATAGGCCCCCAGATTACTGGGTGAAACAGTCGCTTCGTTGACATCACGGCATCCGTACACATGTGTAAAGAAGGCATCGTCCGTCCAAGCGGAAGTATTTACTTCTTGTGCGATATCGCATACATACGAATAGACATCATTGACAACCGTTTTGGTCAGGTCTGCGTCTGACCAAACTACTGCTTCATCATACTGATCTTCCGGGGCCAGGTCCATGAAATCTGAACAAGAACTGAGAGAAAGCATCAGTCCGGCTGCTGAAAGGCAGATATATTTAAATCTTGTTTTCATAATAATTACCTTTTAAAATGTTGCTTGAACTCCAAAATTGATAATTTTTCTTAAGGGATATCCTCCTAAACTGGCATCGCGCTGTTCTGGGTCTGCATCCTTGACACCATCGATGGTAATCAAGTTGGTTCCGTTGGCGTAGAGACGTAAATTGGAGATACCGGCCTTTTTCAATCCTTCGAAATTGAATGTATAACCCAGTTCTGCATTTTTCAGACGCAAGTAGTTGGCGTTTCTCATGAAATAGGTATTGTCGTTGTTGATCCAATATTGGTTTTCACGGTCCCAAGTACGAGGTCCTTCTGAGTACGGATTTTCCGGTGTCCAGCGTTTGTCGTAGTCGCTCTTCAGGAAGTTACCGACCAGACCGGACCATGTCTCGATATAGACCTCGGCTCCGGTTGCCCCCTGCCAAAGCATCATTATGTCGAAACCTTTCCATTTGGCAGTCAGGGTAAGACCTGCCACAAAGCGAGGTTCTTGATTTTTCTCCGGACGGATGCGGTCTAAACCGTCTATTTTGCCATCGCCGTTCATATCTTTGAAACGGATGTCGCCCGGGACGGTGTTGTCTGAATACAATAGACCTTTTGCACGTGCTTCGTCGATTTCGGCTTGTGTATGGAAAATTCCATCTGCGACGTAGAGTAACATATTGCGGCTGCCTACCGGTCTTCCGGTCGAGAATTGGTATTCAGGCACATTTTGTACTTCATCCCAAAATGTGATTTCGTTGCGTGCATACGTCATGTTCAGAGAAGCACCATATTCGACTTCCCCGATCTTATCCTGCCAACTTACCAATGATTCGAAACCTCTGTTTTTCATTTCGCCCAGATTTTCACGAGGCAATGTGATACCGGTAATTTCAGGTAGAGAGGCATTACGGGAGATCAACATATCGGTACGTTTATGGTAGAATATATCGGTTTCCCAACTTAAGCGGTTCTGCAAGAACTTGAAATCCAAACCGACATTGTAAGTCGTACCTACTTCCCATGTGATATTCGGATTTGGTGTACGGCTCGGGTAGAGGCGTTTGTTTTCCTGGCCCCCGAATACGGTTCCGGCGTTATTGAACGTGTAAGTAGGTAGATATTGAATGGTGTGGTCATAGTTGCCATTACCGTCTACCAGTGCGTCATTACCGGTTTGGGAAACCGAACCACGCAGCTTGAAGTAATCGATAAAGCGGATATTATCTTTCCACCAGTTTTCTTCAGAAGCGCGCCATGCCAAAGAAACGCCGGGGAAGAAGCCATAACGGCTGTCTTTCGGGAAACGATAAGAACCATCTACACGCCAAACAAATTCGAATAAATAACGTTCCTGATAGTTGTAAGAGGCGCGTCCGAAATAGTTCAAACGGGTTTCTTTCCAAGAGTAACCTCTTGCAGACTGTCCTTCTTCACCTCCTAAATTCAATTCAGGTTTGGAATCTGAGATGAAGCCTTGGCGGAACGCCCAGGTTTCTTCATATTGCTTTTTCTGTCCTTCCATACCGAAAGTCACGCCAATGGTATGTTGTCCGAAAGTGCGGTTGTAGTCGATTAATCCGTTCAGCATCCAGCCCAGTTGTTCGCTGTGCTTGCGTTCCAATTGCGGAGTGTCCAGCCACTGTTTGGATGCGTTCAAGCCTTCACTTCCTTCGGTCACGCCATCCCATGTGTACAAATAAACCGGTTTTTTCATCAAGCGGCGGTTTTGGAAATGGATGTCATAAGAAGCGTTTCCACGCAAAGTCAGACCTTCGATCCAAGGTACTTTTATGTTCATCGATAAATTGTTTTGGATGTACTGGTTCTTATAGTGGTCGGCACCGGCTAAGTCGGTACTCGTAACTGCCGGGTTGTCTCCACGCTCAACAGCCGGGCCGGGTTCTCCTGAAGGCCACCATGCTACTTGGTCGGGACGTGAACGACGGGCTGCTCCGAAAATATCGCCTGCTCCTTTTGCCGGGTATTTGGTGTCTTCCAGACGGGCTGTTACGCCTAACTGGAAGTCTACATATTTGCTGGTCTTGACATCCAAATTTGTTCGTAAGCTGTATTGATCGTAGCGGTTGGCGGAATTTCTGTACAAACCGTCTTCACCGTTTGCTCCGAAGTTTGCATAATATTTCACTTTTTCCGTACCTCCGGATATGCCGATATCCGCACGATATAAAGGGGAAGCACCTTTTACGATTTCGTCAAACCAATTGGTGTCAGGGTATTTCCAAGGGTTGGAATGTGTGCGGAAGCCTTCGAGTTGTTCATCAGAGAAGGTTCCTGGAAGAACTTCGTTTAACATAGTCGCATATTCGTATGAATTGGTCATTTTGGGTAAACGGGTCGGTTGTGAAAAACCGGCGCTTGCATTGAATGAAACGACCGGTTTGCCTTCTTTTCCGCGCTTGGTTGTTATCAAAACAACGCCGTTGGCGGCACGTGCACCGTAAATGGCGGCAGATGCGTCTTTCAATACGGAAATAGATTCGATTTCGGTCGGGTTCAGACGGTTCATTCCTCCGTCACGGTCGGGTACACCGTCGATTACGATCAGCGGGTCATTGCTGCCCAAAGAGTTTGTACCACGGATGCGGATTGTTGTGCCGCCGCCGCCCGGTTCGTCGGCTGTCTGGAAACCGATGACACCCGGCATGCGGCCTACCATGCCGTTGGTCAAGTTGGTTGTCGGAGATGCTTTCAGTTCTTCACCGGTTACACTGGCAACGGAACCGGTCACAGTCACTTTTTTTTGTGTGCCGTAACCGACGACCACAACTTCTTCCAGTTTTTGCGTGTCTTCTTTTAAAATTACATTGATCGTTGATTGGTTACCTGCTTGAAATTCTTGTGATTGATAGCCGATGTAAGAAAAGACAATGGTCGAATTGGAGGGTACCTCCAATGTATAATTACCGTCAATATCGGTAATTATACCGATTGTAGTTCCTTTTACTGCGACGTTGACACCGATCAGGGGTTCGCCGTTCGCATCTACTACGGAACCTTTTATGGTTTTTTGCTGTGCAAATGCCGTAGCTGCGAACATGACGCAAAGCAAAAAACAGCCGAGCGTCCTGGATAAATGGTTTAAAGAATATCTTTCCATGTTTTGAGATATTAAATGAATGTAAGGTTAAATATTATTAGATAATGGCTTATCTGTTTCGAGAATGGATGTTGGATTATGTTTTCATAGGCAATTGTAGTTTAGTTGGACATATATTTGTGAAAAATAGTGACATTGAAAAAATTTTACTTGGTCGCATACAATTTTACTTTTGGGTTAACTGTATATTTATTTTACATGGAAACGTTTCTGTAATGAAACACAATCCTTGTTAACAAATACAAACTTGTTTCAAGGGCAAAAGTAGGTAAAAAGATGGTTAAATCAAAATGAATGTATAAGAATGTTTTGGCGTGTAATTGTTTATTGCATTGTGTGATTTGTCATCCCGGGCCGAGCCTGGGATGACAAAATAGGATTAGGTCATATCCTCTTATAAAGGATGGGGATCCGATCAGTCACCATATCCCGGATTTTGAATCAGATTCGGATTGCTAAGCATTTCATTTCGCATTATCGGCAAATAGTAGCATTTGTCAGCGAACTGGCGAGCTTCTTCAGACAAGTCGACCGGTTTGTATTTCAGATTCCATTTGGTCGGGTCTGCATCATACTTGTCTTGTTTGCCAACTCCCGGTTTCAGCCATGCGGTTACACGAATACCTTTCAAGCTGTTTACTCCCGGTGCTTCAGGTGCAATCATCCAACGACGTAAGTCCCAATAGCGGATTTCTTCAAAACTAAATTCCAGACGGCGTTCGTTTTGATAGATTTTACGCAGTTCTGCTTGGTCATTGGTTGTAACAGCCGGTAGATTGACATTTGCACGATATTCGTTCAAATATTTTTTTGCTTCATCCAATTCTCCTAATTCAATACAAGCTTCGATATAACAGAAATAAACTTCCGACAAACGGATAAACGGGAAAATGGCATTGATTTTATTGCGATGGTCGCCATCTGCCGGATTGATGTATTTTTTCAGATAATAACCGGTGTAGGTTGCATTCCATTTTTCACCACCTCCAGAGCGGGTATCCATACCTGAGAAAAATTTGGAATCATCTGTTTCTTGGGGATCCAATTGGTAATAACCTGTCTGGATTTTACCCGTAGGTTCGATCGCTGCATAGTCGGACGGACGTTGTATCCATTGCATGCCGTCATACATGATCGTCGCATAGAAACGCGGTTCGCGATTTTCGTAAGGAGCAGCAGCATGTTTGGCATTGTTCCAGTCAAATTTACTTCCATCTTCCATCGCAAAGGCATCGACCAAGTCCTGTACCGGAGTGTTTCCACCCCAAGCGTGGTAGCCTGACGGACCGTTGAAAAGCGGCATTTTGGTTCCACTTTCATCTTTCGTGTCGATGAAGTAGCGGGAGAAGATGTTGTCGGCGCTTTCTTTGAGGAAGAAGCTCCAGATCTCGTTAGCTTTTTCTTCCGTAGAAAGACCGGGACCACCGTAAGTCGGGATGGCATGTCCCATCGGGTTGTCCAATAACTCTTTTGCCGCAGCTTTTGCAGCTTTCCAGCGTTCGGCTTGTGTCCCTTCCGTATAGAAAATGAATTCCGGATGTTGGTATGAACCCAGCAAAGGCGATTTGGCAGAAGCTTTTGCCTGGTCGTGAAGGTCGCTTGCCACATCTGTCAGCACGCGTACCTTCAACGCTTTTGCTGCCGCCAGTGTTGCGCGACCTTTTTGCGTATTGGCAAACGTACGGTCTTTCAGATATTCGGCCGCATTGTCGAGGTCACTTAAAACTTGCTTGATACAATCCGTATAAGAAGAACGTGATAACAGGAAGGATTCTTGCGGGTCTGTCAATTGTGTTACTCTCAATTGGAGGGGGACACCGCCGAAAGCTCTTGTCAGACGATGGATGAAGTAGGCGCGTAAGAAATAAGCTTCACCCTTTAGCTGTTGCTTTGCGTCTTCGGCAAATGTGGCTGTTTCGAGATTTTCGATGAAATCGTTGCAAGAACGGATGTTCAAATATAGACGTTGCCATTGATGTCCACTTTGTGTTTTGGCAAACCAACCTAAGTTTACGTCTGTTACGGCTCCTGCGTTGCTTTCACGAAATTCACGTCCGTGAGTGAACAGTGCCTCGTCACAGGCAGAGGCCTGCAATTCTTCCGTAAAACCAGCATCCTGGAATGCAAAATATATGTCATACATATAGGCTTCCGCCAGATTTTTTTCTTTCCAGATGTCTTCAGCCATGATTTCAGTCTGGGATTTCGTATTCAGGAAATCCGTACTACAAGATACTGTCATCAAAGCAGCTGATAATAAACATAATATATTCGCTTTTTTCATTTCGTACCAATTTAGAAAGTTACTGTAAAACCGACATTAATGATTTTAGACTGCGGATAGTTTGTTGCATTGCTGCTTGTACTTTCCGGGTCAATGTCCTTGCAAGGCGAGAATGTCAGCAAGTTTACACCGTTTACATAAATACGGGCATATGAGATCAACTTTGTTTGAGCCAACCATGCTTTAGGCAGCGTCCAACCCAGTTCGAGGTTTTTCAAACGGATATAATTTGTGTTGACCATCCAATACGTATTGTTACCGGCAGCCGTTCCGTCCCAGTAATAAGCCGAACGTTCGTTTACACGCGGGTATAAGCTGGACGGGTTTTCGATAGACCAGTGTTTGTCATATACATATTTCGGATAGTTTCCGATATCGCCTGCTTCCCAGTAGACCTTGGTCCACGAGTCGGCTGCTCCTTGGAACAATACGCTCAGGTCGAAGTTTTTCCATTGCAAGTTACCGGTGATACCGTATGTCCATTTCGGTTCGTTGGTACGGTCTGAACGATAGCGGTCGTCCGGTGTGATTTTGCCGTCTCCATCCAAGTCCTTGAATTTCATGTCACCAGGGCGCAAGTCTGCGTCTTTCGTTATACCGTCGTAGTTCGGGCGGTTGGCTGTATTGTTGATTTCGTCCCAATCCTTGAATACGCCGTCATATTCATAATACAAATCTGTGTTCATCGGATGTCCGGTTGACTTTTGCCATTCCGGTGCTCCCGGTGCTTCATCCCAGAACTTGATGGTGTTTTTGGCATAGCCTCCTGTTGCTGAAATGCTGTAACGCCAGTCTTTTCCGATATTGTCGCTCCATTCGATCTTGAAATCGAAACCGGTGTTGTCAACTTTACCGATGTTTTCGGCCGGAAGTGTCAAACCGGATGTTGACGGGATGGAAGCATTTCTACGCCACAAGATGTTGGAACGCTTGTTGTAGAAATAGTCGGCTTCCAGATATAAACGGTTGTCGAATGTACGGGTTTCGATACCGACATTGAAGTTATTTGCACGTTCCCAAGTAATGTTCGGGTTCGGGAATCGGCTGATCCTTAATCCTTTTTCGTCTTTGTTGTCGATAATCATACCCCATTCGTAGTAGTATGTCGGAGAGAATTGGTATTCTCTTAACGAGCCGTCGAAGTAAACTTGGTCGTTACCCATCTGTCCCCAAGAAGCACGGATCTTGAAATAATCGATGAAAGAAAGGTTTTCTTTCCAGAAGTCTTCTTCCGAAATACGATAGCCTAACAATACGCCGGGGAAGAAACCGAAACGGTTGCCTTCGGCAAACATATAAGAACCGTCATAACGCCAGACGAACTCGGCCAAATATTTTTCTTTGTAGTTATAGGCCATACGTCCGAAATAGTTCATACGGGCGCGTTCCCAGTTGGCTCCGTCACTTTTGGCATTTTTTTCTTTGTCACCACCAGCATTGAAGTGATGTAAAGCGTTTGATAAGAAATAACGGCGGTAAGCATTGAATGATTCGGCATTTGACCAATCTCGTTCCATACCGACCAAGAAGTTTACGCCATGATCGCCGAAATTGCGGTCGTATGTCAAAATACCGCTTAGTACCGTATTGGACTGGTCGGTAGACTCCATGGATAAATCAGGATCTTCATGGCTTGGATAGCTTAACATCGGTGTTAATTTCGGTGTTTTTCCATCCGCCTCATAGCTGACACCATCCCAATCGTACAAAGTCCAAGGTTGAAACCAGGTTTTGCTTTGTTTCAAATACTTATCGTAAGATACGGATGCGGTCAGTTTTAATCCTTCAATCCATGGTTGGGTAATTTCAACTTTGGCATTGCTTTGGATGTAATAACGTTTGTCATGCGTATAACCGGTTTCATCCGTGCAAGCTACGACCGGGTTACGTCCGTATTCCTGTGCCGGTCCGGGCAGTCCGTTCGGCCAATAGGCATGGTCGGTTGGTCTTCCGCGGGAAGTGAACCACAATAAGTCCCCTGCACCTTGGCTGGGAAAATTACGGTTTTCCTGACGTCCCATCAATTGCGCACCTACTTTGATGTAGTCGTTGAACTGTGCATCCACGTTCATGCGCAGGTTGAACTGTTTGTAGTTGTTGGCTGATTTGTGGTACAAACCATCGGTATATTTATGACCGAAGTTTACAAAATACTGATATTTGTCGGAACCGCCTTCCAATGAAGCATTATGTACACGCTGCGGAGACCAGTTTTTAAAAGTAGCGGCATACCAGTCCGTATTGGGATATCTCCAAGGGTCACTTCCGTTACGATACAATTCAATTTCTTCCGGAGTCCTGAATAATGTATAATCACCCATGGTCTGTCCATTGTTCTTGGCCGGATTGAGCATGGCTTTGTTCATATACAATTCGTTTACCAATTCGGAATATTGGACGGCGTCGCACATTTCCGGCAAGTTGGTCGGTTTAGACCAGCCTTGATTGAAAGAATAAGTGAATTCCGGCTTTTTGCCTTGGCGTCCTTTTTTTGTCGTAATCAAGATTACACCATTGGCGGCACGTGCACCGTAGATGGCGGCGGAAGCATCTTTCAGGACAGACATCGTTTCGATTTCGTTCGGGTCCAGACGTTCCAAACCACCGGCTCTTGCTGCCACTCCGTCGATAACGACCAGCGGGTCGTTGTTACCGAGTGTGTTTGAACCACGGATTCGGATTGTCGCTCCATCGTAACCGGGTTCCCCTGAACGTTGGTAGGTCACGACACCGGACATTTTACCGGCGATGGCATTTGATAAGTTGGCTACCGGCGATTTAACCAGATCATCACCTTTCAGTGTGGAAACGGAACCGGTGACGGTCTCTTTTTTCTGTACACCATACCCGACAACGACAACTTCGTCGATGTTTTGAGTATCTTCTTGCATGGTGATGTTGATTGTCGTTTGATTTCCAACGGAAAGCTCTTGTGTCCTATATCCTATATAAGAGAAGACAAGAGTCGCGTTTGTTGGAACTTCTAACGTGTATTTACCATCAATATCTGTAATAATACCGATAGCCGTACCTTTTACAGATACGTTCACACCGATGAGCGGTTCACCTGTTGCATCGACAACTGTGCCTTTGATAGGCTTTTGTTGGGCGAAAACAACTGTTGTACAGAGTACGAAAAGTGATAAGATTAACATTCGGAAGAGGTTATTCATGACTCCGCTTCGTTTTGAATGTGCTTTCAAAGAAAAGTCTTTCATGTTCTTTCTTTATTAAATGAATATAAGGTTAAAAAAACTATAAGGATATTGCTATCCTGCTAAAAGAATGGAATTTGAATATTCATTAGATCATAGGCAATATGGATTAAATGAGACATAATATTTGAAAAGATTGTATCGTATACTCCTTGAACCGTGTTTGAATGACTGTTCGTATCATAATGAATTCTTTTAAGTTAACAATCTCTTGAGAGACCGGTCGTTTACTTAAAGTAAACACCAGCCTTGTTAATAGTTTTAAATTGTATCTGAGGCAAAGATATTGCAAAATGTTATATATACAAAAATAATAGCAATAAAATATTACAGGGTACACTTATTTTGTTTTGGGACTATTGTTAATTTGGTTGTATGAACAGTATATTAGAAAATATAGATACAATTCGAAGAAACAAAGGCTATTCGCAGGAATACATGGCGACTCAAATAGGAATGAAGCAAGCCGGATTTAGTTTGATTATGTCAGGAGAACGGGAATTGAAATATAATACCTTATTGCAAATCGCAAAGGTGTTGCAGATCTCTGTAATAGATCTTATAACATTTCCGGATAAGTATGTTCTCTCCAAAGGAAAGGGTATGTCAACCGAAGCTGTTTTGCAAATAAAACTGGACAGCGATAAAAAAGATCAGATATTGAATATAGTGTTTGGGGAACAAATTGCAGAGTTGTTGAAATCGAAATGATTTTTTTAGCACGGAAGGAGAGGCTCGAACTCCCGACACCTGGTTTTGGAGACCAGTGCTCTACCAACTGAGCTACTTCCGTGTTTGCGGGTGCAAAGGTAAAAGAATATTCTGTAAATTCAAAATTTTTTTTTCAATTTCTTTTTTCTCTGAATTTGTAGGGTTCCCCAAACGTCTATATGATTTTATTTTTTGTCTGTCAGAAAATCGATCATTCGAAGAATGGCTCGCGAGCAAGCCGGGCAGAACGGGGCGTAATCGCGCATCATGCAATGGTCCATCGGGCGGTAAATGCCTTTGGATAGGTAACCGCCACCTTCGAACACGCCCGCTTTATCTTTGTGCGCGGCGTCGAGCGGGGTCGGGATGGGAGTGCTGGCGGGCAACAAGTCTTTCCATTTGCTATCGAAATCTACTAAAGTCGTGATGTTAGGTTCCCACGGTTCGTATTTCAGGTTATAGAAATCCTGATAAGCGACTTCCGATGAAAAGTATTCGTCTGCCAAGCCGGCGAAACTATGTCCGAACTCATGCGTGAAGACAACGGGTGTCTGTGGGTTGTCGGCCGTCCCGCAGGCATAGAAGTTGTACATGCCGCCTCCGCCGTACATATCCGTGTTTATCAACAGGAATATGGCATCGCAGGGGACGTTCCAGACGGCGTCGCGGATTGATTTCATGTCCGGGGTTGTCAGATAACGGTCCACACCGAACGTATAGTAGCCGGAATTGAGGGCCGTGTTCTTGAAAATACCCTTGCCGGAAATATCTGTGCCCGATTCTTCCGATACCAGGCAGACGGCCCACACGTTGAAGTCGTTCCGCCGTGTCGTGAAAGGAGGAGTGGCAAACAGAGCTTCGGTGAACCGTTTGGCGTCTGCCACGAATTTCTCTTGTTCGTCCGCCGTGTATCCTTCGGCAATGAAAACGAGATCCACTTTTTCTGATGAGTCGCCGTTTTTCTGTATCTGGTGCACCGTGTTGTTTTTCAATTTGCCCCGGTCGATGAATATGCTTTTCGGATCGATCTCCTGTTTCAGCAACGGATGGAATTGCATGTCTGCTTTGTCGCGTGCCGTGATCTCTACATAAACAGGTGCTTTCGGGAAAGGTACGGAGGCGCTGTTTGTCCAGGACTGGGTTTCCGTCTTGGCCTGCTCTGTCGAGCGCCATTCTTCGAACAACGTGTTGAAGCCGCGCGAGTAAATCAATTGGTTCGTAGCCTTGTCATACACGTTGATATAGTAGCCGCCATAGCCCGAATTGTCGATCAGGTTCTTGACCGGACCTCCCCAAACCGGTTCTTCCCGCAGTTGTTGGATGGCAGCCGATTGTGACTTCAGGTTACCGCTCAAGGCAAAATCCACCCGGAGGCTTTTCTTTTCAAAATAGGTGTCGAAGTCTCTCTGCGCAAATGCGGAGAAGTGGCAGAGAATGACAAGAAGCAAAAGTGAAATCTTTGTTTTCATGTTCGTATGCGTTGTTATATGTAATTCTATATCGCAAATATAAGATTTTTTTAGAGTGTTCGGTTGATATCGTCCAAATATCTGACGTGTGTAAACAGGGCAACCGCATCAAAATCATAAAGTGTCCATCTGCTTTCGCCACCGATACGGACTGAATACATACATGTTTTTGCATCTTTTTCGCCGAAGGTTGTTTTTGCCTATGTAAATATAAATATCATATTATCAGTCATATAAATAAAAATTTATGTAAAAAGCATGATAGATGCATGATAGTAGAATGATAGTTGAAAACAGCTGCTATCATGCTTTAACATATTGTGAAACAGGAGTTAATAGCCGGATATGATAGTATGATAGTTGGTTTGCGAAATTTTTCACAGAAGAAGAGAAGTGATTCCGGATAGCAATTTTGAGTGCGGTTGCCCTGCGTGTGTAAATAAAATATTTGTATTTGAGAAATGTAAATTTTATATTCGCGGAAAATATAGAATACATTGAATTATGGGAAATATCCGAAAAGTTATAGGCTGGTCGCTCTGTATGATGATTTGTTGTCATCTGATGGGAGAGGAGAAGAAGAACTTGAATATTGTATTTATCGGGAACAGTATTACGCAAGGGGCCTTGTTGGAAGACCCGAAGCATGACGCGCCTCCGGTGAAAGCCGCTTTGTATTTGGGCAAACAACCGGCGGTGGGGACGGTCCGCTATTCCAACCAGGGAGTGAGCGGGAGCACAACCGTCGATTTTTTACCTCAGACCGGGTCGCTATTCCCGAAGGTTGTTCAGGCCGCCGATCGGTTCAAAGATGAAACATGGGCCACTTTGATCTTTTCCGTCATGCTTGGTACGAACGACAGTGCCATAACCGGGCCGAACGGTGCTCCGGCTTCGCCCGGCAAGTATCATGAGAATATGAAGACGATCATCGACAAGTTGCTGGCGCTTTATCCCAAATGTAAGGTCGTGTTGCACCGACCGGTCTGGTATAGCCCGAATACTTACAACGGAGCCAAATATCTGGAAGAGGGGCTGAACCGTCTGCAAAGCTATTATCCGGAGTTGCAAGCATTGGTGCTCCATTATTCCAAACATTTTCCGGGACAGGTCTTTGTGGGAGATACGGATGGTTTCGATTATTTCGAGGCGCATTATAAAGAAGAACTCTTTCCCGAAAAAGGTAATGCCGGCACTTTCTATCTGCACCCGAACCGGAAAGGGGCGGCAGCTTTGGGAGAGATGTGGGGGAAAGCGATACTTGGTTCGATTGTGGAGTGACAATTGACAATTAGGTGTGACCGCTCGTCTCTTTTAATTGTCAATTGTCCTTTGTTCTTATCTTTTGCCCAATCTGTGGTCAAGGATACCGATGTGGCATTCGCCGTAGTTCTTCAACTGGTCTACGATATCTTTGGCTGTAGATTCTTCTTCAACCTGTTCGCGGACGAACCAGAAGAGGAAATCTCTTGTCGCATGGTCTCTTTCTTCTTCGGCGATGTCGACCATCTTGTCGATCAGTTCGGACACGTGGCATTCGTGTTTGTAAACGTGTTCGAACAATTCTGTCACGCTGCCCCATGCCGTCGGTACGACATTGATCTGGCCGATCGTGATATCACCGCCGCGGTCGATAGCGAAGTCTATCATTTTGTGGGCGTGTTCCATTTCTTCTTCAGCTTGTTGTTTCATCCAGTGAGCGAAACCGTTTAATCCCATTTTCTGGAAGTGTACGGACATGGACAGGTACAGGTTGGATGACCACATCTCTGCATTTACCTGTGCGTTAAATGCTTCGGATAATCTTTTGCTTAAAATCATAATGCTGTTGCTTTTATATGTTATTGTATAAGTGAAATCGATTGAGATTCCGATGACAAATGTATGACTTTTTTTGTTTGCCCGTTTTCCTAAAGCGATAAACTTTTTCTATGACGTGATACATAAAATCTTTGTCCGAATCTCATCGTTTTTATAACAAGCGGCACTATTGTTTGGTTTTAGGAAAACATCAATTCAGATACATTGGCCAACACATTGTTTTAAGGGCACTAAACCTATGTGTTGCCTTGTGCTAAACAATAGGGCTGCCGTTTGGAGACGGTTGTGTATCAAAAGGCGTTGTTTGTAATAATATTGTCATTTTTGCGTTTTAATTTGAAAAAGAACATGATATGGGAAAGAGGTTGGGACAATTGTGGTCATGTATGTTGGCGGCAGTGAAGAAGAATCCGGTCGAAGTGCTGTTGATTGTATTTTACTGTGTGCTGGATTGTTATCTGTATGAATCGGGTAATTATCAAGTGTGGAAACCGGTACTGACGTATGCTTGGGTGCAGTTCCTGTTGGTTTATTTGTTGAACGGATTGACACAGGGCGGCAAGAGACGGTGGCTTTATTATCTGTTTGGATTTTTCTTTCTGCCGGTCCGGTTGTGGGTGACGGAAGCTGTCGGTGCGACCTGGGGCGTATCGGTTGTGGTGGTGCAACTGTTATACCTTTCGAGTCGTTGGGAGAAAGAAAACGGGCTTTTTATGCGGACCTCGTTACGGTATGTATGGACCTGTCTGGCCGCCGGAGTTTTGTCGGTTGTTGCCTGGTTGCTTTCCATTTCGGTCTATCAGTCCATTCATTATATATTCGAGATAGGAGAAGAATGGGGCGAACGTTATTTTACATACGCAGCCGCGTTCGCTTTTTTCGGGTTGATGCCGCTCCTGTTCCTGATGTTCAACCAAGATGCGAAAGAGGAGGTTCGCTGGAACAAGGCGTTGGATGCTTTGGTCAATTTTGTGTTGACGCCGGCTCTGTTGATATATGCCGTTATTTTATATCTCTATTTGATCAAGATTGTGGTGATGTGGTCGTTGCCTAAAGGTGGAGTCGCCTTGATTGTCGCTGCTTTTACGACAATGGCTTTCCTCTTGCAGGGATGCCAACTGTTTGTGTCGAAACGTTATTACGATTGGTTCTTTAGCCGGTGCTGCTGGATGGTGTTGCCGGCATTGGGTATGTTTTGGGTCGGGACTTTCTATCGCATTGCCCAATATGGATTTACGGAACTGCGCGTCTATTTAGTCTTAGGCGGGCTGGTCTTGACTGGCATGACATTCCTTTTTTTCTCCAAACGGACAGGACGTTACCTGTATGTGGCACTGTCGGCGGTTGTTCTGCTATCCGTCTTTACCTATATACCCGGCATTACGGCAAAAGATATCGAACGGATTTCACAGGAAAAGCGGGGGAATGATCCAGAGTCGGAAAGGCGGGATGATTATCGTGAATATATAACCATATCCAATGATTTGCCTTTGGACATTTCGGGATATGAAACACTTCAACCTGTCGGGCAGTACGACGAACCGGTAAATTGCACGATAACACCGGAAGGAATTTTCCTGTTGCGTGAAAAGGATATGATCCTTTTCAGAGCGGACAAAGATGAGTTGCTTTTCCGTCAGATGGAAAAGGTGGGTTTGTCGCCTGCCGATTCGATACCGGAAGCATCCTATCCGGACATCCTCCGATTGGAACTTGATTCGGCTTTGTATGTGTTTGGCGAGATTGGTGTTTTCCGTAATTCGCCGGATTCGGCCTATACGGTCTCTTATGCGGGAGGTGGCTATTATCTGAAAAAAAAGAGTACCTTTGCCCACTGAATAGCAAGAAGCACTCATGAAAAAGAAAAATCAGCAGACCTTGTTTTCCGCTCCCGACGGGAAATCTTATCTTGTCCCGTTTATATTGATCACCAGCTTGTTCCTGCTGTGGGGATTTGCCCACGGCTTGCTGGATGTATTGAACAAGCATTTCCAAGGAGCCTTCACGATGACGAAGGCGGAGAGCGGCCTTGTGCAGTTTTCCACCTATATCGCCTATTTCCTGATGGCGATCCCAGCCGGTATGTTCGTGAAGCGCTTCGGATATAAGAAAGGAATCATTCTGGGGTTATGCTTGTTTGCCCTTGGGGCGTTTGCCTTTATTGCGGCGGCCTATCTGCATTCGGCGTTCCCGTTCCTGGTCGCCCTGTTTGTGATTGCCTGCGGGCTCTGTATCCTGGAAACGGCAGCCAATCCTTATTCCACGATTTTGGGGCCGGAGGAATCGGGGGCACAACGCCTGAACCTTTCCCAGTCGTTCAACGGGTTGGGGTGGATTTTGGGACCGTTGGTTGGCGGAATGTTGATATTCGGTGGGGCAGAGGAGGACCCGCTTACGCTGGCCAAACCTTATATATTGGTCGGCTCGGTCGTCCTGTTGGTCGCCGTGCTCTTCTTTTTCACCAAGCTGCCCGAAGTGCAGGTGGAGGAAGAAACGGATAAAGAGGCAAAGGCACTTGCTTCTGCGCCTGATACGGTTCCGATGTGGAGACATCCGCAATTTGTCCGGGCGATTGTTGCCCAGTTTTGCTATTGTGCCGCCCAGACGGGGATTTTCAGTTTCTTCATCAATTATGTGACGGAAGCCGATACAACCATGACGGATATCGAGGCTTCGCGTATCCTGGCTTTCGGAGGAATGGCGTTGTTCATGATCGGCCGCCTGTCCGGCAGTTTTACGATGGGATGGATGTCGCCGGCCCGTCTCCTGACCTGGTTTGCGTTGGCGGATGTGGTCTGCATGGTATTGGTTGTCATGTCTCTCGGAACGGTCTCTTTGTATGCGCTCTATATCTCTTTCTTCTTTATGTCCATCATGTTCCCGACCATCTTTGCTCTCGGCCTGGAAGGGATGGGGGGCTATACGAAGAAAGCCTCTTCCTATATCGTCATGGGAGTGGCAGGCGGCGCCTTCGCCCCGATGTTGATGGGGTATATCGGGGCAGACAACATGGCGGCCGGTTTTGTGGTTCCGTTGGCGGCATTCCTTTATATTTTGTATTTTGCGTTGAGGTGCGGCAAAATTCGTTTAGGTTCGTATTCAAAACAACTGGATCAGTAGCAGCCCCAATGCCACCGACACCCCGGTGGCGATCAGTCCCGGCAGCATGAACGAATGGTTGAGGAGGTATTTGCCGATACGGGTGGTTCCGGTACGGTCGAAATTGATGGCGGCTACGATGGTCGGATAGTTCGGGATGAAGAAATATCCGTTTACTGTGGGGAACAGCGCGATCAGCATATAAGGTGAGATACCCAGGGCGATTCCTAACGGCAACATCGCGCGGATGGTCGCTGCCTGGCTGAACAAAAGGATGGACATGACGAACAGGGCCAGGCCGAAAAGCCACGGCATTTCCGTTACGATATGTTCGATCGAGCCTTTCAGTTCCGCCATGTTCCCGCCGATGAAAGTGTCGCCCATCCAAGCGATGCCGAAGATCGCGACGACCGCTTGCATGCCGGCGGAGAAGACGGACCCCTGCACAGCCTTTATCGCGTCTGTCCGGGTGGCGAGCAGGATAAGGGCGGCGGCCGAGAGCATCAGGATCTCGATGATATGCGCCATCTGCATTTGCCGGAAACTGCCATCGGGCTGGTTGAACCAGGGGCGTAGTTCTGTCAACGAGCCGAACAGGACGATGCCGACGGTCGCCGCGATGAATATCAATACCGAAAGGAGGGCGGCACGGTGGTTCTCGACTCCCTTCGTCCTATATGTATCGTCTGTGAACTCCCCGTTTTCGACACGGCGCAGGTATTCGGGATCTTCCGCCAACTCTTTCCCGACGTGCAGCGAGCAGAACGCCCCTGCCAAGACACCGATCAACGTGCAGGGGACGGAGATCATCAGGATGTCCATCAATGATATGTTGTGTCCCGACAGCATACTGAGCAAGGCCACGGTTGCCGCCGAGATCGGGCTGGCCGTAATTGCCTGCTGGGAGGCGATCACTGCGATGCCTAATGGCCGTTCGGGACGTATCTTCGTTTCTGTTGCCACTTCCGCTATCACGGGAAGGACCGAATAAGCCACATGTCCCGTCCCCGCGATGAATGTGAAGATGTAAGTGACCAGCGGGCTGAGGATCGTAATCTTGGAGGGATGCTTGCGCAGCAGTTTTTCCGCCCATTTCACCATCAGGTCCAGTCCGCCTGCCGCCTGCATGCAACTGGCGGCAGCTATGACCGCAACGATCATCAGCATGACGTCGATGGGCGGGGAGGTCGGCTCCAGACCGAATACGAAAGTGAGGACGGCCAGTCCCAGTCCGCCCAATACGCCTAAACCGATACCGCCAAGGCGGGCTCCGATGATAATCGCAATTAAAACGAATAATAATTGTAACAACATGTCTTGTAAAATGCAGATTTAGTTTGTAAAGGTTGCAAATTTAATTATTTTTGTTGCGCTAAGTACTACAAAAACAATTAATACGAATGAAAAGAATCTATTTCGCAGCTTTGGTAGGCTTGTTTGGGTGCGTGTCGGCATTGTCGGCACAAGGGCGGAGTGAGTTCCTGTTGGAAAAAAACTGGAAGTTCACCCGCGAAGACAACAAAGAGTTTATAAAACCTGCTTTCGACGACAGCAAGTGGCAGTCCGTGACTGTCCCGCACGATTGGGCGATCTACGGCCCTTTCAGTTCCCAGAATGATAAACAGGAAGTAGCTATTGCCCAGGATGGCCAGAAAGAGGCGATGGAGCATGCCGGGCGTACCGGCGGGTTGCCGTTTGTCGGTGTGGGCTGGTATCGCACCGAGTTCGACCTGCCGCAGTTCCAGGCTGGCAAGCGGGCGACGATCCTGTTCGACGGGGCGATGAGCCGTGCCCATGTCTATATCAACGGGCAGAAGGTCGGTTACTGGCCGTATGGTTACAACTCTTTCCATTTCGATATCACCGAATATCTGAAGCCCGGACAGAAGAACACGCTGGCGGTCCGTCTGGAAAACCTGCCGGAGTCTTCCCGTTGGTATCCCGGAGCCGGTCTTTACCGCAACGTTCACCTGATTGTGACCGAAGACGCCTATATCCCGGTTTGGGGAACTTATATCACTACGCCTTCGGTGAACGAAAAGTTTGCCAAAGTGAACGTCCTCACCAAAGTCGTGCTTCCCGAAGGAGCCGATCCTGCCAAATACAGCGTGGAGACCAGTGTTTGGAATCCGAACAAGCAGAAGCTGACGGCTGTGCGCACTTCTCTTGCGCAGATGAGATACAACAATGACCGGGCGGAGCAGGAGTTTGTCATCCAAGACCCGTCCTTATGGTCTCCGGAAATGCCTGCCTTGTACTCGGCGGAAACCCGTCTGTATGAAGGCGACCAACTGAAAGATGTCTATACGACTCCTTTCGGTATCCGCTCGATCGAGATTATACCGGACAAAGGCTTCTTCCTGAATGGCAAGCGGACCGTCTTCAAGGGCGTCTGCAACCATCACGACCTCGGCCCGTTGGGGGCTGCCGTCAACGATGCTGCCATCCGCCGGCAGATACGCATCCTGAAAGACATGGGGTGCAATGCGATCCGTACTTCCCACAACATGCCGGCTCCTGAGCTGGTAAGGGCTTGTGACGAAATGGGTATGATGGTCATGGCGGAGAGCTTTGACGAGTGGAACGTGGCCAAATGCAAGAACGGGTACAATCTGCTCTTCGACGAATGGGCGGAGAAAGACCTCGTGAACTTGCTTCATAACTTCCGTAACAATCCGAGCGTTGTCATGTGGTGCATCGGTAATGAAGTGCCTAACCAGTGGAACGAAGGGGATTGCAAGATTGCCAAATGGTTGCAGGATATCTGTCACCGCGAGGACCCGACGCGTCCGGTAACCCAGGGAATGGATGCTCCGGATGCCGTGGTTAACAACAACTTTGCCGCCGTGATGGACGTGGCGGGTTTCAACTACCGTCCTTTCAAATACAAGGTAAATTACAAGAAGTTGCCGCAGCGGATCGTCTTAGGTAGCGAAACCGCTTCGACGGTAAGTTCTCGCGGCGTTTATAAATTCCCGGTCGAACGTAAGGCGATGGTCAAATATGACGATCATCAGAGTTCTGGCTACGATGTGGAACATTGCGGTTGGTCCAATTTGCCGGAAGACGATTTTATCCAGCATGAAGATTTGCCGTATTGCATCGGTGAGTTTGTGTGGACCGGATTCGATTATTTGGGCGAACCGACTCCCTACTATACGGATTGGCCAAGCCATAGTTCCCTGTTCGGCATCATCGACCTGGCAGGCATTCCAAAGGATCGTTTCTATCTGTACCGCAGCCATTGGAACAAAACAGCACGTACGTTGCACATCTTGCCTCATTGGACCTGGCCGGGACGCGAGGGAGAAGTGACGCCTGTTTTTGTGTACACGAATTATCCTTCCGCAGAGTTGTTTATCAATGGTAAAAGTCAGGGAAAACGCACGAAAGACCTGAGTGTCGGACTGGACAGCAGCTATACGGAAGCCGCCCGGAAAAGTTTCGAACGGCAGAAGCGCTACCGTTTGATGTGGATGGACACCAAATATGAACCGGGCACGTTGAAAGTGGTAGCTTACGACAAGGATGGCAACGCTGTCGCCGAAGAGGAAATTCATACTGCCGGCAAGCCTCATCACATCGAACTGACTGCTGACCGCGACCGCCTGAAAGCCGATGGCAAGGATCTCTCGTTTATCAATGTCCGTGTGGTCGACAAGAACGGTAATCTATGTCCTGACGCCGCCCACAAGGTGAAGTTCAACGTCCGTGGCTCCGGTTCTTACCGCGCGGCTGCCAACGGTGATCCTTCGTCGCTCGAGTCTTTCCAGGCTCCGCAGATGTCTCTTTTTAAAGGACAACTGACCGCAATCGTACAGACAGAAGAAACACCGGGCGTCATTGTCTTCGAAGTTTCGGCTCCGGGGGTGAAAGGTGCAAGAATTGAATTGATCAGCGAATAACCCGGATTTCCCGGTTATCCCGATAAAAAGGAATAGGCATCGGATTGGAGACGGATAGGCATCCGTCACGAATCCGATGCCTATCTGTTTTTCCAAAACCGAACACACTGTCCGATATTGAACACTTGTGGAAAAGTGGATTGTTTGTAAATCATTGATTTACGCTTTTGGCACGGAGTTTGCCCGATAAATGCCGACATGGTGAAAGTGCTAAAAAAGAATTAAAACAATACAGAATATGGACAGAGAGATTTCAAAGGAAGTACAGAGAAAGGAACAACGCAAACAGTTTATCAAGATAGGAGCAGTCATTGGCAGCCTTGTCGTCCTGACCGTAGCGGTGATCTCCATGCTTCAGACCAGTCTGAAACGAAAAGATCTCAACATTTCGACGGTCGATAAGGGGATGATCGAAGTTTCGGTCAGTGCGTCCGGCAAAGTGATCCCTGCGTTTGAGGAAATCATCAATTCGCCGATCAACTCCCGGATTGTGGAAGTGTATAAGCGGGGCGGGGATTCGGTCGATGTCGGCACGCCGATCCTGAAGTTGGATTTGCAGAGCGCCGAGACGGAATATAACAAGCAGTTGGATGAAGAACAAATGAAGAGCCTGCAATTGGAGCAGCAGCGCGTGATGAACCACAACAAACTTTCGGAAATGGAAATGAACCTGAAAGTCTCCCGTATGGAACTGGACCGCAAGGCTGTCGAACTTCGCAACGAACGTTATTTGGACAGTCTCGGAGCCGGTACGACCGACAAGGTACGTCAGGTGGAACTTGATTATAATGTGAGTCTCCTCAAACTGAAGGAGGACGAACAGAAGTATAAGAATGAACAGGCACTTGCCGAAGCGGATCTGAAAGTAAAAGAGCTGGAGCTTAATATTTTCCGCAAGAGCCTTGCAGAAACCCGGCGTACGTTGGAGGATGCCCGGATTCGTTCGCCTCGCAAAGCGATCCTGACATACGTGAACAACGAGATCGGCTCTCAGATCGGGCAAGGGGCAAAGGTGGCAATCGTTTCGGACTTGTCCCATTTCAAGATCGAAGGCGAGATTGCCGATACCTATGGTGATCGTATTGCCGCAGGCAGCAAGGCGGTTATAAAGATCGGCAGTGAGAAGCTGGAGGGGACGGTCAGTGATGTTACTCCTTTGTCGAAGAACGGCGTGATCTCTTTTACCGTCCAATTGGAGGATGACAATCATAAGCGTCTCCGTTCCGGTTTAAAGACCGATGTCTATGTGATGAATGCGGTGAAAGATGATGTGTTGCGCATTGCCAACTCCTCTTATTATGTAGGAAAAGGGGAATATGAACTCTTTGTTGTCAACGGCGACCAGTTGTTGAAACGCAAAGTGCAGTTGGGCGACAGCAATTTCGAATATGTAGAAGTGGTCGGCGGCCTGCAGGAAGGCGATGAGGTTGTCGTTTCGGACATGAATGCTTATAAGGATAAGAACAAACTTAAGCTTGAAGAATAAGTAAGATAATCTGCTGTATGATAAAACAATATTTGAAACAGGCTTTCTATATGCTGAAAGAGAATCGTCTTATCAGCATTATCTCCATAGCGGGTACGGCAATATCGATTGCTATGATTATGATTGTGGTGCTGGTGTTCCAGATCCAGTTCGCCAACTATTATCCGGAGAACGACCGCGACCGGATGATGTATGTGGAAAACGGCACGGAAGTACGGTCCTCCGATGGCTGGAACAGAGGGGCTATGTCGGCCGAAGCGGTTAAGGAGTGTTTCTATTCGTTGGAACTTCCGGAAGCCGTATCGGGCTATGCTCTGAGTTTGAAACCGCTTTCCATTCCGGGAAAGCGTATGTATAAAGGATATGAGATCAAATACACCGACCCCGGCTTCTGGCGGGTCTTTTCTTTCCGGTTCGTAGCCGGGAAACCTTTCACACAGGCCGATTTCGATGCCGCCATTCCGGTAGCCGTCGTTTCGGAAAGCGTGGCGCGCAAGCTCTATGGCTTCACGGATGTGGTGGGGAAGGACGTGATTATCGACCAGGCCGTTTATACGATTTGCGGCGTGGTGGAAGACGCCAGCCGCGCAGCCGACACGGCTTTCGCTTCTGTTTGGGTTCCTTATACGACCGACCGTATCCTGCTGGCCAATACGACAAAAGAGAATATGGCCGGCTCCTTCTCTGTTTGCATTTTGGCGAAGCGGAAAGGGGATTTCGATGCCATCCGGCAGGAGCTGGACCGTCAGATCGAACGTTATAACGGGATGAAGAAAGACTGTAAGATCAATTTCATGGGGAATCCTATCACCCGTTTGGAGGTGGCGATCGGTTCCCAAGGGCAGGTGCATGTGTCGTTAAAGGACTATCTGCTGGAAACCGGATCGTTGCTGCTCTTCCTGCTGTTTGTCCCCGCTTTGAACCTCTTGGGCGTGACACAGTCTGCCGTACAGAAGCGGCGGGTGGAGATGGGGGTCCGGAAAGCCTTTGGGGCGACCTGTGGAGTATTGATCCGCCAGGTATTGTATGAAAACGGGTTGATGACGTTGATCGGAGGAGCGTTGGGATTGATCCTTTCACTGCTGTTCCTTCCGGTATGCAAGGATTTCTTGTTGAAGAGTGCGGATACGGCGTTAAGCGGCGATATGCTTTTCCAGCCGATGGCATTTGGGGCGGCCCTATTGTTTTGCCTGTTATTGAATCTGCTTTCGGCCGGCATACCGGCAGCGCGGATAGCTTGCCAAAAGATCGTGGCTTCTTTGAGAGATGGTGAAGAGTTCTTATAAGTAAAGGAAGGATATAGAAATGATCAAGCATATATGGACAATGATTTGGAACCAACGGAGCGGTAACAGTTGGATATTCTTGGAACTACTGTTGGTGTTTGGTGTACTTTGGGTTATGATGGATTCGATGTTGGTCAACTTGTGTACCTACCAGCGTCCGCTTGGGTTCGACATCACGAACGTCTACATGGTGAATATCGGGAAAAAGACGGAAGGCATATCCGGATACAAGCCTGATTCGCTGTTGGAGACATCCGTGGGGGAAGATCTGGTACGTCTGACAGGAAACATCCGCCGGGCTCCGGAAGTAGACGAAGTTTGCATCGCATACGCTTCTTGCCCGTACACCTGGTCCAATAGCTGGACTACGTTAGTGAGGGCGGATGCCGATACCAGCATGAAAGCCGATTATTTCCAGTGTTTCCGTACGACGCTTTCCTATTTTGACGTGTTGCGTGTCAAAGATCGTGAAGGCCGTCTATTGCGTCCGATAGTGGAGAATAATATCGGCGGTTTGGTGATAACGGCCGATTTGGAGGATAAGTTCTTCGAGGGAAAATCGGGTATAGGGCAGCAGGTCAAATGGTCTGCCGAGGAGACGGAATCCATGACGGTTGCCGCTGTTACTTCTCCTGTCCGGCAGAATGAGTTCAGTGTGAGCACCCCTTGTTTATATCAATTGATGCGTACGGACGAAGAAGTGGTTGAAATGACCTCTTGGGTAAAGGCTGAGAATGTGGATTGCTTGGTCCGCATGAAAGACGGTTTCAAGGCGGAAGATATGGAGGCCTTCCTGGATAAGATGGGAGAGCAGTTGGAGGTGAACAACTTGTATGTATCCTGCGTGATCCCGTTGGAAGAGCAACGTCTTGTCATCTTGAAAGGCCGGATGGACAACCTGAAGAGGAAGATCGCTTTAGTAGGTTTCATGTTGGTGAATGTCTTCTTCGGTATTGTCGGTACTTTCTGGCTCCGCACGCAATATCGCCGGGGAGAGATCGGGCTACGGTCGGCATTAGGAGCTTCGCGAGGCACGTTGAAGCGGTATCTCGACGTGGAGGGGCTTTCGCTGCTCGTTTTTACGATTCCGTTCGTGCTTATCTTTATTGCCAATACGCTTTATTTTGATCTGCCCGACACGGTAAAAATGGCTTATACCTGGTGGCGTTTCTTAATCACTTTCGGCAGTGCGTTCCTGCTGCTTGGCGGCATGATCTGGGTCGGCATCTGGTTCCCGGCACGGAAGATTGCGAAGATGGACCCGGCAGAGTCATTACATTACGAATAAAACAATAACGAATATGTTCAAACAATACTTTAAACAAGCCGTCCAGATGTTGAAGGAGAATCGTCTTGCCAGTACGATCTCCATTCTTGGAACAGCTCTTTCCATAGCGATGATACTGGTAGTGGTGCTACAGTTCCAAATCCGGCTGGTCAGTTTCGCACCGGAGTCGAACCGGGACAGGATGCTTTATATCTTAGGAATACAGGCGGATTCACGGGACGATAAAAACCGCAACTCGACAGCCATGTCGGACGGGGTGGTGAAGGAATGCCTGTACGGCCTTCAGACCCCTGAAGCGGTGACGGCTATAGCCGTAGGCAATACGATCGTTTCCCTGCCGAACCGCCGGCTGTTCGAAGAATATATGGTCCGTTATACCGATCCCGGCTTTTGGAAAGTATTCGATTTCCATTTCCTTTCCGGGACACCTTTTACGGAGGCCGATTTCAGCTCCGGCTTGCCTCGTGCAGTGATCACGGATCGGTTGGCACGCAAACTCTTCGGCTCGGAAGAACCGGTAGGAAAAGAGATCCTGATGGGCTATGTGGCCTATACGGTTACCGGAGTGGTGAAAGAACCGACGCGGGCTGCCGGGAGTTCTTATTCCGATGTCTGGGTCCCCTATACCAGTAATATCAATTATGTGGATATGAAGTCGTGCGGCGGCGTTTGCGGAAACTTCACTGCGGTGATTCTGGCACGTACGTCCGGCGATTTCGAGGCGATCCGTACGGAGATCCGTCAGGCGGTGTCGCGCTATAACGCAGCCGGGCGGGAGTTTGTGCTGAGCATCAATTATGTGTTTTCCCGGATGGACATCGCGTTAGGGGCGAACGATATGAACGGAGGCATACTGGTAAGTTGGAAGGATTATCTGGTTGACAAGGTTCCCTTGCTGCTTTTCCTGCTGCTGGTTCCGACATTGAACCTGACGGGCATTGTGCAATCGTCCGTCCAGAAACGCCGCTCTGAGATGGGACTTCGCAAAGCGTTCGGTGCAACGAAAGGGCGCCTCCTGACGCAAGTCTTGTGCGAGAACCTGATCACGACGCTGATAGGAGGGATTATCGGGATCATCCTCTCTGTCGTGCTGCTTCAACTCTGTAAATCGTTCCTCCTGTCCAAAGAGACGGTGCTCACATTTGAGATGCTGTTCAAACCCGTGTTGTTTGCGGCTGCCCTCTTCTTCACCCTGTTGCTGAACTTGCTGAGCGCCTGCCTGCCCGCTATCCGCATCGCCAGGGAACAGATTGTGGATGCGTTGAAAGAGAATTAGCCGATAACATATTAACAATAGATAAACTGAATATAATGATCAAACATATCCTGAAAATAATGTGGAACCAGCGTCGCAGTAACGGCTGGATATTTGCGGAATTACTGATTGTCGCTGGTGTGTTCTGGGCGATGACGGATGCGTTCTGGGTGGATAACCGGACATACCATGCTCCGTTGGGATTCGATATCGAGAACGTCTGGCGTTTCAAGTTAGGCAAACTGAATGCGAAAGCTCCGGGCTATGTTCCCGATTCCCTTTACCACTCGTCCGATCCGGAAGACCTCACGCAGTTGGTGACCCAGATACGCCAGAACCCTGAAGTCGAGGATGTCTGTGTCACCTTCTATTCCTGTCCCTATTCGAACGGCAACTCCTGGCGCAGTGTCAAGCCGGTGGACGGTGATACCGTTTATGCCAAGACTATGGAGACGTTCCAGATTCGTAACGTCACCCCCGAATACTTTCGCCTTTTCCGTATCCGGACGGCAGACGGAGAGCCGGTGTACGACAAGGTGGCCGGGAAACACAATGCGATCGTTATCACTCCTGAGATGGCGGAAGGTTTCTATCATGGTGCTCCGAATGTAGTGGGCCGGCGCGTCTATCATAGCGGAAATGATTTTACCTCCGAGATCGTGGCTGTTTCGGCCTCCATCCGTACGAATGAATATTTACGTCCGGAAGCCAGTTATTTCCAATGCCTCGAAGGAGAGTTGTACAACTCGATCGTCAGCAGTTTCGGAGCCGGAAGCGCCGAGTTCTGCGTCCGTATGAAGCGCGCTTATACGCAGGACGATATGAACCGTTTCTTAGATGGGATGGGAGAGCGGCTGACGGTAAACAACTTGTATGTGTACGGCATTTCTCCGATCTCTTCTTTCCGCGACCGTCAAATGAGTTTCTATGACCGGGAGGCGAACAACAAGATGTCCCTGATGGTTTTCATGCTGGTGAACGTCTTTTTCGGCATCATCGGCACTTTCTGGCTCCGCATGCAGAACCGCAAGGGCGAGGTCGGCCTCCGCATGGCCTTGGGCGCCCGCCGGATCACGCTGGAACGTTATCTGTACACCGAGGGCCTTTGCCTGCTGGCATTGACGTTGCCGTTCGTCGTCCTCTTCGCCTTCAACATGGTGTTTGTGGACAAGCTCGATACCTATCGGCAGCCGCTCACCTTCGTGCGCTTCGGTGTGACCTTCGGCGTTACCTACCTGATGATGGCCGCCATGATCTGCATCGGCATCTGGTTCCCTGTCCGCAAAGCCGTCCGGATGGCTCCGGCGGAGGCGTTGCATTATGAATGAAAAGGTTTATGAATCTTTTCATTCATTGGTGTCGACCTCGGTAATGGACTGCACAAAGTTCGTTTGTCTATCAGTTCCAAAGGTAAAGGTAAGAGTCATGGCGCACGGGTGATTACCTATACGACACGCTGATCTCCATTCCATAGTTGTTCCTTTCCGAATGTCCGATAATGAATCCACTGTTCATTATCGGACATTCGGTTTTCTATACATCTTGCATCAAATCAAGTGTTTAGCTTTTTGGCACGCAATTTGCTTATGGAAAGGGCAAACAATAATACTGTTAAAATGATAAAGCAATACTTTAAACAAGCCCTCCGGCTTCTGACGGAGAACAAGCTGCTGAGCGTGATATCTATCCTCGGAACAGCTTTGGCTATCTGCATGATCATGGTGATCGTGATCCTGTATGTCGTGAATACGGCAGGGTTCAAGCCGGAAGTAAACCGGGAGCGTACCTGTTATTTCACCAATATTATGTCGTTGGGGAAAGAAGACGGGCGACGTATGTCGTACAGTGGCATCGGTTTCCCTCTTTTGGAAACTTGCTATTATCCCTTGCAGTCTGCCGAGGTAGTGACCGGCGTTCTCCGGCAACGGTGGGACAAGTTGCCCGCCTCCACTATGGACGGGCTGCGGAGTTATAACAGCCAGGTGATCTTGACCGACACCGCCTTTTGGCAACTTTTCAAGTTTGACTTTCTTGATGGCGCCCCCTTTACACCAGCAGCCTTTATGAGTGGCATCCGTGAAGCAGTGGTGAGCGAAAGCGTGGCACGTACGCTGTTCGGGACCGTGCAAGTGACAGGGAAAGAGATGAAACTCAACTTTACAGTCTTTCGTATCTGTGGTGTAGTCAAAGACGTTTCCCGCTTCGCCAGTAAGGCATGGGCGGATGTTTGGCTGCCGTACACGACCGACCCCGGTTACCGGCAAGGCTGGTGCGAAGGGATCAATGGGAACTTTCAGTGTTACGCCCTGTTGAAAGAGGGGAAAAAACGTGATGATTTGCGCCGTGAAGCGGAGGCGCGCCTCGTCAGCTTCAACTCGACCCTTTCCGATTGCAAGGCTGACATGCTTCACATGCCTACTACGCAGGTTGAAGAATGGCTGTACGGCGGAAACGAAAAACCGCAGGATGTGTCGCGGGTTTATCTTAGCTACGGAGTTGTCTTCTTTATTCTCCTGCTCGTCCCTGCGCTCAACCTTTCGAGCATCACCTTTTCGCGCATGCGCAAACGGGTGGCAGAATTGGGTGTGCGCCGTGCCTTTGGAGCCACAAAGCGGGACATCGTTTCACAGGTCCTTTTTGAGAATCTGGCGCTTACTTTGGCGGGAGGCTTGCTCGGCCTTGTCCTCTCTTTCTTTTCCTTGTGGCTGTTGCGCGACTGGCTGTTGACAACCTCGTTGGGAGAGGCGGGGCTTTCTGCCGGCATGTTCAACGGTTATGTATTTTTGGCGGCTTTTTTCTTTTGCCTGGTGATGAACCTGATGTCGGCGGGTATTCCGGCATGGCGGGTGTCGAGGGTGAATATTACGGACTCTATAAACAGTTGATGGCTTATGTTACGAATGATCTTCATACAACTTTGGAATGAGCGCAAAAGCAATGTACTCATCTTTTTGGAGCTTGTCGTCGTTTCGGTATTTCTTTGGTATGCATCAGATGCTCTCTATGTCCAGTACAGGAGTTTTGTGCGGCCGTTGGGATTCGACATATCGAACGTTTACCATGTGCAGCTTGCCACCGTGCCGGTTTCGAGTGCGGACTATGATACTTCCGCCGTGCATAGCAGGAAGGGAGGTGGCGACTTTTTGGCTGTTTACGATCGTTTGGCTCATCATCCGCAGGTGGAAGCTGTCTGTTATACTGCCGGCAACCATTTCCATTACAGGGGTAGTAACCGGTTTGCCACTTTCAAAAAAGATTCGTTGGTGCGGCATGGATATGTTCGACACGTTGATCCAGCCTATTTTCGTGTCTTCCGGGTGAAAACAGCTGACGGCCAATCATGGGAAACCTTGACGAAGGCTTTGGACGAGAACCGGGTCGTTGTGACGGGAACGGTCGGGACAGCCTTTTTCGGCTCTGCCGCCAAGGCTTTGAATCAGGAAATACAGATCACAGACCAAGGTGATCGCGACAGCGTTTTCTATCATGTTGGTGCTGTTTGCGAGCCACAGCGTTACAGCGACTTCTTGGATTATGACTATGCTTACTATAAACCGGTGGGAAGCCGGGAGGCGATTGCCAATTCCGGCGACGGTCTTGCGAATGGGTTGAACCTCTTCATCCGTATAAAGCCAGCAGCCGACAATGATCGTTTTGTCACCGGCTTCACCCGTGAGATGGCACAGCAACTTCGCCTTGGCAATATCTACTTGAAAGATGTGGTTCCGATGTCATATTATCGTAACGAGATGTTGCGCTCCTGGATGGATGATATACGTTTTTATTCCTCCGGCATCCTCTTCTTCTTGCTCAATGTCTTCTTAGGCATCATCGGGACGTTCTGGTTCCGCACGCAGCAACGCAGTGCCGAGATCGGCCTTCGGATGGCGATGGGAGCTTCGCGCCGGAACATCTTCCGCCAGCTCTTTGCCGAAGGGTTTGCCTTGCTCGGTGTGGCGTTCCTGCCTGCCGCGGTCGTCTTTGCGGACCTGATGTATATGGAGGTGACGGAGCAGGCTGATATGCTGATCCCGCTTTCTGGTCGCCTGTTGTGCGGCATGGCGGTGACGCTTGCCCTGATCGCCGTCATGGTCGCTATCGGCATTGGCTTCCCGGCCTGTCGTGCCATGCGCCTGCAACCGGCTGAGACGTTGCATGAAGAATAAGAAGATTTATGATTTATGACGACAAGCGGGATTGTTAAAGGACATATCGGGAAAGCGATCCTGGCGAAACAAAAGAAATAATAACAACTGGCATAGCGCATGGCTGTGCGTCTATGCCCCAACAAACAATAACGATTATGATAACACTTACAAATCTTGAGAAGATCTACCGCACGAAAGAAATCGAGACGGTTGCTTTGGAAAACGTGAACTTGACTGTCGATAAAGGAGAATTCCTGAGTATCATGGGGCCCTCCGGTTGCGGCAAATCCACCCTGCTGAACATCATCGGGCTCTTGGATGCCCCGACCTCCGGCACGATCGAGATCGCAGGCACCCATACCATCGATATGAACGATAAGCAGCTTGCCGCTTTCCGGAACCAGAAACTCGGTTTCGTCTTCCAGTCTTTTCACCTGATCAATTCGCTGAACGTACTTGATAACGTCGAACTTCCGCTGCTCTATCGCAAAGTCAGTGCCAAGGAACGCCGTGAAGCCGCTGTTGCCGTGCTCGAAAAGGTCGGCCTCTCGCACCGCATGCGCCATTTCCCGACACAGCTTTCCGGTGGGCAGTGCCAGCGTGTGGCCATCGCCCGTGCCATCGTCGGGAATCCGGATATCATCCTTGCCGACGAACCGACCGGTAACCTGGACTCCAAGATGGGGGCTGAAGTCATGGAACTGCTCCACAAACTGAACAAGGAAGACGGCCGCACCATTGTCATGGTTACGCACAACGAGGAACAAGCCAAGCAGACAAGCCGTACTGTGCGCTTCTTTGACGGACGGCAGGTGATGTAGGGGCTGTATCTGAATGATTAATAAATATACAATGTATGTATAAGCAATACTTGAAACAAGCGTGGGCTTCGCTTCTGGAGAACCCTTTGATGAGCGTATTGATGATTATGGGTACTACGTTGTCTGCCGCGATGTTGTTGGTTTTGGTTCAGTTTTACATTGTGCGTACTTCGTCATACGCTCCGGTATCGGCTCGTGGGAGGATGCTTTACGTGACTGGGGTACAGTCGGATATGGTGAAAGTGGATTCGGATGGGCGTAAAGTGCCGACCGGTGGTCGGTGGATGGATGGCTTGGGCGTCCCTTTCGTTCGTCAGGTGTTCGAGGAGTTGAAGACGGTTGAGGAGGTCGCGGTCATGTCCGGTGGGACGGGGCAGGTTCGGCTTTCGTCTCCCGGACGGAAGAAGGGCGGTGAGTTTGCACAGCGGAAGACGAATGGTGACTTTTGGCGTGTGTTCGACTTTGTGTTCGTGGCCGGCAAGCCGTATGATGAAGCGAGTGTTCGGAGTGCTCGACGGCAGGCTGTGTTGACAGAAGATGTCGCTCGCGAATTGTTCGGTGCGACGGAGGTGATAGGGGAAACCTTGTTGATCGAGTATGTAGAATATCAGGTATGCGGTATAGTGAAGCCTGTCAGTGAGGCAGTTTCGGAAGTGTACGGGCAGGTGTTTGTGCCTTATACGTGCGACGAGGTGATGATGGCTGAGGTGAACGCTGGTGGTGTATGCGGCGGTCTGAATGTCTGCTTGCTGGCTGCTTCGGCAGCGGACTTCCCGGCGGTTCGGGAAGAAGTGGTACGGAACGTGAGACGTTATAATTCCAATTTGCAGGACTGGCAGGCGGACTTGTTCACGCAACCGCATACGGCGACGCAGAGGATGTTCCAGCGTTGGCATGAGGAGAAGTTGAGTGCACTTTTTTCCGGCATGCTTTGCTTAGCGTTGTTGTTTTTCTTTTTGCCGGTGTTCAATATGCTGGGGCTGGCCTTTAGCCAGATCCGGAGACGGCAGCCGGAAATCGGATTGAGGAAGGCGTTCGGTGCGACCTCTTCGCGCGTGGTGGGACAGATGCTTTATGAAAGCCTGATTGTAACGGTGATCGGATGTGTGTTAGGACAATGTTTTTCCGTCCTGTTTTTCTTTCTTGCTAAAGACGGTTTGCTGGAGCGGACGGATGTGCGGTTGACGGCTGACATGTTGTTTACGCCTTGGTTGTTTCCTGTGGCATTCTTGATATGTCTTTTTATTAATTTTCTCTCAATTGGTATTCCAGCTTGGCGTGTCGCCCGACGTCAGATTGTAGAGGCATTAAATGCGTGATGAATATGTTTCAAGTGGTTATAAAACAATTGTGGAGTGAAAGACGGCAGACGGTTTGGCTGTTGTTGGAGTTGACCGTTGTCTTCCTGTTCTTGCTGATGGAGGTCGACTTTTCGTGGATCAAGTTGAAAAATTACATGGAGCCGCGCGGTTTTGATGTGACAAACACTTACCAGTTGAAGCTGAAACGGCTGGCGCCGGGAGCGATCGGTTACCGGCCTGCCGACGAACTGGAACAGACCGAGAGCGAGATGCTGGAGCAGCTTGTCGGGCAGGTGAGGCTTTATCCGGATGTGGAGGAGGTCGGTATTTCCACTTCGGCTTCTCCGGTTGCAGGAGGGGGATGGTGGACTACGGTGTTCCGCAGGGACAGCTTGGGCCAAGCTAATTTGCAAGGACGTGCGGTCGACGAAGGCTATTTGAGGGTTTTTCGTTTGTGTGATCACAACGGGAAACTGTTGGACTTGCGCGAGGCTGATCGTTCCCGGCTGCTTGTTTCCCGGCTGGCTTGCGATCAGTTTGGATATGCGAGTGTGGCGGATGTTCCGGGCGATACGCTTTACATGGATACCGGCAATGATGTGCGTGAGCCTTATCCTGCTTTTGGAGTCTTCATGGATCTGAAAAGTCGTCCGTTCCGACCTTACCAAGCCTCTTTCTTCCTGTTGATGTCTCGGCAAGAATGGAATGAACGTTTACAGCAGAACCAGGCACAGCGTATGGAACTGTGGGTTCGTGTCCGGGAAGGCAGCGATGTCCATTTCAGGGAGTATTTCGAACGTGAGATGGCGGAGCGTCTTTGGGCCGGACAGATATATGTCTCTTCGATTATCAGCATGGAAGACGAGGTCGCGAAGGGTATCGATACGGAGATGAAGCAGAATGTGGAACCGATGATGTATGTCTTGTTGTTTGTTTTGCTGACCGCTTTTCTCGGTGTGTTCGGGACGTTTTGGCTGCGGACACGATTGCGGCGTTCCGAAATCGGTATCCGTATGGTGATGGGAGCATCCAGGTCGGCTATAGGGAAGCTGTTCTTTCTGGAAGGCCTTTGCCTGACGTCGGTAGCGGTATTCCCGGCGTTGCTGATCTATGTGAATTTGTTACGAGCCGAAATCCTGAATGTCTACGATTTACCTTATACGGGAGGCCGTGTCTTGCTGGTCGCTGTCGTTTCGTTGTTTATCCTGCAAACGATGATTTTTACAGGCATTTGGTTCCCGGCACGGAAAGCGTCGAGATTAAGGCCGACGGATGCTCTGCATTATGAATGAAGATTGACTATGATATTATTTTAGAAGTTAAACCCTACTTTGCTGGGATTGCGTGGTCGGGTTTAACTTCTAAAATGTTATGGAAGCATATAGGCCGAAATGTTTATCGCTCGCTACAGGGCTGATAGACAAGTTGTGCTTCGCTGCAAACGGACGGGTGAAAATGTAAGCGCTTCCGGCTCCGAGAGCGGCTCCCGCTATTACGTCCCACCAATCATGCTTTTTGGCGTATGTCCGGCTCCATCCTACATACGAGGCGATTGCGTATGCCGGAATTCCCCATTTCCAGCCATAGCGTCGTTGGATAAACGCGGCTCCTGTAAACGATACCGAGGTATGCATGGATGGAAACGAATGTTTGTCACTGCCGTCTGGCCGCTCTTTTTTGATCAGATGTTTCAGAGCGAACGTCATACCTATAGTAGAAACTCCTGCCAAAGCGCCTTGCTTCAGTCCTTGCCAATCCTGCAACACCAGTACGGTGGCCAAACTCGCCACAGGGGTTACGAACGCCAACACATCACCTGAGGTACGGACGGCCTTGCGACTTCCACTGATCTCGATTTCCTGTGCTTTTCCCGACAAACAAACGAATAATACGAAAATCAGGGTAAGAATTTGTTTCATTTATAGATATGTGTTGTTGGCTTTATTTACTTTTTTCAAGAATGAGGCGGCTGATACGTGCCTGTACTTGCATAAGTGTTACAATATCGACATTATCGAAGTCGATATCGACGAGTTTTAGTTTGTTTTTCTGGATGGGAATGTTGGGTGAATGTCCCATTTCCTTAACTAAATCATCAATCATTTCTTTAATTTTTTCCGCTCTTTTCGGATAATTTACTGTACGTGCCATAATCTCTTGTTTTAATATTTAATAATGGCACAAATATAAACAAAGAGAATTGTAAAACAATGAAAAAAGAATTATTCTTTTAAATAGTCATTTAAAATCCCAGTTTTGGGAAAAATATAATTGATCCGACTATTGCAGCTGCTATTGCCATAATTAAAACGGCACCTGCTGCAAGGTCTTTCGTTTTTTTTATTGTTTCGTTGTATTCGGGTGAGACTGAATCGGCCAATGATTCAATGGATGAATTGACTGCTTCGGCCGATAGTACGGCTCCGATTACGATTACGACCGCCATCCATTCTACCCGGGATAAGCCGAAGAAAAAGCCGGATATAACCACACAAATAGCAACAAAACAATGTATCCATGCATTGTGCTCTTTTTGTATTAATAAACGGATGCCATTAAAAGCATACCGGAAACTGGCCAGTCGTTTACGAAAAGTGAAGCCGCTGTTTTTCATATTACTTATTGTTTTGAGAGAATAGGACAAAGATATGAATAATACTTCAAAAACGGACATACTGTTCATTTTCGGACACTATGGTTTTTGACATGTTGCAGATAATCAGTAATATATCTTTTTGGCATAGCTTTTGCCAATGAAAGGAAAAAAATATTACGATGAAAAAGATCTATATAGCTATCATTTCTCTCTTGTTATCATGTTCTGAGCTACAGGCGCAGAAACAAGATACTGTCAGGTTGACCCTTAAAGAAGCGATCAACTTGGCACAAACGCAATCGGTAGATGCTGCGGTTGCCTTGAATGAATTGAAGACTGCTTATTGGGAATATCGTACGCATATCGCCGATCAGTTGCCTGAGATCAACTTCAAAGGGACGCTTCCTGCCTATAGTAAACAGTATACCAAATATCAGCAATCCGACGGTTCGTACACCTTTGTCCGGAATAATTCGCTCGGTCTGAACGGTGAGATTTCGATCGATCAGAATATCGCTTTGACAGGAGGAAAGATATCATTGAACTCTTCCCTCGATTTCAATCGTCAGTTGGGAAAAGGGGCTTTCAACGAATATATGAGCGTACCTATCGGGTTGACGCTTACGCAACCGATCTTCGGTGTGAATGATCTGAAATGGAAAAGGCGCATTGAACCTGTCCGCTACCAGGAAGCGAAAGCCGCTTATATCGAGAGTGTGGAGGAAGTGACGATCAATACGATCGGTTATTTCTTCAACCTACTGTTGGCGAATGAGAATGTGCAGATTGCCAAGCAGAATCTCGAAAATGCCGATAAGCTGTACGAGATAGCTATTGCCAAACGTAAGATCGGCCATATTTCCGAAAGCGAATTGATGCAATTGAAGTTGTCCGCCTTGCAAATGAAAGGAAAACTGACCGAGGCGCAGTCCAACCTTAATGCCAACATGTTCCGGCTTCGGGCTTTCCTGGGGCTGAGCGAACGGGAGGTGGTTGAGCCGATCCTGCCAGAGTCCGCTCCCTCCTTGCGGATGGTCTATGAGGTCGTGTTGCAGAAAGCACAAGAAAATAATTCGTTTGCCAAGAATATTCGTCGCCGCCAGTTGGAAGCCGACTATGAGGTTGCGACGGCCAAAGGGAACCGCCGAAATATCAACCTCTTCGCTACGATCGGTTATACCGGGAAAGACCATACGTTTGATGCCGCTTATAATCGGTTAAAAGGAAACCAAGTGGTCGAGGTCGGTATGACGATTCCGATTCTCGATTGGGGCAAGCGCCGGGGAAAAGTGAAGGTTGCCGAGTCTAACCGCGATGTAACGTTGTCCAAAATCAAGCAGGAGGAGATCAGTTTCAACCAGGATATTTTCTTGTTGGTGGAAAACTTCAACAACCAGGCCGCCCAGTTGGAGATCGCGCAGGAAGCCGATATGATCGCGGAAAAGCGTTACAAGACTTCGATTGAGACATTCATGATCGGCAAGATCAATATCCTGGATTTGAACGACGCGCAACAGTCGAAGGATGAGGCCAAGCAGAAGCATATCCAGGAACTGTACGACTATTGGAACTATTATTACAATATCCGCAGCGTTACCCTTTATGATTTCATCAACAACCAGACGCTCGATGCAGAATTTGAGAAGATCGTGAGGCGATGAACGATTAAATTCCCTATTTTTGCAAATCTGATGATGGTTTATTCTTTAGGTACGGGTTATACGGATAATATATTGATTTCAAATAAAATCCTGGGGTAATCATTGTAATCCGTGCCAGACTGAATGTCATTCAAAACAGTAAACAATTATGATCCTAATAATAGATGATGATGCTTCTGTCCGTTCCTCGCTGACTATCCTGTTGAAGCGGGCCGGATTTGAGCCGGAAGCTGTTCCGGGACCGGAAGAAGCGTTGGCTGTCGTGCGCCAGATAGCACCGCAGCTTATCCTGATGGATATGAACTTCACGTTGACTACGACCGGTAAAGAGGGCATACAATTATTGAAGCAAGTGAAGATTTTCCAGCCTGAAGTCCCGGTTATCCTGATGACGGCATGGGGGTCTATTTCGCTTGCCGTGAAAGGAATGCAGGCCGGTGCTTTTGATTTTGTGACCAAGCCTTGGAATAATCTTGTGCTGCTGAAATCCATCCGTACGGCGATTGAACTGAATGAACAGAAGAAAGGGCTGGAAGCACCTTTGAACCGCCACGATGCCGATAATAAATTCCATTTTGACAAGATCATAGGTCAAAGCGCACCATTGATGGATGTGTTGGGGACGGTTTCCCGGATCGCTCCAACCAATGCCTCCGTCTTGATAACCGGTGAGAGCGGGACAGGGAAGGAGTTGATTGCCGAGGCGATCCATACGAATAGCCGGCGTGCGAAAGAGCCGTTTGTAAAGGTCAATCTCGGTGGACTTTCGCAAAGTCTCTTCGAAAGCGAGATGTTCGGTCACAAGAAAGGAGCGTTTACTGATGCTTACATCGATCGTACCGGACGTTTCGAAATGGCGAATAAAGGTACGATTTTTCTTGACGAGATCGGTGATCTCGAACTCTCTTGTCAGGTGAAACTGTTGCGTGTCTTACAAGACCAGACATTCGAGGTGCTGGGTGACAGTCGTCCCCGCAAAGTTGATATCCGTGTGGTCAGCGCGACAAACTGCAACTTGCGGGAGATGGTAGTCGGGCGCACGTTCCGGGAAGACCTGTTTTACCGTATCAACTTGATAACCGTCCATTTGCCCGCGCTCCGTGAGCGTAAGGACGACATTCCTTTGTTGGCACGCTATTTTGCCGACAAACAGTCGGAGATGAACGGTTTGCCGGCTGTTCATTTCTCATCTGAAGCCCTGACCTTTTTGCAAAAACTGCCTTATCCGGGTAATATCCGTGAACTGAAGAACTTGGTTGAGCGGACGATGTTGGTGTCGGGTAAGACCGTTTTGGGAGTTTCCGATTTCCAAAGTCAATGTCAACATACCACCACGGCGGTAAAGGCTGAGGCTGTTCCTTTGCTTGAAGGCCTGACATTGGACGAATTGGAAAAGCAAACGATCTTGCAGGCGTTGAAGACTCATTCCGGCAATCTTTCGCATGTTGCCACGGCACTTGGTATCAGTCGGGCGGCTTTGTACCGGCGTCTTGAGAAATATGATATTCCTGTGGACAAATAAATAGCCGGGCAGATGAGAATAAGAGGATTGTTTTGGATCTTGACCACATTGCTGTTGTCTGTATTGGCGATTATTACCTATCATGTCTTCTATACGGATTCGTCCTATCTGTTTTTCTTCGTGGAAGGAATCGTGATCCTGACCATTATTTATTTGTTTGTGTTCTATCGCTGCATTATCAAACCTCTTGACATCATCGGAAACGGTATGGAACTGTTGAAGGAGCAGGATTTCAGTTCCCGGCTGAGTCATGTAGGACAGAAGGAGGCGGACCGTATTGTCGGTATTTTCAACAAGATGATGGAGCAATTGAAGAACGAACGCCTGCATCTGCGGGAACAGAACCATTTCCTGGATTTGCTGATCAACGCTTCGCCGATGGGTGTGATTATGTTGAACCTCGATCAGGAAATCCTTACTGTTAATCCGGCAGCCTGCAAGATGTTGGGAATATCTTCCTTGCCGGATATTATGGGCAGGCATTTGTCGGATTTGGACTCCTCTTTAGCGACAGAGTTGGTGTCGATTCCGCTGTACGGTTCGCAGACGATTCGCCTGAATGATGCCAATATATATAAATGTACACATTCTTCGTTTGTAGACCGTGGCTTTCACCATTCGTTCTACTTGGTGGAAATGTTGACCCATGAAGTCTTTAAGGCAGAAAAGAAAGCCTATGAGAAAGTGATTCGCATGATAGCCCATGAGGTGAACAACACGACTGCCGGTATTACTTCCACGCTGGACACGCTTGAAGCGACTTTCAGTGAAATGCAGGACACGGAGGATATTTGTGAAGTCCTGCGTGTGTCGATAGAGCGTTGCTACAGCATGAGCCATTTCATCACGAACTTTGCAGATGTGGTCCGTATACCGGAACCGCAAACCAAGACACAGTCGTTGAATGCGGTCGTCTTTTCCTGTAAACGTTTTATGGAAACGATTTGCCAGAATCGGAATATCCGGATCGTGATGGATTTGGATCCGGTTTCTCCGGTTGTCGACTTGGACAATTCTCTTTTCGAGCAGGTGTTGGTCAACATCATCAAGAATGCCTCCGAGTCGATCGACCACGATGGTGAAATCTACATCCGTACTTCCCGTAATCCGGTCTGCCTGGAAATCGCTGACACCGGAAAAGGCATTGACAAGGAGACGGAAGCCAAATTGTTCAGCCCGTTCTTCTCTACCAAACGCGGTGGTCAAGGTATCGGTTTGATATTTATCCGTGAAGTGCTCCAAAAACACAATTGCTCCTTCTCATTAAGGACGTATGCAGACGGGCTGACGCGGTTCAGGATATTGTTTGGGTGAGAGTCGGAAATGGTTGCATTACGGTCAAACCGTTCTTTATGTTGGATAGTGGGGAATGTCGATTTTCTGAATCAGAATATAGCGAGTACGTATCAGAACTGCTACCGAAGATATTGTGGTTGTATGAAAAAGGCAGTTTCAAACGTCGTTTAAAACTGCCTCGTTTAATATTATATATGTTCTTGCTTATTTTGCAGCATTGATCGCATCCAGAATCTTTTTAGAGTTGGCATCGGCTGCATTCAGTGCGACAGCCTGTTTCAGATAGCCTTTCGCTTTTGCCATTTGAGCATCTGCTTTTTTCTTTTCAGCAGCATATTTGTCTGGATCGGATGTTGCGATCGGATTGGCTTCAGTCAGGATTTTTGCACCTGCATTGTAAAACATGACACCGAGGCTGTACAAGGCATTGCCTTTGTATTGGGGATTACTTACAACCAATACGTCTTTAAACAGTTCTTCCGCTTCTTCTGTTTTACCTGCTTTTTGAGCAGCCTGTCCTTTCTTCATGCAATAAGCATACAGTAGCTTTTCAAGATTCGCGTTCTTGGCATTTGCTTTCAGGCCTGCTTCGACTGTAGCTGTAAAATCGGCTGCATTGTCTTGGCTACGCAAAGACATTGCTTTTCCAACATAGGCATCATCGGTTTTATAGCCTTTTTGGATGGACATGTCGTAGAATTTGATGGCTTCATCGAACTTTTTGGCATTGTAAGCAGCAAATGCACAGTTAAACACACGGCCTTCATCTTCATAGTTCGTCAGTTTCAGATATTCGCTGTATTTTGTTACGACTTCGGGATAATTTTTAGCCGTCATGGCTGCGTCTCCTTCTTCCCGTAATTTGTCTGCGTTCGCATCTTGTGCGAATAAGTTGCCTACACTGAGGCAGAAAGCTAATAATAAGATAATTTTTTTCATGGTTTATAATGATGTTTAAAATTTCGGAGGGCTAAGGTAATAAGTGTATGGAAAGTAACAAAAGATTTTTGTTTTTTTTTGTTTTGTAAACAGAACAAGGAGAGGGAGTCGAAACCTCCTCTCCTTGTCATATGCTTTGCTACGGATTGGATTATAATCCTTGTCCGTGGCAGTTCTTGTATTTCTTGCCACTTCCGCAGGGACATAGATCGTTACGACCTACGCGTTTTTCAGCACGTACCGGTTCCGGGCGTTGCTGTTCACGTGTATCGATCGCATTGTTGCCGGAGATGTCCGTTTTTTGTGTCTGGTAACGGCTCATGTCCTGACGGCGTTCGGCTTCTGCTCTCTGGATAGCGATACGCTGGCGGGCAGCCTCTTCCATGGCAGCCTGACGGGCGGCCATAGCCTGCTTTTCTTCTTCGGTCGGTTCTTCGCGGACAGGTATCTGACCACGCATCAGGACGGCAGCTGTCTTACGGTTCATCGTATCCACCATGCTTTTGAACAAGTTGTAGGATTCCAACTTGTAGATCAACAGAGGGTCTTTGTTTTCGTAGCTGGCGTTTTGTACCGAGTGGCGCAGTTCGTCCATTTCGCGCAGGTGTTCTTTCCATGCTTCGTCGATAGTGTGAAGGACGATCGATTTCTGGAATGCTTTCGTTATGGCCTTGCTTTCCGTTTCGTAAGCTTCTTTCAGGTTGCAAGAAACATTATACATGCGTTTACCGTCTGTGATAGGAATCATGATGTTTTCATACATGGCGCCCTGATGTTCGTAAACCTGTTTGATAACCGGGTTGGCAACCTGAGTCATACGTTCCATGCGGCGTTTGAACAGTTGCAGTGCTTCATCGAACAGCTTATCGGCCAGTTTATCGGCTTTGGCGCTCTTGAATTCTTCTTCCGTGAACGGACATTCCATCGCAAAAGTCTTGAACAGTTCCAACTTGAAACTTTCGTAATCACCGTCAGTATGCTGGTCGACGATGGCAACGGAAGTATCATAAATCGTATTCAATACGTCCAAACCGATACGTTCTCCCATCAGAGCGTGGCGACGGCGGGTATAGATTACGTTACGTTGTGAGTTCATCACATCGTCATACTCTAACAAACGCTTACGGATGCCGAAGTTGTTTTCTTCCACTTTCTTCTGTGCACGTTCGACAGACTTGCTAAGCATGCTGTGTTCCAGAACTTCGCCTTCTTTGAAACCTAATTTATCCATTAGTCCGGCGATCTTTTCGGATGCGAACAGGCGCATCAAGTCGTCTTCTAGGGAAACGAAAAATACGGAAGAACCCGGATCACCTTGACGTCCGGCACGACCACGCAACTGGCGGTCTACGCGACGGCTTTCATGACGTTCCGTACCGATGATGGCCAAACCGCCGGCTGCTTTTACTTCTTGCGACAGTTTGATGTCAGTACCACGACCAGCCATGTTGGTGGCAATCGTCACCGTACTGCTTTGTCCTGCCAGTGCCACGATCTCGGCTTCTTTTTGGTGCAACTTGGCGTTCAATACGTTATGTTTGATCTTACGCATAGTAAGCATACGGCTCAGTAATTCGGAGATTTCGACGGAAGTCGTACCCACCAGTACCGGCCGGCCGGCTTCGGTCAACTGGACGATCTCTTCGATTACGGCATTATATTTTTCACGCTTTGTCTTGTAGATACGATCGTTCATATCGTTACGGGCGATCGGGCGGTTTGTCGGGATTACGACAACATCCAGTTTATAGATGTCCCAGAATTCGCCAGCTTCCGTTTCAGCCGTACCGGTCATACCTGACAGTTTGTGATACATACGGAAGTAGTTCTGCAGGGTAATCGTTGCAAATGTCTGTGTGGCAGCCTCCACTTTCACGCGTTCTTTTGCTTCGATGGCTTGGTGCAAGCCGTCGGAATAGCGTCGTCCGTCCATGATACGGCCCGTCTGTTCGTCAACGATCATGACTTTGTTGTCCATCACGACATATTCGTCGTCTTTTTCGAACAGGGTATAAGCCTTCAGCAACTGGTTGATCGTATGTACGCGTTCGCTCTTGACGGAATAGTTGGCCAGCAATTCGTCTTTCTTGGCCTGTTTTTCTTCTTCGTTTTGGATGTGTTCCAGTTCGGAAAGCTGGGAAGTGATATCCGGCAGTACAAAGAATGTCGGGTCGTCGGTCTTACCGGTCAGAAGGTCGATACCTTTATCCGTCAATTCGATACTGTTGTTCTTTTCGTCGATTACGAAGAACAGTTCATCTGTCGCTTCGTGCATGTGACGCATGTTTTCAGACATGAAGTATTCTTCCGTCTTCAACATCTGGGCTTTTATACCTTGTTCACTCAAGTACTTGATCAAAGCCTTGTTACGCGGATATCCTTTGTAGGAACGGAACAATTGGATGGAACCTTCTTCCACCTCTTTCTGGTCGCTGCTTGCCATTTTCTTCTTGGCTTCGATCAGCATCTTGGAGCAAAGGTCTTTCTGTGCGTTTACGACGACTTCCACGTTCGGGCGGAATTGTTCGAACAACTGTTCTTCACCACGGGGGATCGGGCCGGAAATAATCAACGGCGTACGGGCGTCGTCGATCAACACGGAGTCGACCTCATCGACAATGGCATAGTTGTGTTTGCGCTGTACCAGGTCGTTCGGGCTGATCGCCATATTGTCGCGCAGGTAGTCGAAACCGAATTCGTTGTTCGTACCGAACGTGATGTCGGCATTGTAAGCGGCACGGCGGGCGTCGGAGTTCGGCTGGTGCTTGTCGATACAGTCTACCGACAGTCCGTGGAACATATACAACGGGCCCATCCATTCCGAGTCACGTTTTGACAGGTAGTCGTTTACGGTTACCACATGCACGCCGTTGCGAGTCAGTGCGTTCAGGAATACCGGCAGGGTAGCTACCAATGTCTTACCTTCACCGGTCGCCATTTCGGCAATCTTACCTTTGTGCAATACGACCCCACCGAACAACTGTACATCGTAGTGAACCATGTCCCAGGTGATTTCGTTACCGCCGGCAACCCAATGGTTGTGGTAGAGAGCTTTGTCGCCGTTGATTTCCACAAAGTCGTATTTGGTAGCCAAGTTACGGTCGAAATCATTTGCCGTTACTTCGATCGTTTCGTTTTCGGAAAAACGGCGGGCTGTATCTTTCATGATGGAGAATACTTCCGGAAGCACATCTTCCAGCACCACTTCCATCTTTTCGGTGATATTCTTTTCGATCTTGTCTACTTCGGCCCAGATTGCTTCACGTTCTTCCAGTTCCTTGTCGTCGATTCCTTTGCGCAGCTCTTCCACTTTGGCGCGTTCATCGGCTACATAATCCTGGATACGCTGTTTGATTTCATCTGTTTTTGCACGAAGCTCATCGTTCGAGAGCTTTTGGATTGACGGATATACGGCCTTGATCTTATCCACATACGGGGTAATTTCTTTCAGGTCACGCTGCGACTTATTGCCGAACAGCTTCGTCATAAATTCATTAAATCCCATGATATATTTGTTTTATTTATTTTCTGTCAGTCGGGACGTAGGCGGTACGTCCGTAGGTGATATAATAATATGTATAATGTGCGGTGTGGCAGAAACGCACCGCCTTGCGTTCCTACCGCGGAATCGTGAGTTCTGTCAACGGCAGAGAATTGCTGGCATTGGGTGGCCTGATCCTCAGCACATGGGTTACCGTAGGGGCTACCTCTGTGGCTTTTACTTCGCGGTAGATATGTTCCGGCTTGATACCGTTGCCCATAAATACCAACGGGGTTATAACAGCATTATTTCGTATTACTTTTACTTTCGCTTTCGGATCGTCGTTGTTGATAGTCCATCCGGGCTGCAACTCGATGATCAGGTCTCCGCGGCTTGAAATATGCGTACCATGCAGATATTTGGAGGTTTTCTCGTTCCAGTTGCCTGTGCGGAGGACATTCTCGGTCGCAACGAACTGTACGCCGCTGAATTCGCGCAGGAATTGGGCTGCTTTCTCTTGTATGGCGGTCAGTTCCAGTTTCGCATCTTCTATTGCTTTGCGGTTCAGGTAAATCTGGTTGTCATAGAATCCTTTTACCCAATTCGTGTGCTGGCCGTAAAGTGCCATCAGGTACATATTGAGCAGGGCGACACAACGTTTCGGATGGAACTCGCCGTTCGTCAGTTGCATGCCGTCGGCATATTCTTCTTCGCTCTTATAGTATCCCGAACCGGTGAAGACGATCAGCGTGTTGTTCAGTCCGACCTTTTTGTCGATCTTGTCCAACAATTGCTCCAGATCCTTATCCAACTGGTAGTATGTATCTTGTATCTCGCGGGTATATTCCTTGTGCATATTGCCGCGATAGTTGCCCGCATAATATGTGATGGCAAGCATATCCGGACACGAACGCGTGCCGAAAGCCCCGTATTCGAGAAATTGGAGCGCCAGACGGTTGATCTCCTTATTGATGAAAGGCGAGGTCTTCAAATTGAAGAAACACTCATTTGTGTTTTCCTTGAACGTGTATTTGAAGGGAATTTCATCCAGCACATACGGGAATGCGTTGAATTTGTCCGGTGACAGGGACGGCGTCCATGTCATTTGTTCCAAACGTGCCGACAAGGATTCCGGGCCGTTGTTATAACGATCCACATACCAAGGAAGCCCTTTATAATAGGTGGTCGTTGCCCATTTCCCGTTGTAATCGTCCATCCAGAAAGCACCGTTTGCCGCATGTCCGGCGGAGAGGATTGCACTTTCAGGATTAGGGGCAATGGCATATACATCGCTTCTTCCTTTGGAGGCGATTTTCAGTTCGTCTCCGATCGTGGAACTGATCAGTTTCCGGGGAGAATAATGCTCTTTCGTATAGTTGCCGAGATAGTCCGGGTCGTATAAGACGGAGACCTCTTTTTCCTTGTCGAAATCGAAGATGTTTTTTCCCGATACTCCGTTGAAGTTCGGGTTGCTTCCTGTGAATAAGGTCGCAAACGCACTGGCTTCGTCGATATCGGAAAATTCGAACCGGATGTTGTTATACACCAGTCCTTCATTCATCAACCGTTTAAAACCGCGTTCGCCGAACGTGTTGTAGAAATATTCTATGTAGTCGCCCCGCAACTGGTCGACCGTGATGCACACCACCAACTTGGGCGTGTTTTGTTGAGCCTCCAGATTGGTTGCTGCCAGAATTGCGATGAGCGATGTTAGTATTTTTCGTACCCGATATTCCATATTTTTCTGTAAACGCCATACCCCGAACGTAGCCAAAGGCTCATTACCAGTGGGATAAATGCTGTATTTAAGTGCTGCGGAATGAAATACCAGCCAGCCAGCATTAACGTAAGCGCCGCAAAGTTAATAAAATGATAATAATATGCAGCCTTTCTTAACTTTTTTACTGCAAACAAAATAACAGCTATCAGATCAAATGGTTGTAACCAGATGATATTCCAATTGGGCCGGATACACGGATGCGTGGAAACAAAGCAAAGGAAAAACAGGACGACACCTGCTACGCCTGCTATGAAAAACAAAAAAAAGTCGACAATTCTGAAATAAGTTTTCCAGTGCCATTCGATATAGGTAATTGCCAGAACGAGTAAGAAAAAGCTCCAGCAACAGACGAGCGGCGTGAAAAAGCCTGCCTCTGGCCTTGCCTCATCGGTGAGGCCGGAGATCAGAGTGTCGGTCGAGCTGACCAGCTCCTTTTGGGAACCGTCTGTGCCGGTAATGGTTGCAGCCCCGAATGCTTCTTTCAGATAAAGCGGAAGAAACATCATTTCGTGAATGGTCGCGATCCGGTCGGTCGGGCTACCCAATGCCAGATCGCATCCGAACGTAAGCCACGGTTTGTTGCGTGTGCTATAGTTGATCAGGTCGCGGAATGTCTGCTGTTCGAACGGTGCGTGATAATTGATTTTCCCTCCAGACTGCTTTTCGATGATGGCGGCAGGGCGTGTCGCGCAGTTGTCGAAAAAGAAATTGTAGCGGTACACGCGGTTTTCCGGCCGGTTATTGATCAGCAAGGCTTCCCATATCCGGGCTTTACCGGCGGAGTCGAGATTCAGGATTTGTTCCGTCACCTCGCTTCCCCGCATCTCGTATTCGATCATGAAATCGCGGGTGTATTGGGCGGCTAACTTGTAATCCGTTTCCCCTTTTGCAAACCGGTAGATGAAATTAGGTTTAGAGAAGTCGAATATCCCGTAATTAAACACGGCATCGAGTTTTTGCGACGGGTCTTTTACCCGTAAAGCCGTGTGTCCGTAAACCGTATACACTTCGTCTTCCGACGGCGAAACGGTCAGCAGACTGATCTCGGCATCTTTGCTGAGTTGTGCCTGTTGTGCCTGGAACGAGATAGAAGTGAATAGAAGAGAAAGTAGAAAGATATATTTTTTCAGGTCTGTTTTCGCCTGGTAGCGGGAGCAGGTATTCAAATTGGTATACATGATCGGCGTGATGCTTTCATGGCGGTGCAGATAGTCCAGCATTCTCATTTTGCGTTCCTCCGGCATGTGGCAGGTTGTTGTCATTTTTTCCGAACAACGGAAGTTTACGTTGTCGAGTTTTACGACCGATCTGTCGTCCGGTTGCGGAGTTTTGTGTACGTTGAATTTGATTGCCATTGCTTCTATTGTTTAATTGCCCGGCAGATACTTTGGAAATACCAGTCGGTTGTTTTTGTTTTCTTATCATTAAACGACAAATATACGACAGGTCTCGGGGAAAATGTATCGGAGATGGGGATTATTTTAAGAAAAGGCAGGGGGAAAAGGGTTCTTCTTTTGGGAAATGCTGAAATCGGGTGTGTTATGAGAATATTAACATAAGGAAATGGATTTAAATGAAAACTTTATATCGTGAATAATGTTTTTTTATAACAGGGTCCCTAAATATTAAATTTGAAAAAATATAATTATGATTAGAAAAATGATTTTTGCAACAGTTTTAGTTGCTATCCTCTCTTCCTGTAGCAAAGAGGAACCTGTAGAAAATATCCTTTCTTCTGGAGGTAAAAACGTTGTTTTAAGCGTGAAGCAGGAAGCGTTTACAAGAGGTATTACCGATCGAAAGGGAACTGCTGAATATGCTGTATTAGGATCTGGGAAAATTTATTTTTTAGATGGCGCTAATACCAGTATTTTCCAACGTCGGCTTACGGCTGGCGAAGTAAGCATACTGGCAAATTCGAAAACAACTGCCTCGAGTGGAAACACGGTTACGATCACGGGTGTTCCGAGTGTTTCGCAGTATATGTATTTCATGGGTAATATAAAGACGGATGCCGGTCAGGCCTTTCCCGCTGTCGAAGGGTCTACCAGTGCTGACGCCCGGTTACGTTTGGACCGGCTGCAAGGGAATGCCGAAAATGTACCTATGTCAGGCTTGAGTCCGGCTTTTACTCTCGTCTCCGGCAATACATATAATGCATCGGTCGAATTGGTCCCGATTGTGGCACGTGTCGAGATTGGACAAGTTACTTGTCAGGATAAGACGGTTGGGAACCCGGTTAATACGGATATTACAGGCTATAAGCTATCCGGGGTATATTTGAATAACGTGAATGAATATGTGCGTCTGGATGCCACGCCTTATCTGAATGCTCCGGTGAATATCGCGAACCAGTCCGGATGGAATAGCGATTGGGCCAGCTATTTTACCAGTAATGTGAATTTCCCCTATTATGCGGGTGGGTCGATTGCACCTCCTACGGGCTGGACGGCTAATGCGTATGTGGATTATTGTACGCCGCAAAGTTCGGGATTGATTTTTTATCCGGATGAGACGAATGGAGCCACAACAACGATTCCGACTACGACACCCCATAAATCTTGGGCTTATCAGGTGTGCCCCAGTGCAGCTCTTCCTTCCGGTCAGACAACTCCGGCGGCAGATATCCCGCATATCATCTTGAAGCTTACGGATGTCACTTATCAAAACAACCAGGAAGGAGCAACGACTTTGTATGTAGTAGTCACCAAATATAAGGATGCCGCTACCAATGCCAATATTCTGGAGTTTAAACGCGGGAATGTATATCGCATTGACAATCTGGTTTTCACACAAGCGCAAGCTGTAAATAAGCCTTATGACGGTAATATAACCGTCACTTGTACGGTTACTGTTAAGCCTTGGACGATCAACTCGATCGCTCCGGTCTGGTAAAAGAACATGAGAGGGTATAAGTAATTAAGTCTATGAAAGGTATATCTGTAAATATAATGGTCGTCTTGTTCTCGTTCTGTATGCAAGGTTGTATAAGAGAAGATATCATGCCTTGTAAGGATAGTGTTTTGTCGTTGCGGTACAGGTATACGCTTAATAACCGGTATGAAAATTTGTTCGGAGCGGATGTGTCTGAAATTGAGGTGTATGTTTTTGATGAAAGCGGTCGGTATTTAGGCCTGTTCTCTGAGGCTGGCGATGTCCTGACCAATGATTACGTCATGTCCGTTCCTTTGCCGGAGGGAAACTATCAGATTGTCGTTTATGGAGGCGGGTTGAATATGTTTTCGGCAGGAGCCGTCGGTAGCGGGGCGGACCCGTTCGGAGGGCTCGTGAAGGGAGTGACGGAGATTGGTGATTTCCGCATGATGCTTGACAATGCCGAGGGAGATGCTGGCTATGTAGTACCGCAAGCGGTTCCGGACGATCTATTTGCCGGTTATGAGGGTAATGCTGTTTCGAGCTTTGATACGGGTAAAGTGACGGATGTCGACTTGATGAAGAATACAAAAAACATAATAGTCCGGATAACAGGGACGGAGCTCTTTGCGCATGTTCCGTTTGTGCCGGATATATATATAACTTCTGCCAATGGCCGGTATAAATTTGAGAATAGCATTGATGAAGCATACCGTATATTCAAATATGTTCCCTTTCAGATTACCACGAAGGCGGGAAAACTGGAAGCTAATCTCAGGATGATGCGGCTCGTTATAGGGAATCGTTCTATGATAACTGTTAAAAATCCGTTGACATCCGAGCCGATATATAATCTGGATATGATAGAGAAAATAAGACTTAATCCGAAGTATTCATCACAAGAGGACATTGATCGGGAAGATACATTTGTTTTTGATATCAATATAACGGATAACGACCATGGTATTATTGTGTCATTGTCCATAAATGGATGGGAGATTAATGAAGTTGTTCCCGCACTAAATTAAAGATTAAAATGAAACAGGTATTGAGTATATTATTGCTTGTTATGGTATTTTCGGCTTGTACGAATGAGATAGAAGAACATGTGTCTGAAGTTTCCGGCCCTGTTGATTATACCTTCACGATTAAAGCGGAAGGACGTTCGGTTGCGACTCGTTCTTTGTTCCCGAATGTGGATGAGGGTAGTGTGAACGATTTGAATGTTTTTATTTTTGACGCTCTAAACGGGCAGGTCGTTTCTTTTAAGTATTTCACTTCCGCGGAAGTCTCGAATATTTCGATTCCGATGCAGATAAGCGGGACGTCCGGTAGCCGTATCTTCGCTTTTATAGCTAATGCTGGTTCTGCTTTAGGCAGTTCGGTCTCTAATCTGTCTGGCTTGAATAGCCTGAAAAAGACAATGTCTTCAGGAACAGACTTCCTGTCCGGTACCCGTGTCCCGATGTCGGCTATAACCGGCATTTTGAATATTAACTTCCCGGCTGGGACGACAAATGCGATATATGATCTGGGGAAAATAAGTCTCGAACGGCTGACGGCCAAGGTGACCGTTGTGATCGACAAGACTGCCCTTGAGGCCAGCACGATCGTGACGGTTCGTTCCATCCAACTGAAGAATGTGCCGAAAGTGTTTAGCTATATCGCGCCAAACTCTCCTACGGTATCGACTACGACGTTTGTGGATGGCGACAATATTACGGTAAATAATGGTAATTTGGAACCGGTCGATCCGACAGGGAACCATCTTCCCCATAATTATGCAACTCCTCTTTATATGGTTGAAAATATGCAAGGAACAAGACCTTTGCCTACGAATGTTCCCGGAGAGGAATGCACTTCCTCGAAAACACAGATACCGGTAAAGCCGGCACAGTGTTCCTATATAGAGGTAACTTGCGAATATCGTTCCACTTTGCCTGCCGGCGAACGGGACGGGCTGGTAACCTATCGGGTTTATCTGGGTATCGGACTCAACGGCAATTTGTGGAATAATTTTGACGTGAAACGGAATGTATGGTATCAAGCTACGCTGACACTTACGGGCAGAGGAGGAGCCGACGAGGCTTCGTGGCGCATCGTGACAGACCTGACAACCCATAAGGATGAAGAGTATCCGTGGGGAAAAGGCGGGTTTGCTTATACCATAGATCCGTCTGATTCCCGCTTCTGGGGGATGGAAAGTCCTTATCAGAATATTCTTATACCTTTCGCATCCAGCAATGCGAATATCCATCCTGAAAATGAATATTCCGAAGGGCGGGGTGTAACCTTTCTCAATGGCTCATCGCCGATTATAAAGGCGATTAACGCCTGTTGGAAATTGAATTTGGAAAAAGGTATTTCGCTTACCGATGTGACGAAAACCATCTACTATCTGCCTTCGCAGAATCATATTCAGATGATTAATATTTATTTCAATTCCCGCAGCTATCCGGCCGGGTTGTACTGGAGCTCTACGCAGTTGATCGACGGGACAAGCAATGCGAACCAATATGCCCGTGCCATATCGTACGCTAACTTTGGGGAAGCGCAGACGTATGCCAGCACCGGTACAATGGGGTATCCTCGTTGCTTAATGGAGCCAGACCGTACATTCCGGTTTGAAGTGGCCGGGGTGTCTACGCCTGGAAATCCGGTGTATTATCCGATTCAGACGGCCCCCAATATCAAAACTTATCCTTATTTTCAGAGTGGCACGCTCCCTGTTATCGTAAATCAGGAAATGTGGAATTACGGAGGGGTAATCGGTACTCAGCCGAGGGGAATCGTGTCTATCTCCCTGCGTACAGGTGCGCCTTATGAGGCATTGACTTCTAATTATCATACCGTGCGTAAGCCTTACATGTTGATCCGGGTTGCAAAGAACGATTGTGACAAGGATGGTAATCCGGTTGTCAATAATGCTGCTACCCGCTATACGATGAACTGGTACGAGGCTGTAGGATACGTTACTCCTGTAGGCGCGGATCCGGCCACGCCTACCGTCAATGCGACCCGTACGGGCTGTAACGCTTATTACGAACGTAGCGATAAGAAAGATCAGGGTACATGGCGTGTCCCTACTTCATTGGAGTTGATGCAACTTTGGGTAATGGGAGCAGGCGTGGGAGGAACAACATCGGTAAATCCGAATTATACGTACGCAGTAACCGGAAGCGGAACGAATATATCCGTATCAACTCCACGGTTGCCTCGTATGACCCAAATGTATACGGGATTCGCTCCTCTCTGGGGAGATGCCAGTACTATAACTAAGAATATTACGAATATCAACTATGTGTGGCCGGGAGGGACAGCCGTACTTCCGTATGATTTGAGCAAATTATACTGGTCGTCCAGTACTTCCCCGAATACGACACCGGCAAATGCTTTTGTGATGATGCAAGATTTCTATTCCGGTGATTCTTATACCGGAATGGGGCCTCGTACGGCCGGATTTCCGAGGAAAAAAGGTCAAGGGTTGTTACGCTGTGTGAAAGATGTGACTGAGTCGACGCGCTATCAACAGTAAAGATTCCTATGGTGAAAGGGCGGTTATATTCAAAAAAGAGGAATAAATCGCCTGTCTCTTTTCAAGTGAAGGCAGGAGACGTCCCGTAAAGTCATTCCCATTCATATAGAATACCGTTGAACTTGTCTTCCCAACCTATTTCTTTCATATTCTGTGTTTATTGCCTATATTTGTCAGGGCAACCGCACCGAAATCATAAAGTGTCCCTTTGTTTTCGCCATCGATACGGACTGACACTATAAATGTTTTGCAAAAACAACCATCATACTATCATATTTGTTCGTATATTATTTAAAACCAATGTGTTATTGTGTGATAGTTGCCGTTTTGAACTATCATTCACCTATCACAACCATCATGGCAAAAAAACGTAACATCTTGTGTGTCAATCATACGATGAAAACAGGGACCGTTCAGAAACAGGTGCGAAACATGTTAAAACGGCTTCTTTTTTCATCAAGACAGGCTTTTCTTTTGTCAAAAACAGCTTGCAAATCCGCTTGAGACCCGGGTGTACTCACCACACAGACCCGGGTGCGGGATAGGTGCAGACCCGGGTCTGCGCGAGGCCTTTATGTGGGTGCGGGGATGTTTATCCGCCGTGTCGGAGGCACTTTTACGCCTCGTTTTTGCATCTTTTTCGCCGATGGCTGTTTTTGCCCATACAAACATAAATATCGTATTATCAGATATATAAATAAATAGTCATGTAAAAAGCATGATAGATGCATGATAGTAGAATGATAGTAAAAAACAGCTACTATCATGTTTTAACATATTGTGAAACAGGAGTTAACGGCCGGATGTGATAGTATGATAGTTGGTTTGCGAAATTTTTCACGGAAGAAGAGAAGTGATTCCGGATAGCAATTTTTGGTGCGGTTGCCTTGGGATTGTTTTAGAAAAGACAGTGTATTCGGAATCCGGATTTTTATGTCTGGAATAGTACTGTTTTCTTTTTTTATCAAATAAATAAGGTTAATTTTGCGCCGCAGAAAAAATCTCACAATTGCCCGCTATGCATGATATATCAGAAGGAAATCTGTGGCTGTTATGTTTGAAAGGAGACAGGGAAGCATTTAAGGAAATGTATTGCCGTTTTTATTCCTTGCTTTATCATTACGGTTTGAAATTGGTGTCCGATAAAGAACTGGTAAAAGATTGCATACAAGATGTATTCATAAAGATTATTCAGAATCATCCAACACTTTCTCCGACGCTGAACGTAAAGGGATATTTGCTTAAAACGTTACGGAATAGGATAATCGACACGATCGAGAAGGAAAAAAGAATGGAGGATCTTGAGGAGTATGGTGACAAATTCACCGTAGAAGATTCGTTTTTGGAAGACGAAGACAAGAATTCCTATTCCGGATTTCTTATGCGTGCCTTTTCGGAACTGTCTTCTCACCAACGGGAAATCATTTATCTTTATTATGTAAATGAATTGAAGCATGAGGATATAGCAGAGATATTAGGTATAAATTATCAATCCAGCAAAAACCTGTTGTTCAGAAGTTTGTCTAAATTGAAGAAAATATATTTTGAAAAAAAACATTTTTCCTGTAAAAAGTGAGTACCAAATACTTTTTTGTCCGTAATAGAGATAAAAAAGTTAGTTGTGAATAGAAAACAGAATATACAGGATAAAGATTCTTTTTTTCAGGCCGGAAGAAATTTGTTGGAAAAAGTGCATAAGGCTGAATTTGTCGACAGCGAAGATGTGCTTTTGTCCTGGAAAGAAGTAGAGAACCGGCTTGAAAGCAAACGTTCGAAAAGATTACAAATCCGCTATGCCTTTTCGGCTGTGGCAGCATCGGCCGTTATTCTGTTGGCGGTGGGGATCGGTTGGTGGCAATCCGGAAGGGAGGAACCAACCCTGTCATTAAGCTTGCTGGATCAGGATGTTCCGGTTTTGCCGGTAGATGAGGTCATCTTGTTTGCCAGCAATGACCGCATGCAGCTAAAAGATGAATCTTCTGTGAAATATGGAAAAGACGGAGAGCCGGAATTGGATGGTCAGGTTGTGAAGAAATTCACGGAACACAAAAAGGAGGAAGGAGCAAACGAGATAAACCAAATTGTCGTACCCAAAGGCCGGAAAGCTGACATAACATTCTCGGACGGAACGAAAATCTATGTCAATGCCGGTTCCCGAGTGATTTATCCGGTTCTTTTTAAAGAAGACAGGCGCGAGATTGTCGTCGAAGGGGAAGTCTATTTGGATGTAAAGAAAGATCCTTCACGTCCTTTTATTGTTAAAACGAAAGATTTTGAAGTGAAAGTGCTGGGTACACAGTTCAACATTTGTGCCTATAAAGAAGACGCGGTCTCCTCGGTCGTCTTGGTGGAAGGTAAAGTGGAAGTGGAAACCATGAATAATAAAAAATCGGTCTTGTCTCCCAACCAATTGATTTTGATAGACGATGGAGACTCGAATATCAAAGATGTGGATGTTTTCGAATATATCTGTTGGAAAGATAATATCATGTTATTGAACGACAGGACGGCAGGAGACGTTTTTGAAAGGTTGTCACGGCATTACGGACGCCGGATCGTGTGTGACGGCCGGATAAAAAATATTCCGGTTTCGGGTAAATTGGATTTAAGGGAAAAACCGGAAGATGTGGTCAATATATTGTGCCAGTCTTTATATTTGACTTATAGCTTGGATGAAAATGAAGATATAATCATATCAAAAAAATAAAAGTTTATGTGAAATCCTTTTTTGTATCAAAAAAGAGTCGAACGATGGGTCAGATCGTTCGACTCGGGAACATGTTTAATCTAAAATTTTATGTATCAAAGAAAAAACGTTACAAATGTATGAAAAAGAATGAAAGATTCAGTCGAAAATCGACTCCTTTTCTCAAAAGTGCTTGTTTAGCCTTATGTCTGGTCGGTTATGGAGGGTCTGCCGTTTATGCAGGATCTTCGTATGCTACCCAAACAATGCTGACGGTTCAAATGAACGGCCGGAGCATTAAAGATGTATTTTCTTATATCGAGAAAAACAGTGAATTTATATTTGTTTATCATGGATCGAACATCAATCTGAACCGGAAGGTGGATGTCGATGTGACGAACCGCAGTGTTGAAAACATTTTGCAACAGATGTTTGACGGGACGGATGTCGAGTACCTTATTAATGACCGCCAGATTATCGTTCGCAAAAAGCAGGCAGTGGAAAAAACGATTCCTGTGATGCAACAGGAAAAGAAGATTACCGTCACGGGGAATGTGAAGGACGTAAGCGGAGAACCGTTGATTGGGGTAAATGTCGCGATCAAAGGGACGACGATGGGATGTGTTACGGATATCGATGGTAATTTCTCATTGGCGGACGTGTCTGAGGGTGCTGTTGTTTCGATTTCCTATATCGGCTATCAGACTCAGAATATACCGGTGAAAGCGACCATGTCTGTTGTCTTGAAAGAGGATAGCGAAGCGTTGGATGAAGTGGTCGTGATCGGTTATGGAACGCAGAAAAAGGTGGATTTATCCGGGGCGGTGGCAACAGTTTCGACAAAGGTACTGGAAAATCGACCGGTTCTGACAGTCGGACAAGCCTTGCAAGGTTCGGTTGCCAATATGACAGTTACAATCGGTAGTGGTCAGGCTACGGATTCTCCGTCTTTCAATATACGTGGCACGACTTCTATCAACGGCGGCGACCCGTTGGTCGTTATTGATGGCGTGGTTTCTTCTGCGGAAGAGTTAAACCGGATGAATCCTTCCGACATCGGGAGCATTTCGGTGTTGAAGGATGCCGCTTCGGCAGCAATCTACGGTTCACGTGCCGCTTTTGGCGTGATTTTGGTGACAACCAAGACTGCCGGACAAGAAAAGCTGACTGTTAACTATAACAATAATTTTGCCATGCGTAAATTAAGTAGTATGGCCGATGTCATAACCGATCCCTATAAAGCTGCGGTTGCTCGTAATGATTTTTATTATCCTTGGGGAGTTAACCATAATCAAGAGGAATTGGAATATGCAAAGCGCGTTTCGGAAGACCCGAGTGTTTCTCCTTATTTTTTGAGGCCGGATGGAACGTATGCTTATTTTGGACAAACAGACTGGTTCGGAGAAGCGTATAAGAATTTGGCTTTTTCTACCAATCATAATGTGGATGTTTCCGGAAAGACTGAACGTTTGAATTATTATTTCTCTGCAGGCTATAATTATCAAGACGGTATGGTCTCGCAGGGAACGGATAAGTTCAATCGTTATAACCTTCGTTCCAAACTGGATTTCAAACTGACCGATTGGTGGTCGCTCGGCAATAATACGAGCTTGGTGGTGTCCGATTATGATGCTCCTTATTTTTTGGGGGATGATTATTATTGGGCTGTCAATCGTCGTAGCCCGTTGGTGCCTATATATAATCCGGATGGTACTTATACGGAAGATGGGGCTGCCATTTTCGGGCGTTTTGCCGAGGGTGGACGCAAGAAAGAGAATAAAACCACTTTGTCAACCCAATTCACGACAAAGATTGATATTGTCAAGGATGTTTTATTCTTAAACGGATCGTTTGCGTATGTCGCGAATCGGAACAACAAGGACGGTGCGCAATTATCCGTCCCTTACCGGAAAGGCCCGGAAACTCCTATTTTGTATCAGAACTCGGTTTCTTCAGCTTTTTTTGATAATACGGAAGCTTCGACCGCTACGTTCGATGCGTATGTTACTTTCCATAAAGTTTTCAATGGCAAGCATGATTTTACGGCGATGGCCGGTTATAATCAGGAGAGTTGGCGTGAGTCGTACGAGTATGCGCAGCGTAAAGAGTTGATCACGGATGGTTTGCCTACGCTGAATTTGGCGACAGGAGATATGAGTGTGAGCCAACGTATACGTGAATTGGCTTTCCGAAGTGTTTTCGGTCGTTTGAATTATACGTTCAATAACCGGTATATTTTGGCTGTCAATGCCCGTTATGACGGGACTTCCCGTTTCCCGACCGATTCTCGTTTCGTCTTTAATCCTTCCGGCTCGGCAGCATGGGTGATTTCGGAGGAAAACTTTTTTGAGCCGTTGAGGGATGTGGTAAACTTCTTGAAGTTGCGTTTTTCTTATGGTAGTTTAGGCAATCAATATCTGAAGGATAATTATTATCCTTATTTGGCTACGATGAGTTCGGGAAAAACAAAAGTTATTTTGGATGGCAAACAGCCTGTTTATGTATCCGCTCCGGGATTGGTGGCGGGCGATTTGACCTGGGAAACGGTGACGACTGCCGATTGGGGTATGGATGTGAACTTCTTCGATAATCGCTTGACTGCTACAGTGGACGGGTATATCCGCCGTACAAAGGATATGTTGAGAAGTGGAGCGCAATTACCGTTGGTATTGGGTACGAGCGTACCATTGGAGAATGCTGCCGATTTGAAAACGACGGGTTGGGATTTAACGGTCAGTTGGCGTGATCAGTTCAAATTGGCGGGTAAACCGTTTAACTACAGTGCCAGTTTTAATATAGGCGATAGCCGTTCTTGGATTACCAAATATGCCAATACAACAGGTAGTTTAAAAGACCATTATGTAGGAAAAGAATGGGGTGAGATTTGGGGGTTGGTGAATGACGGTTTCTTCACTTCAGAGGAAGATATTGCCAACAGTGCCAATCAAACGGAGGTGGACCCTTATCCTAATACACCTCCCATGGCTCCGGGTGATGTGAAGTATAAAGACTTGAATGGTGACGGAAAGATCAACAAGGGGGCTTATACGCTGGACGATCATGGAGATTATACGATTATTGGCAATGATCGTGCTCGTTATGCGTTCGGGTTTACTCTTAATGGGGATTGGAATGGATTTGATTTTAGTTTGTTCTTACAGGGGATCATGAAAAAAGATTATTATCCGACCAAAGACCCGTATTTCTGGGGCATGTATTTCGACCCTTGGACGAATCTTACATACGGTAACTATTACGATCATTGGACGGAAGAAAATCCCAATGGGTATTTCCCGCGTGTCAAATCGTATCAGGCGTATGTCGCAGACAGGGGCCTTGCTGTTCCACAGACACGTTACTTGCAGAATGCGGCATATGCCCGTCTGAAGAACTTGACGGTCGGTTATACTTTGCCGAAAGAATGGACTGGCAAAATGAATATCAGTCGACTTCGTGTTTTCTTTTCTGGCGATAATTTGTGTGAGATTACCGGTCTTTACAAGTATTACAAGATGGATCCGGAATGTTTGGGCGGACAGATATACCCGTTGCAACGTTCCTATTCTTTCGGTTTAAATGTTACATTCTAAATTTAATAAAACAGAAAAGTTATGATAAAGAATACTATAAAAATAGGGCTGTTCGGATGCATCGGCCTTTTGGGACTAAGCGGATGTAACGACTCTTTTCTGGAAAAATATCCGGAAACTTCAATAACGGAAGATGGCTTTTTCAATAATGTGAGTGATTTGGAAGCCTATACGAATGGTCTGTATGAAAATATCACATCCGGTTATACGGACGCGCCTTCCGATAATATGATTTATACGGAGAGCCAGGATATTTATAGCATGATGCGTGGAGAAGTGAATCCGGATAATCAAAAGGTGTGGAATTGGGAAAAGATCCGGAATGTCAATTTTATGCTGGCAAGAACCGGAAAAGTGGTAGGTGATGCTGCCGAGATAAACCATTATATAGGTCTGGCTCGTATGTTCCGCGCTAAATTGTATTATGATAAAGTATTGACTTATTCGGATGTCCCTTGGTATAGTCGTGATTTGCAGACAACAGATAAGGATTTGCTTTATAAGACACAAGATCCTCGTTCGTTAGTCGTGGACTCTGTCATGGCGGATTTGGATTTTGCTGCCGCTTATATGAAGAACGGAACCAGCCGCACCCGTTGGTTTAGAAATGGCGCTTTGGCAATGCAGGCTCGTATCGCCTTGGCTGAAGGTTGCTGGCGCAAATATCATTCGGAATTGAAACTGAATGATTCGGAACGTTTTTTGAGAGTCGCAGTAGAGGCCTGTCAAAAGATTATGGATTCAGGGATGTATGAGTTGGCGACAAGCAAATCCGGTGAGATGGATGCTTATGAAGCTTTGTTCTGCAGCCAAGACTTGAGTAATAATAAAGAAATGATTATCTATGAAGATTACGATAAGGCTTTGGGGCGTTATCATAATGCCGGAGGACTATTGTTTGATTTCAATTCCAGTATGTCTCGTGATTTGATGGAAGACTATTTGGTCGTGGAAGATGGAAAAACGAAACGCTTCCAGGATGTGCCGGATTATGCGACTAAAAAGTTTACGGAGGTATTCGAGAACCGTGACCCGCGTATGCGTCAGACTTTTATGACACCGGGTTTTGTCCGGGCTGATAAAGTGGAGCCGTGTCGTCCGAAGTTGACGATGGGTGGGTATCCGCAGGTGAAATTTTCGCCTCGTGCAGTCGACCAAATAACATGGAATAGTTCTTATACGGATCTTCCTTTGATCCGTTATGCCGAAGTGTTGTTGATGTATGCCGAAGCGAAAGCCGAACTGGGTGAGTTGACGCAGGATGATGTAGACCGGACGGTCAATTTGTTACGTGATCGTGTGGGGATGCCGCGCGCTTCGTTGGCTGGTTGGTTGAGCAACATCGATCCGGTTCAGGCAAACCGTTATCCGAATGTTTCTTCTTCACAGAAAGGGGCTGTTTATGAAATACGCCGCGAACGTCGTATTGAGTTGGCGTGTGAAGGTTTCCGTTATGGTGATTTGAGACGTTGGGGTTGTGGAAAACTCCTTGCCAATGTGCCGGAAGGAGTTTATTTGGAACCTGGTTATCTGGATGTGACGGGTGATGGACTGCCTGATTATGCTATTGTTGCGACGAAGGCGGATGCGGATGCCATTCCGCAGGCGGATAAAGATAAATATAATTTGCAAGTTGAAATATTGGAAGGCAATACCTATTCGCTTACTGAAGGGAATAAGGGACATATCCGTATGATTTCACAAGTAGGAAGTTGGAGCTTTGTCGATCCTAAATACTATTATACTCCGATTTCAACACAGGATTTGATTTATAACCCGAACTTGATTCAAAATGAATTTTGGGTTGAATAATAGATTTCCTTGTTAAGAGATAGACTTCGGTAACGGAGGTGTGACGGCTTTTCGACGCACCTCCGTTTTCTCTGTCATTAAGTATTAAAAAAATCAAGTGTTTTGATTGCCTGACAGGGCACTTTAGTTGCCATACATCCTGTGTAGTTCCCTTTTACATCCGGATGTACCGACCGGCAATACGGGGTGTTTAGTGGAATTAGATGCTTGCTTTTTTGCAAAAAAGAGATGGCTTTAATGGAATTGAGGATAAAAACAGTGTAATGTATTTTCGGTTGTTAGAGTTGTTTTTTCGAAGCTAAATTGCGTATATTTGTGGACATTTTGAGTGTTTGAAATCAATACACAAATAAAAATATTATTCCTAAAATGAACATCATGAAAAAAATCTCGTTAGCCTTAGCGCTTTGTTGTGCTTCTTTTTATAGCATGGCTGATCAGTTGCCGCTTGGGGGATTTAGTTACGGACCGGTGGAAGCACCGACAGGCAAAGAGTGGGAGTCTCCTGAGAGTCTGGCTCTGAACAAAGAACAACCGCATGCTTATATTTTTCCTTTTCAGGATGTGGAAAGCGCTCGTAAAGTATTGCCGGAAAACAGCAGATTTTGGCAGTCTTTGGATGGAGACTGGAAGTTCAATTGGGCGCCTGATCCTGATTCACGGCCGAAAGAATTCTATAAGACGGAGTTCGATGTGTCCGGCTGGGATAATATCCCGGTTCCTTCCAGTTGGAATATTTACGGAGTCCAGAAAGACGGCAGCCTGAAATATGGAGTTCCGATCTATGTGAACCAGCCGGTAATCTTCCGGCATAAAGTGGCGGTAGACGACTGGCGCGGGGGGGTGATGCGTACTCCGCCGGCAAACTGGACGACTTACAAGCACCGGAATGAAGTCGGTTCTTTCCGTCGTGATTTTGAGGTTCCGCAGGATTGGGACGGACGCGAAGTCTTTATCAGCTTTGATGGAGTCGATTCTTTCTTCTATCTTTGGATCAACGGTCAATATGTCGGTTTTTCCAAAAATTCCCGTAATACGGCGAATTTCAATATTACTCCTTATCTCCGTAAAGGGACAAATGTGGTGGCTGCGGAAGTTTATCGTAGTTCAGACGCTTCCTTCCTGGAGGCACAGGATATGTTCCGTCTGCCGGGTATCTTCCGGACGGTCGCTCTTTATTCAGCTCCGAAAGTACACGTTCGCGACCTGATCGTGATTCCCGATTTGGATGCAGCCTATACGGATGGTTCGCTGGCGATCTCGGCCGATGTACGGAACCTGAGTAAGAAAGCTGCTAAAGGATATAAGTTGGCATATACGCTGTATGCCAACAAACTGTATTCGGATGAGAACACGAAAGTCGATAATGTGGCGGCCTCGGCAACGGTAGAGGTCGTAAATCCTGGCCAGACGCGAACTACGCAGGCTTTATTGAATGTGAAGGCTCCTAACAAATGGTCGGCAGAGTTCCCGTATCGTTATACGCTGGTGGCGGAGTTGAAAAATGCTAAGGGCAAAACGGTAGAAACCGTTTCGACTATTGTAGGTTTCCGCAAAGTGGAAATCAAAGATACACCGGCTGAAGAAGATGAATTCGGGCAGGCAGGACGTTACTATTATATAAATGGTAAGACCGTCAAGCTGAAAGGCGTGAACCGTCATGAATCGAATCCGGCAGTCGGACATGCCATCACGCGCGATATGATGGAAAAAGAGGTGATGCTGATGAAACGTGCCAATATCAACCATGTGCGTAATTCGCATTATCCGGACGATCCTTACTGGTATTTCTTATGTAATAAATATGGTCTTTATCTGGAAGACGAAGCCAATATCGAGTCGCATGAATATTATTACGGGGCTGCATCCCTTTCACATCCGGCGGAATGGAAAAAGGCGCATGTCGCACGTGTGATGGAAATGGTTCATGCGAATATCAACAATCCGTCTATCGTGATCTGGTCGCTGGGTAATGAAGCGGGACCGGGTGAAAACTTCGTGGCCGCCTATGATGCGTTGAAGCTGGTGGATAAATCCCGCCCGGTCCAATATGAGCGTAATAATGATATCGTGGATATGGGATCCAACCAATATCCGTCTATCGGTTGGACACGGGGTGCGGTGAAAGGTGATTATGATATCAAATACCCGTTCCATATTTCCGAATATGCTCATTCTATGGGGAACGCCTGCGGTAACCTGGTGGATTACTGGGAGGCGATAGAATCGACAAATTTCTTCTGTGGCGGTGCTATCTGGGATTGGGTGGACCAATCAATGTACAACTATGACAAAAAGACCGGTGAACGCTATCTGGCTTATGGTGGGGATTTCGGGGATACTCCGAATGACGGACAGTTTGTGATGAATGGCATTGTGTTCGGTGATCTTGAACCAAAGCCACAATATTACGAAGTGAAAAAGGTGTATCAGCATATTGGTGTGAAAGCTCTTGATGTTTCAAAAGGCATTTTTGAGATATTCAATAAATACTATTTCCAAGATCTTTCGGATTATGATGTGAAATGGTCTCTTTATGAGAACGGGAAGGAAGTTCGATCCGGTTTGGTCAATTCCGGGACGATTCCGGCCCGTACCAGGGCGAAAGTGGCAATTCCTGTACCTTTTGACAAGTTGAAGAATGATTCTGAGTATTTTGTAAAAATTCAGTTCCTGCTTAAAGATAATATGCCGTGGGCTGAAAAGGGGTTTGTGATGGCGGAAGAACAAATGTTATTGCAGGAAGCGATAGCTCGTCCTTCCATCAGTGCTGTGACGGCTTCTGCCGGAAAAGTAAAGTTGGATGATTCGGATGCTTCGATTAAAACGGTGACTGGCGATAACTTTGTAGCCAAATTCGACATGGCGACAGGTACGATTTATAGTCTGGCATACGGAGGCAAGACGATTATTGCCGATGGGAACGGTCCGAAACTCGATGCTTTGCGTGCTTTTACCAATAATGACAACTGGTTTTATTCTCAATGGTTTGAACATGGTTTGCATAATTTGCATCACCGGGCAACGAACAGTACGGTACTGGAAAGAAAAGATGGTACGGTGGTTCTGGCTTTCACTGTTGAGTCGCAGGCTCCGAACGGTGCGAAGATCAAAGGCGGGACCAGTACGGGAAAGAACAGCATCGAAGAACTTACGGATAAGAAATTCGGTGAAAGTGATTTCAAGTTTACCACGAATCAAATCTGGACTATTTATCCTGACGGTTCTATCGAATTGCAATCGAGTGTCACTTCCAACCGTCCGAGCTTGGTGCTGCCGCGCCTGGGCTATGTAATGAAAGTCCCCCAGCAATATGCCGATTTTACTTATTACGGACGTGGTCCGGTCGACAACTATGCCGATCGTAAGAGCGGGCAGTTTATCGAGCAACATAAGAATACGGTGGCAGGTGAGTTCGTGAATTTCCCAAAGCCGCAGGATATGGCTAACCACGAGGATGTACGTTGGTGCGCATTGACCAATGCAGCCGGCGAAGGGGCTGTGTTTGTCGCTTCTGATCGTTTGTCGGCATCGGCTCTTCAATATTCCGCTTTGGATATGATTTTAGCTCCGCATCCTTATCAATTGCCGGTTGCGGGCGATACCTATCTGCATTTGGATGCGGCTGTGACCGGATTGGGAGGTAACAGTTGCGGACAAGGCGGACCGTTGGAACAGGATCGCGTCTTTGCCGGACATCATGATATGGGCTTTATAATCCGTCCTGCCGGAAAAGACTTGACAACTATTGCGAATGTGGCGGTTGCCGGAGAAATGCCATTGACAATCATGCGCAATCGCGCCGGGGCTGTGGAACTTTCTTCGGCTCGTAAAGGTGCGGTGATCTGTTATGCAATCGATGGAAAAGGAAAAGCGGAGGAATACACGGAAGCTATACCTTTCCGTAATGGTGGTACGGTAAAAGCTTGGTTTAAGGATAATCCTAAAATCAATGCAACGGCTTCATTCAGTAAAATCGAAAGTATCCAGACGGAAGTGATCTATACAAGCAGCGAAGAGTCTGGTTACGGAGATGCCAAGAATTTGACGGATGGCGATCCGAATACAATCTGGCATACCATGTTTTCCGTTACCGTTGCCAAATATCCGCATTGGGTCGATCTGGATGCTGGAGAAATAAAACAGATCAAAGGGTTTTCATTCCTTCCTCGGCAGGACGGATCGAACGGTAATATCAAGGATTATTCGATCAGTGTCAGTCAAGATGGTAAGAATTGGGGTGAACCGATCCTTAAAGGTGCGTTTGAAAATAACTTGAAAGAAAAGAAGGTATTATTCGAGAAACCGGTTAAAGCCCGTTATATTCGTTTCACAGCATTAAGCGAGCAGCGCGGGCAGGATTTCGCATCGGGTGCAGAATTGGTGATTTTGGCTGATTAATTGAGTTTTATATTATATGATGGAACAGGAGAGGAAATTATTCCTTTCCTGTTTTTTTATACTTTGTGCCTTCGATATGTCTGTTATCTCATCATTTTTGTTTTTCTTTGCGGAAAAATTCAGACAGGTGAATCTCATTATAGAACAAGGAAACACATCATCGAAGGTGGCTGTATACAATATGGGCCGGATGGAGGCTTCTTTTGTGTTTAAGGAATTCGACAAGGAAGTCATTTCTTTTATCTTTAAAGAATATCCGTTGACGAAAGGCATATTCTCGACAGTGATAGATAAAGATGACGAATTGGTTGCATATCTGGAACGCAATCTACGGAATTTTGTGTTTTTGGATGAAACGGTGTCTCTTCCGATTAAGGTGCGATATAAAACACCGGAAACGTTGGGTAGAGACAGGTTGGCTGCCGCTGTCGGGGCTAATTATCTGCAACCCGGAAAGGACTTGCTGGTGATCGATGCCGGAACAGCTATTACATACGAATTGGTCGATGCTTCCGGTTCTTATTTGGGTGGGAATATTTCGCCCGGTATGACGACACGGTTCAGGGCATTGAACCAGTTTACGAAGAAATTGCCTCTGGTGACCGAACAGGAGGAGGTCCCCTTGGTCGGAACGGATACGGAAACAGCGATTCAGGCTGGAGTAGTAAATGGCATAGTGTGCGAGATGGATGGGTATATCGAAACGCTTCGGCTAAAATATCCTAACCTTTTGGTTTTTTTAACAGGTGGTCATTCGTTTTATTTTGAAAGACGGCTAAAAAACTCCATCTTTGCAGACATTAATTTAGTGTTGACAGGATTAAACAGAATCTTAGAGTATAATGTTGAGAATTAATAAGGTATTAATAACAAGCGTTCTTATATTCATACTGTTGCCTTTGATGGCGCAAAACAATACAAATTCACCTTATACCCGCTTCGGATATGGTGATTTGGGAGAACGTTCGTTCGGCGCAGGTCGAGCCATGGGGGGCGTTGGTTACGGATTACGTTCGTCAAAACAAATAAATCCGATGAATCCGGCGTCATACAGTTGTATGGACTCCCTCACATTTCTCTTTGATTTTGGTATAGCCGGTCAGTTGTCATGGTTCGATGACGGAAATGCCCGCCAGAACGACATTAACGGAAATGTGGAATATATCGCAATGCAGTTTCCTGTTCATCGCCGGATCGCCTTGAGTTTCGGTTTATTGCCCTATTCTTATGTCGGTTATAAGTTCGGTGCTTTGCGTAATGACAAAGGGGTAACATTTACGGAAACTTATAACGGCTCGGGCGGTTTGAGTGATTTATATGGTGGTATCTCTGTGGATATCTGGAAAAAACGTTTGGCTGTGGGGGCTAACTTTGGTTTTCTGTTTGGAAATATCAAGCATTCGCAATTGATTAATATGTCGGCGGAAGGTTCAGATGCTTATAATACATCCCGTAGCCAGGAGTTGAGGGTCAGAGATCTGATAATGGACTTCGGACTACAATACACTCATCCTTTTAGTAAAACGGAAAGTGTAACATTAGGGTTGGTGTTTTCTCCTAAAAAAGTCTTGAATGCCGATTCCTATAATTATACGGAAACATTGACGGCTAATGGATATGTGGATGAGATCATCTCTTCCGATACTATCTCAGGTAAGGAATTCGGACTCCCGAACAAGTACGGAGCAGGTCTTTCTTATGTGAAACAAAATAAATTAACGTTAGCAGTTGATTTTTCCTATGAGGATTGGGGAAAAATGCTTTACTTTGGTGAGAAAGGTAATTTCAGAAATCGTTACCGGGTTGCTGTAGGTGGCGAATATATACCGGATTATATGCGTAAATCATATTTTAACCGGATTGCTTATCGTGCTGGTATCCATTATGGTAATTCTTATTTGCGTATGAATCGGACGGATGTAAATCCTTCTGGCGACGGTTATAACGAGATTGGTGCAAGTGTCGGTTTGGGATTGCCTTTGATTGATAATCGTTCGTTGATTAATATCTCATTTGAGTATATGAGAAAGAAACCGGAAACCAAGGTGGGTATGATTGATGAACAATATTTCCGTTTTACAGTGAACTATACATTTAATGAGTTATGGTTCTTTAAGAGAAAAGTCGATTAATAAATAGTTAACTTTAATAGAAATAGATATGAAGATCAAAGTATTATTGTTGGCTCTCGGATGTTCTATGATGTCGTTCGGAGCTTATGCACAAAAAGGTGTGGATACTGGTACTCCGTTCGGATCTGGTGAGGATAGTGTACGTTGTATTACCAATATCAGCTTGTTTGTACCTTACGCCAAAGCAGGAAATTTCAAGGATGCTTATGAATTTTGGCATCAGGCTTATACTGAATGTCCGGGTGCTCATAAGGATATCTATCTGTATGGTGTGAGAATCATGGACTGGAAAATCAATACAGAGAAAGACCCGGCTCAGAAAGCTGCTCTTATCGATGATTTGATGAAGGTTTATGATACGCGTGTGAAGTATTTCGGTAATGATCGGAAGTATGGAAAGGACTGGATTGTTGCTCGTAAGGCAGCCGATTATATTCGCCTTAAGGGTAATGATGCGGACCCGAAAGTGTATTACGCTTGGTTGGGTGAAGTGATTAATGAGTTTGGAGAAAATACCGAGGCAATGGGGGTATCCTTGTATATGATGGGATCTCACCGTCAGTTGCTGGCTGATCCTAATTTCAAGGAAGCTTATTTGGAGGACTATTTGAAATGTTCCAAGATCATCGCGAATCAATTGGCGGCTGCCCAGTCGGCAAATAACGAGAAAGAGGTGAAGAACCTGACTACTTATAAATCTGCAATCGACGGTGGATTTGCCGGTAGTGGTGCTGCAGATTGTGAGACATTGCAGGGTATGTATGCTCCCAAGGTTGAGGCTGCCAAAGGTAATTTGGATGCTTTGAAAGAAATTGTTTCGATGTTAAGACGTGTCCGTTGCCAGGAAATCGATGCATTCTATACGGCTGCCGCATACGCTTATGAACTTGAACCGAGTGCCGATGCTGCGTTGGGTATTGCAAAACAGGCAGTAAAAGCAAAGGATTATGACAAGGCAATCAAATATTTTGAAGAAGCGGCCAACATGGAAACCGATGCAGTCTCAAAGGCTGAAGATTATTATTTGATCGGTGTCCTGTTGTTCGAACAGAACAATATGTCAAAAGCAAGACAGTATTGCCAGAAAGCAATCGAAACCAATCCAGATTACGGTTCACCGTATATTCTGATCGGTAATATGTATGCTAAATCTGCCAAATCTATCTATCCGAATGATAACGTATTGGCAAAAGTTGTTTACTATGCAGCTATCGATAAGTTTGAAAAAGCAAGACAGGTAGATCAGAATGTAGCGGAAGACGCTGGTAAATTGGCTAATACTTATCGTGCTCATCTTCCTTCTACAGAAGAAGTTTTCATGCACCCGGATCTTGAAAAAGGAAAAACTTTTAGAATCGGAGGCTGGATCGGTGAGACTGTTACAATCAGATAATTATGATTAAGAACCGTTTTCTTTGTAAAACGAACAGACTGGGCATAACAACTATCTTGGCGGTAGTTGTTATGCTTCTTTTATTTACATCCTCTTGTAATGGCGATAAAAAAGAGGTTGTTGTGGTTGCTTTTGATCCGGAGACCACTTATACGTTGAGGACTACTGATTACACAACCCAATTCTCAGACTCGGGGATTACGCGTCTTCGTGCTATAGCAAAAGTACATCTCAAGTTTGATAAGGCAAAAGAGCCCTTTTCGTATTTTCCAGAGGGGCTTTATGTGGAAAAATTCGATACTTTGTTTCGTACGGAAGCAAGTCTTAAGGCCGATACGGCTTATAACTATGAGAAAAAAGGTTTATGGAAATTCGTGGGGAATGTCAAGGTGGAAAGTTTGGAGGGAAAAACATTTGAGACATCTTTACTTTTCTATGATGAAAAAAAAGAAAAGGTCTATTCCGATAAATACATCCGGATACAAGAAGAAGATAAGATCATAACCGGTATTGGATTCGAATCAAATCAGGATATGACGAAATATAAGATATTTGACTCTCAGGGTGAGATACCTATTAATGAATCGGTTGCGAGTGATTCGACCAAAAAGACAGTTTCGGCTGATTCCGTACTTGTAGCTGTCAACCCTGCGATGGCTACTGTTTCACAGAAGAAACCGGCACAAATAGAAAGACCGGCTCCACAGAAATTGACGCAGGTCAAGATGGATAGAATAAAGTAATGGGCGCATTTACATATATATTAGTATCATTGGCTTTCTCTGCATTTTTTTCAGGAATGGAGATCGCCTTTATTTCCTCCAATAAGTTACGTTTTGAACTTGATAAAAAGGGAAAAAGTCTGACGAGTCAGATTCTGGATATATTTTACCGGAATCCAAATCAGTTTATATCAACAATGTTGGTTGGAAACAACATTGCGTTGGTTGTCTACGGTTTGCAGATGGCGATTATCCTGGAGCCGTTTATTGCTTGTGTGGTGAATAATGAAGCATTGATTGTCTTGATTCAGTCTATTATTTCGACTATTCTGATATTGTTTACAGGTGAATTTATTCCGAAGACGGTTTTTAAGCTGAATCCTAATTTTTCGCTTACTTTGTTTTCGGTACCGTTGCTAATCATATACGTTGTACTGTATCCGGTTTCTAAGTTTTCTTCTCTGCTCTCTTTTTTGATTTTGAAAATTGCAGGTGTAAAAAATGTGACCGGTTCGACTCAACGAGCATTGGGGAAAGTCGACCTTGACTATTTTATCCAGCAGAGTATTGAAGACGCTTCTCAAAATTCGAATATGGATACGGAGGTGAAGATTTTTCAGAATGCACTCGATTTCTCCAGTGTGCGTTTACGGGATTGCATTGTTCCCCGTACGGAAATTGTAGCGTGTGATAAGACGGCTACCCTTGAGGAATTGCGTTCTCGTTTTATTGAGACCGGGTTTTCCAAGATACTTGTTTACAATGAAAATATAGATGATATTGTCGGGTATATTCATTCTGCGGAAATGTTTAAAAACCCGGAAGACTGGACACTAAGTATCCGAAGCGTTACGATCGTTCCCGAAACGATGGCTGCCAATAAATTGATGAAACTTCTGATGCAGGATAAGAAGAGTATGGCTGTCGTGGTAGATGAGTTCGGAGGGACATCGGGAATCGTAACATTGGAAGACTTGGTGGAGGAGATATTCGGAGAGATAGAAGACGAGCATGATATAAAGTCTTACGTCGCCAAGAAGGTGGGAGATGACGAATATTTGTTGTCCGGCCGTATGGAGATCGACACGCTTAATGAAAAATTTGGTCTGGAATTGCCGGAATCAGACGATTATGTGACGATTGCCGGCTTCATATTGCACTTTTACCAGAATTTCCCGAAGTTGAATGAAACGGTTGTGGTTGATAAATATTCTTTTAAAATAATAAAAGTGACGGCTACGAAAATCGAATTAGTTCGTATGGAAGTAATGAGTTAATAAAAAAAAAGCATAAAAAGATGCGTCAATCTCTTTTTTTCGTATCTTCGTGCCCTTAAAATGTAGAATAATAAACTTTAAAATTGATAAAGATAAATGGCTACGCTGGAAAAAATCAGAAGCAAAGCAGGACTGCTGGTACTCGTTGTGGGGGTGGCATTGTTCGCTTTTATCATCGGTGACTTTTTGAACTCCGGTTCTACTTATTTCAGACAATCGCAGGAAACAGTTGCAGAAGTAGACGGGGAAGTTATTAAAATTCAAGAATTTCAGGATCGTGTAGACGAAATGACTGAAATGTACAAAATGCAGACAGGTTCCACTAGTCTGCCCGAAGAATATCAGACGCAAATGCGTCAATCTGTATTTGATGGTATGGTACAGGATATTGTTTTAAACGAAGCAACATCAGAATTGGGAATGAGAGTAGGCCCTGAAGAACTGTTTGATATGGTTCAGGGTGAAAATATTTCTCCGATGATCCAGCAGATGCAGATGTTTGTGAATCCGCAGACAGGTGTGTTCGACAAAACTGCGTTGTTAAACTTCTTAAAGACTATTGATGACGATAATATTGCCAACTATCCAGCCGACCAGCAGGCACAGTTATTGCAGGCCCGCCAGTTTTGGATGTTTTGGGAAAAAAATATCAAACGCCAGCGTCTGGAACAGAAATATACGACTTTGTTGAGTAAGGCGGTTTCTGCCAACAAGCTGGATGCAAAGGATGCTTTTGACGGCTCGGCTGTAAGTTCTGATATCGTTTATGCAATGCAATCTTATGCATCTATTCCTGATTCAACTATACAGGTAAGCAAGAGTGATATCGAAAAACTGTACAATCAGCGTAAAGAGTTGTTCAAGCAGAAAGAAGGAAAAGTAATCAAATATATCGCTGTCGATATCCGGCCGAGTAAAGAAGACTATGACAAAGCAAGTGCAGAGATCGAATCATTGAAGAGCGAGTTGGTTGCTTCTGAAAAAGTAGCTGATTTGGTAACTGAAAATTCTGAAATACCTTATATGGACGCTTTCTTTACAGAAAATGCGTTGGATCCCGAGATGAAGCAATTTGTAAAGACTGCAAGTGTGGGTGACGTATATGGTCCTGTTTTCGAAAACGACAAATACAGATTATTCAAGTTGGTCGATAAAACCGTTGCCCCTGACTCTGTAAAAGTCAGCCATATCATGTTGGTAAATACGGGTGATGAAGCTGCTGTTAAAGCAAAAGCCGATAGCTTGTTGAACGTATTGAAGAAAGGTGGTGATTTTGCTGCTTTAGCCAAGGAATATTCTGCTGATCAAGCTGCTGAAAAAGGTGGTGAACTGGGTTGGTTTACAGAAGCGACAGCTTTGAGAGGTGTAAATGACGACTTTAAAAAAGCTGTTTTCTCAACTTCGGTTAATGACTATTCGATTGTAAAATCTTTGTATGGTACACATATCATCAAGGTAACCGCTAAGACTGCAAATGTTGACAAATATAAAGTGGCTGATATTGATATGACCGTATCTCCGAGTACGAAGACCTATGGTAATATCTACAATGAATTGAACCAGTTCATTTCTAAGAATCAGAGTGTGGATAAACTGGACGATGCCGCTAAGGAAGCCGGTTACAACTTGTTGTCTAATGTGACAGTAACTGCTAACGACCAGTTGCTGGGTTCTATCAAGAACTCGCGGCCGGTAATTCGTTGGGCATTCCAGAACAGTAAAGGTGATATCTCTGAAATTTTCGAATGTGACGATAAGTTTGTGATTGCAGCAGTTCAGGGTTCGTTGCCGGAAGGTTACCGTTCTTTGGAATCTGTTACTCCGATGTTGAAATCAGAGTTGATTGCCCAGAAGAAGGGTGAAAAGATTGCTCAGGATCTGTCTGCCAAGAATCTGAATTCTGTCGATGCTTATGCTCAGGCTATGAGTTCATCTGTAGATTCTGTTAAGTTTGTCAGCTTTGCGACACGCCGTATCGCAGGTATTGGTGTTGAACCGAAGTTGAATGCAATGGTTTCTTTGATTCAAAAAGGCCAGTTGAGCGCTCCAGTTGCCGGTAACAATGGTGTATATGTATTCAAGGTGTACGAACAGAACAAGGATGCCAAGAATTATGACGAAGCTGCCGAGATCAAAGCGTTGGATGCTTCTAATGCTTATCGTTTCGGTTTCCAAGCTATTCAGTCGTTGGTTAACAAAGCCGATGTCGAAGATAACCGTATTCGCTTCTATTAATAATTGAACAGTAGTGGCAGGAGACTGCCTGCGTATCATAGGGAACCGCCAATCGGCTACGATTGGCGGTTTTTTTATATCTTTGCATGAAAGAAATAGAAGAAGGATCATGAGTGAGAAAAGACGTTTGTTGGGAATGACTTTGGATGAACTGAAAGAGGTCGCCTCCGAAGCCGGACTTCCGGCTTATGCGGCCAAGCAGATGGCAGACTGGTTGTATAAGAAAAAAGTGACTTCTATTGCTGCCATGACGAATATTGCTGCGGTGAAGCGTGCTTTGCTGGAGGAAAATTTCGAAGTGGGATCTGTATCGCCTTCCGATTTGATGAAGTCGGTGGACGGGACGATCAAGTATTTGTATCCGGCCGGTCCCGGTAATTTTGTCGAATCCGTGTATATTCCGACGGAAGACAGGGCGACATTGTGTGTATCCTCTCAGGTGGGTTGTAAAATGAATTGTCTTTTCTGTATGACAGGTAAGCAAGGTTTTACCAAGAATTTGTCGGCTAACGAAATTTTGAACCAGATACAATCCTTGCCGGAAACGGAGGAACTGACCAATATCGTTTTCATGGGAATGGGGGAACCGTTGGATAATGTGGATGAATTGTTTAAAGTATTGGAAATCCTGACTGCCCCTTACGGATATGCTTGGAGTCCGAAGCGAATCACGGTTTCGACTATCGGAGTCGCCAAAGGATTGAAGCGGTTTCTTGAAGAGAGTGAGTGTCATTTGGCTGTCAGCCTGCATTCGCCCTATCCGGGCGAACGGTTGTCTTTGATGCCGGTGGAAAAGGTTTTTCCTGCTCGTGATATTATCGAGACTATCAAACAGTATGATTTTACGCATCAACGCCGTGTTTCGTTTGAATACATTGTTTTTAAAAATTTGAACGATGATCTTCAACATGCAAAGGCTCTGGTTAGCTTGTTGGATAAAGTCCCTTGCAGAGTCAACCTGATCCGTTTTCATGCAATCCCCAATGTGCCGTTGGAAAGTTCGGACTTGACAAGAATGGAGGTGTTCCGGGATACGTTGAATGCAGCCGGCATTGTTTGCACGATCCGGGCATCACGAGGAGAAGATATATTTGCCGCATGTGGAATGCTTTCTACGGCGCACAAGCAACAAAAAAGATAGAAAAGGCGTTTTTTGAGGGAAAAGAAACTATATTTGTATAACAAAAAATTTAACGGGTATGAAAACACATTCTTTATTGATCTGCTCCTTGATGCTTCTTGTCATTATGGGAGCATGTAGTTCAGGCCCGGTGATGAGAAATGCCACCGGTTTTGCCTATGAGATTGTTGTAACGATGAATAAAGTTAGCTGGGATGCCCCTGCCGGAAAGGCTATCAAAGCCGAATTGATTTCCGATATACCGGGATTGCCACAAGCCGAACCTGCCTTTAAGGTTACCTATGCCACTCCTGAACAGTTTAACGGTTTGTTGACGTATGTACGTAATATTTTGATTGTTAAGATAGATAAGTCTCAGTATACGAAAGTTTCGCTGAACTATGAGAACAATCGTTGGGCGAAAGGCCAGGTCGTGATGACATTGACGGCTCCCGATGATGAATCCATCCTTGAATATGTAAAGGCTCATCCGCGGAACGTGGTCGAGTTTTTTACCAAGTGTGAAAGAAACCGTACGATCGGACAGTTGGAGAAAGAATACAGTCCGGTGGTTATGGATCATGTGAAGGATCGTTTCAACGTCATGTTGAGTGCTCCGGCAAATATGACTTATTTCCGTGATACGACCGGTTTTTTCTGGGCTTCAAATAATGCCAATACAGGACGTACGGATATAGTTGTCTATGATTTCCCATATAAGGATGCCGATACCTTTACAGCTGACTATTTGATTGCAAAACGTGATTCTGTCATGAAGCAGAATATGCCGGGGACGTTTCCCGGATCTTATATGGCTACGGATGCAGCTTGGGTTACTTATGCCCCGGCGACGGTGAATGGTAAGTATTGTGGTGTGTTGCGTGGTTTGTGGCACATGAAAGGCGATATGATGGGCGGCCCCTTTGTCAGCCACGCACGCTTGGATGAAAAGAACAACAGGGTTGTAGTTGTCGAAGGTTTCGTGTTTGCTCCGGAGACGGATAAGCGTAATTTTATCCGTCGTGTCGAATCCGCATTGTACACTTTGCGCCTGCCGGGTGAATTTGAAGAGGCACAGGGGGAGAAACCGGATGTTCCTGAAGAAAAGTAACGAACTTAATTGAAAGAGCTGTGATTTATTTCATTGTTGTTTTAAATCATAGAACATAAATCAAAATATATGGAAGAACGATTGGTAAAAGTGGGCATTACCCACGGAGATATAAATGGTATCGGTTACGAGGTGATTCTGAAAACATTGTCGGATACTCGTATAGCTGAACTTTGTACGCCGGTCATTTACGGCTCGTCTAAAATCGCCGCTTATCACCGCAAAGCTTTGGAGTTGGCGGCTGTGAATTTGAGCATCATTGCACAGGCTGAAGATGCCGGGATTAACAGGGTGAATATTATCAACTGTGTGGATGACGAGATTAAAGTTGAGTTGTGTCAATCTACAACGGTTGCCGGTGAAGCCGCTTATCAGGCTTTGGAGGCTGCCGTTACCGATTTGAAACGTGGTGTGGTAGATGTATTGGTAACAGCTCCGATCAATAAACACAACATACAGAATGAACAATTTCATTTTCCCGGTCACACGGAATATTTGGAACAATGTTTCGGCGGCCCAGGGAAAAAGGCTTTGATGATTCTGATGAAAGATAATCTTCGTATTGCGCTGGTTACAGGACATATTCCATTGGCACAGGTCGCATCAAAGATTACCGTTGAAGATATTGTGTCCAAATTGCGTATATTCAATCACTCGCTTAAGCAGGATTTCGGAATCGTACGTCCCCGTATAGCTGTCCTTTCTTTGAATCCGCACGCCGGGGATTCCGGATTGTTAGGCAAGGAGGAAGAGGAAATCATTATTCCGGCTATTCGGGAAGCGGAGAAGAGAGGCGTGATGTCTTTCGGGCCATATCCTGCCGACGGCTTCTTCGGTTCACAGATGTATGATAAATTCGATGGTGTATTGGCTATGTATCACGATCAGGGATTGGCTCCGTTCAAAACGATGGCAATGGACGATGGTGTTAATTATACGGCAGGTTTGTCAGTCATACGGACTTCTCCGGCTCATGGCACGGCATACGATATTGCCGGTCAGAATGTCGCTTCTGAAGAATCTTTCCGTCAAGCGTTGTATGCCGCTTTGGATATTTACCGGAATCGTACCCGTTACCGGGAAGCAACCGCCAACCCCTTGCGCAAGCAGTATTTCGATAAGGGAGGCGACAATGAAAAATTGGATTTGACAAAAGAGGAGTAATAATCCGTTATTTTGTTCCTCTTGAATTGATCTATGTTCCCCATTATCCCTCTATGGAGCGAAATATTTTTCTCCATAGGGGGATAATCTTCATTTGGCGGACTAAACGTCTGCCGATAGTATTGTTCACCGTCGCTTTCATGAAAGGATTTTAATGTGGGGGCTCTACACATTCAATAAGTGCCCTTTTTCCTGACATTCCTTTTTTGATAGGAAAAGTTTATGTAAGTTTGCGGTTTCAAAAGGATAAGTATTATGTTTAAGGATAAAACGATTGTATATACATCAGGAACATTCGATATGTTCCATTACAACCATCTTCGGATGATAAATTATGCCCGCAGTCTTGCGGATATTTTGATCGTTGGGGTAAGTACGGATGAATTGGTGTCTTCTTATAAGGCGAAGCCGATTATTCCTTTTACAGAACGTCTGCAAATCATCGAAGCACTGAAAACACCCGATATTGTCATTCCACAACATACGTTGGATCATACCGAAATAGTCAAAAAGTTGAATATCGATGCCTTTGTCGTGGGTGATGATTGGTATGGCAAGTATGACTATCTGAAGGACTTGGGAGTTCAAGTATTCTATTTTCCGTATGGGACAGGGGTTTCCTCTTCTAATCTGAAGAAAACGATTCATGATTCATACGAAGCGAATTTGAAGTCTCAGCGGCAATCCAAACCTGAATCCGTTAAAGGCTTTAGTGAAAAAGAATAAAGACGATGGTGGAAAAATGGGTATTGATTACAGGTGGGACGAAGGGGATAGGTAAAGCGGTTGCCGGGTGTCTGGCAAAAGCCGGTTACAGTTTGGTCCTGACCTATGCTTCGGATAAAGAAGAGGCGATTTGGATGGCAGCCGATTTGATGCGTCAATACAAAGTGGAGGCTCGTACGCTTCAGGCCGATATTGCCGACCGGAAATCCATTGAAAAAATAGAATCCTTTCTGAGTGGATGCGCTTTGCGTTTGGATGCGGTTGTCTTTAATGCCGGTTTGACTTGTCGTGATCCGTTTGAGCAACTGGATATGGCGCAATGGGAGCGGGTCTTTTTTGCCAATGTGCATTTTCCGGTTTTCCTGTTGCAACGTATTGTCGGTTTGATTAATAAGGGAGGAAGTATCGTCTTTACCGGTTCTTTGATGGGAATACAACCCCATTCGGTTTCATTGGCATACGGTGTGACGAAGAGTGCCGTGCATGCGTTGGTGAAGAATATGGTGAAGTTCTTGGTTCCGTACGAGTTGCGCGTGAATGCCGTGGCTCCCGGTTTCGTGGATACCGAATGGCAGAAAACGAAACCTGTCGAAATACGCCGTAATATAGAGAATAAAGTTTCGTTAGGACGTTTCTGTGATCCGGAGGAACTGGCAGAAGTTTATAAAATGTTAGTGGAAAATAGTTATTTGAATGGCGAAGTGATCGTCGTTGATGGCGGTTATTCGTATAAATAGAAGATAGATGAGCGACTTGGATAAAGAGTACGAGGCTTCGTTGAAGTCTATAGAAACGGAAAATAAGATTGACCGGATTTTTTATCGTCCTATCGGTTTTCGTATTGCCCGTATGTTAAAAGGAACAGGTATTACGCCTAATATGGTGACTGTTGTGTCTATTTTTGTAGGGGCGGCAGTCGGATTCTTCTTTTATCATGAAAATTTGATTTATAGTATTTGCGGTATCTTGTTGTTGGTGTGTGCGAATATTTTGGACTGTGTGGATGGGCAGTTGGCTCGCCTGACGGGGATCAAGTCGGCGATCGGACGTATTTTGGATGGCTTTGCCGGGGATATTTGGTTCGCTTGTATTTATGTCGCTTTTGCTCTTCGTCTGTCTCACGATTATGGGACGGACTGGTTCTTTGCATTGGCGGTTTTTTCCGGTATGTCACATTTGGTACAGGCGAATATCACGGATTACTATAAGACGCTTCATTTGTATTTTATCAGCAAGGATAAAGGTGCGGAGTTCCAATCGTTGGAACAGGTGCGTGCCCGTCATAAGGAGATGAAGTACGGTATCAATAAATTCTTCTATTTTCTCTATCGCGGCTATACGCTTTTGCAAGTGAAAGCTACTCCGTGCTTGCAGAGGATGCTTCGCTGCCTGCATGAACGGTATGGGGATGATATTCCGGAAAATATTCGTATCCGTTTCCGCAAGCAGAGCAAGGAGTTGATGCGCATGATAGATCTGCTGACTTTTAACGGACGTACGATCGTGATGTTTATCGTTGTTCTGGTCGGTGAAGTCTGGGTTTATTTCTTGTATGAGATAATCGTGTTGAACATTGTTTTGCTGCTTGCCATGAGGAAACATGAAAAGATGTGTGCAACATTCTATAAATAAGAATTTATGAAAGAGAGCGTAGTAGACATACATGATTTACAGGAAGCTGCCCCGTTCTTTAAAAGCCGTTTCGGCACTTTTCTGGGGAAAGTGCTGATTAAATGGTTGAGTATCGAAAAGGTAAACAAAGCTCATGCCCATAACTGCCATTTGCGGGGAGCGGAGTTTACAACCGCCTTGCTGAGCGACCCGTTGATCGATATCAAATATAATCTGCATAACGCTGGGGTGTTGGATCATCTGCCTGAAGGTGCTTTCGTTACTGTATCGAACCATCCGATCGGGTCGATAGACGGGATCATGTTGATCGACATATTCGCTTCACGCCGCCCGGACTTCAAAGTGATGGTGAACGGCGTATTGACCAAAATCGGGGCTATGGGGGATAATTTCGTATCTGTCAAGCCCGATTCCAGTAATCAGGGGGCCAATCTCAAGAACATAAACGGAGTTCGTATGTCTTTACAGCAATTGAAAGAAGGGCATCCGATGGGTTTTTTTCCTGCCGGCGCTATTTCTATGTATGACAAGTGTACGAAAAAAATACAGGATTTGCCTTGGACGCACAGCGTGATTCGTCTGATCCGGAAAGCGAAAGTTCCTGTATATCCCGTCTGTTTCGATTTCCAAAATTCCGGCTTTTTCTATTGGTTGGGGCGAATCGACTGGCGTATCCGAACCTTGCGCATACCGGCTGAAGCCTTTAATAAGCGCGGACGGACGGTCGATGTTTATATCGGAGAGCCTGTCTCTCCTGAAGAAATCCAAAATATTGCCAACGACAAAGATTTGGCTGAGTTTTTATATCAACGAACATACGATGCTAAAAAATAACAAACCTGTGTAGAAACCGCTTGCAGATTCGGTTAATTGGATTAAGATTTGTAATTTTGGCAGATAAAACTGAAATAATTACAGACAAGTAGAAGAAATATGATAAAGGTTGACGTGCAGCAGATAAAACAGCGTTTTGGAATTATCGGCAATAATGCAGGATTGAATCGGGCTATCGATGTTGCCCTACAAGTAGCTCCAACAGATTTGTCTGTGCTGATTACCGGTGAAAGTGGTGTCGGTAAAGAAACTTTTCCTCAGATTATACATCAGAACAGTCCGCGTAAACATGGGCAATATATAGCTGTGAACTGTGGTGCTATCCCTGAAGGTACGATCGACTCGGAATTGTTCGGGCACGAAAAAGGCTCTTTTACGGGAGCGTTGTCTGACCGTAAAGGCTATTTCGAAGTGGCAGATGGAGGGACGATTTTCCTGGATGAAGTAGGAGAACTGCCTACCTCCACGCAGGCACGTTTGTTGCGTGTCTTGGAGACGGGAGAATTTATCCGTGTCGGTTCATCAAAAGTCCAGAAAACGAATGTACGTATCGCCGCTGCCACGAATGTCAATCTGATGCAAGCTGTAGCGGAAGGTAAATTCCGTGAAGATTTGTTTTATCGCCTGAGTACGGTTCCTGTTCAGGTTCCTCCTTTACGTGAGCGGGGAGAAGATATCATTTTACTTTTCCGGAAATTTGCCAGCGATTGTGCGGAAAAGTATCGAATGCCGCCGGTCCGTTTGGACGAGGAAGCCCGCCAGTTGATGCTTTCCTACCGTTGGCCGGGGAATGTTCGGGAATTGAAAAACATAACGGAACGCATTTCTGTTATCGAGGAAAACCGGGATATCACCGCTTCCGTGCTTCGTCTGTATTTACCTGATCTGAATATCGAAAAATATCCGGTCTTAGTCAAGCAAGATTCCGATCAGAAGATATTCAACAGTGAGCGGGAAATTTTATATCAGGTGTTGTTTGATATGAAGAAGGATGTCAACGAACTTAAGAAGCTGGTGCACGACATCATGGGAGGCAAGTTGCCGATCGAAGTGCCGGAAGAATCGACGGCCTATCCCCATCCGATCCATACCGTCCATCCGGTTTCTTCCATCCAGGAAGCCGAAGCAGTGGAAGAGGAGGAAAGCCTGTCGCTGGAAGAGGTTGAAAAAGAGATGATCCGTAAGGCGTTGGAGAGACATAACGGTCGTCGTAAGAATGCTGCCGCCGACCTGAAGATATCGGAACGGACGCTTTACAGGAAAATTAAAGAATATAATCTGGAATAAAAATGTTGAAAAGTAATAAGATATGGCTTTTTTGTCTGATTGGACTTATTGTAACAGCTTGTTCGATTTCCTATAAGTTTAATGGTGCTTCTATCGATTATACGAAGGTCAAGACTATTACGATCAAGGATTTTCCAAATCAGGCTCCATTAGTATATCCGCCTCTTTCTCAAAAATTTACGGAAGCACTGAAGGACATTTATATTCGTCAGACCCGTTTGCAATTAGTCGGTAGTAATGGCGACTTGGAATTGGAAGGAGAAATAACCGGTTATGACTTGACTCCTATGGCTGTCAAAGAAGATGCCTATGCGTCGCAGACAAAGTTGACAATTACGGTGCGGGTCCGTTATTCCAACCGGGTGAATCCGGATGAGGATTTCGAACAGAGTTTTTCGGCATATCGTGAATTCGATGCGACTCAGATGTTGCAACAAGTACAGGACCAGTTGTCTGAAGAGATCATAGACGAGCTTGTCGATCAAATTTATAATGGAACGGTTGCCAACTGGTAAATGAAAGCTGCTGATCTATATCGACTGATGGGAAACCCGGCTCTGCTGACTGAGGAAACACTTTCGCAGTTAAAGCAGATTGTCGATGAATTTCCGTATTTCCAGATTGCCCGGATACTTTATTTGAAGAATCTGGCTGTCTTGAACGATATACGTTTTGGCGCAGAATTGAAGAAGATGGCGATTTATGTGCCTGACCGCAGGAAGTTGTTCACTTTGATAGAAGGTGAACGGTTCGGTTTGCAACTCCAGCCAGTGAAGGAGGAAAATCCTGCCGGTGAAGATGCTTTTTCACTGATCGATGCATTTCTGTCCAATCGGGAGGAAGAAGAACCGAAGGCGGATGCGTCCCTTCTGTTCCAGCCATCTGTTTCATCTGATTATATTTATTGGTCACTGACAAAGGAAAACGGGCAGACAGAGGGAAAAGAAGAAGAAGTACGTTTGCAGCACCACGAACTGATCGATTCTTTTATCAAAAACGAAGAACTGCGGACTCCCGGTAGTGGTCTGAACCTGAATACGGAGGCAACAGGAACAGTTGCTCCCGGAAACCTGGCAGAGCTGGAGGAGAGCCAGCATAAACCCTTGGATGATTCCTATTTTACGGAAACATTGGCTCATATTTATGTAAAACAGAAGCGATACGAGAAGGCATTGCAAATAATTAAAAACTTAAACTTGAAATATCCAGAAAAAAATGTTTACTTTGCAGACCAAATCAGATTTTTGGAAAAGTTGATTATTAACACTAAAAAATAAAATAAAGATGTACGTATTTATTTCTATCTTAATCCTGATCGCATCTATACTATTGATCTTGATTGTATTGATCCAGAACTCGAAAGGTGGAGGTCTGGCTTCAGGATTCTCTTCTTCCAACCAAATTATGGGGGTACGCAAAACTACAGACTTTCTTGAAAAAGCAACGTGGACTCTTGCCGGTACTGTTGTTGTTTTAAGTATTATAATTACGGCTTTTATTCCGAGAGCTCAACATTCGACTCAGTCTGAAATCAAAGAACAGATCAATAATGCAGTAACAATCGATCCGAATACGGTTGCTCCTGACTTTGGTACTGCTCAGCAGCCTGCTACAGCTCCTGTTTCTTCTGAAGAAGCTCCGGCCAATTAATTAGGAAACGAATTTTCGATATAATGGAGAGGCATCCTGCAACAAGGATGCCTCTTTTTTGTTTTAATTATATATATATTGATAGGTGGATGAAGGTAATATACCGTCAGGGCAACCGCACCGAAATTATAAAGCATCCATCTGTTTTCTCTACCGACCGATACGGACTAACTACATACATGTTTTTGCAAAAACCACTATCATACTATCATATCCGTCTGTATATCGGTTTAAACCAATATGTTATGTCATGATAGTTGCCATTTTGTACTATCATTCATCTATCATAACTATCATGGTGAAAAACGATAACATCCTGTGTATCAATTGTACGATAAAAACAGGGACCGTCCGGGAACAGGTGCAAAACCTGTTAAAACGGCTTCTTTTTTCATCAAGACAGGCTTTTCTTTTGTCAAAAACGGCTTTTAAAGCCGCTTGAGACCCGGATGTGCCCCCTACGGAGACCCGGGTGCGAGAGAGGTGCAGACCTGGGTCTGCACGAGACTTTTCCGGGGGTGCGAGGATGTTTATCCGTTATGTCGGAGGCACTTTTATGCCCTGTTTTTGCATCTTTTTCGCCGATGGCTGTTTTTGCCCATACAAACATAAATATCGTATTATCAGATATATAAATAAACAGTCATGTAAAAAGCATGATAGATGTATGATAGTAGAATGATAGTTGAAAATAGCTACTATCATGCTTTAACATATTGTGAAACAGGAGTTAATAACCGGATATGATAGTATGATAGTTGGTTTGCGAAATTTTAATGAGAGAAGAAGGGGGGATTCTGGATAGCAATTTTTGGTGCGGTTGCCCTGATATATTGTGGGCGATACATATTTCTTCGTATCTTTGTCCACACAGATGACAGGCTTGTCTTAAATCGTAAATAAATATGGACTTGGTTAATTTTGATGGACTGTTGATAGGTATTGCAACCTTTCTGATTATCGGGCTTTTTCATCCGGTTGTGGTAAAAGCGGAATATTATTGGGGTACGAAATGCTGGTGGATCTTTCTCCTTCTGGGAATTGCGGGGACAATCGCTTCCCTGCTGTTTGAGAATGTTTTGATTTCCGCTGTTTGCGGCGTCTTTGCTTTTTCTTCTTTTTGGACTATAAAGGAAGTTTTTGAGCAGGAAGAACGCGTTTTGAAAGGCTGGTTCCCAAAGAATCCCAAACGTACTTATCCGGAGCATAAACATTAATCAGGCTGTTTTATGTTTGGGGCTGGAGTGTGGTTGCCATGATAACCGGCTTGTTGTCTTTTTCCGGACTTTTCAAGATTCAGATTAATCTGTCGTGCAGGCCGGGTGGATATAAGGTCTCTGTTTTTTATACCGGGGTATGGCAGTAAAGTTAAAAACAAGAATGATTCCGGACGGCATTGTGATTATTTTGAAGCGTTTTATCCCAGTGATAAGTTATTTATCGCGAAAAACCCTTACATTTGTCTTAGTTTCTTGTTTATTGGATATGTACAAAACTAAAAAGCAGGCTTTATGAAAGAGAATAATGATATTTTCAAGAAGTTCCGGGACTCTTTTAGTAAGATTGACGGGCATTTCCATATATTAGAACAGCGTGTACCGGTAGAACGGCAGATGGAGTATTTTAAATATTCGGAGAAGATTAAGAAGGATCAGGATAAACCGGATATGTCGCGAACGGATTTTTCGATTTTTGAGAATAGCTTGGATGATCCCGGGGCTACTACGGAACATAAGATGCATGTATTGTCTATGCTCGCTACCTCACGGCAGGTAAAAGCATACCGGATACTGGAAGAATATGCTCAGGCTCCGGCTCCGGATGTGGCGGATTGGGCTTATATGGCTTTGATGGAAAGCCGTATTGCTTTGGAGTCCGAACTGTCGGACGAAATGCAGATTTATATTTCTACCGGTTTGGGAGGAAGAGGAGAAAAGTTGCGCTTTTATGTGTTGCTCTTGGCAAACGAACTGAAATCGTTTTTGGAGTATCAGAAGAAGGTGATCGAACGTGAATTTTCCTATTCTTTGGAAAAAGCGGATTGTGAAATCGAGCGCTTGACAATAGGTGAAAAACACGTGGAGCTGGTTTTCCTGATTCCGGTGCGGGCAGATATTAAGCAGACGTTGGACAAGGTGATCAATGAATGTAACCAGTATGGAAACTTTCTTTCGCAGGTCTTCACTATTACGAACGTGAAGGAGCTGTCGGGAGAAGAAGTGGAAGAGATTATAAAAAAGAATGGAGGAAACAGTCAAGCAAGCCATTAGATATGGTATCGTGGGAGTGAGTAATACGGTGATAACCGCTGTCATCATCTGGATCATGATGAAGTTGTTCGGGTGTTCGGATGTTGTTTCGAATGTAGTCGGTTATGTGGTAGGCGTATTGAATAGTTTTATATGGAATAAGCAGTGGACGTTTCAAAGTTCGGCAGGCTGGATCGGCAGTGCTGTTCGCTTCGGTGTCGTGTTCGGGGTGTGCTATCTATTGCAGTTGGGTCTTTTAGTGTATGTCCTGAATCCATGTCTGCCGATCGATTCATATTATAATCAATTGATAGCTATGGCTTTTTATACAGTGGTTAATTTTATTATGAATAAGTTTTATACGTTTAAGGCTTAAAGGCAGATGAAGAAACTTGCGGTTATAGTCCCTTGTTATAACGAGGAATTGGTTATTGCCGAATCATATCGGCGTACACGGGAAGCATTACGGAAGCTTTCCGTTTTAACGGAAATTATCTATATCAACGACGGTAGTCGAGATCGGACGCGTCTGATGCTCGACGAGATCGCAGTTGCCGATCCGCAGGTGAAGGTGATCCATTTCTCTCGAAACTTCGGGCATCAGCCAGCCGTTACGGCAGGTATTAATAATTGTGATGCCGACCTGGCCGTTATCTTGGATGCCGATATGCAGGATCCTCCCGAGCTTATTCCCTCCATTTTGGAATTGCAGAAAAAGGAGCAAGCGAACGTGGTTTATTGTGTCCGCAAGTCTCGTGATGGGGAAGGTTTTTTCAAAAAGGTGACGGCAAAGGCTTTTTACCGTATGCTGAACTATATGAGTGATGTGAGTTTCCCGTTAGATACAGGTGATTTCCGTATGATAGATCGGAAGGTGATGGATCAGTTCGACCGTTTTCAGGAACGTGGAAAATATATTCGCGGACTGATCAGTTGGGTTGGCTTTAAACAGATTCCTTTTTATTATGAACGGGAGGCGCGCATTGCTGGAGAGACGAAATATCCGTTCAGCAAGATGTGGAAGTTTGCCACTACCGCCATGCTTTATTTCTCCAAGAAACCGTTGCGTTTAGCGACGAGCTTGGGCTTTATAGCCGTATTGGTTGGCATTGTATTGGCCATTTGGTTTACTTTAGGCAAGATATATGGATTCAGTAATGCTGAAACAGGCTGGACTTCTATCATTACTTCCGTCATTTTCTTTGGCGGCGTTCAATTGTTGACGGTTGGCGTGTTAGGACAGTATGTCGGTATCTTGTTTGACGAGATTAAGGCGCGTCCGGAATATATTATTGACGAGAAGAAGAATTTCTGATCTGAACGGCTTGATTTGTACCACGGTGAACAGTATCCGGAACGTGAAGATTGGGAATTACGGTCGTCCGGTCGGTTTCAACCGGGGGCATGTGTCGGAAAAGATTTATAATCGTAAAGGAGACAAGGCATCCGCCTTGTCTGTATTGTATCGTTTGTTTCAATTAGTGCCGGTGATTATGTACCGGATGTTTTTCCTTAAACCACTCAACTAATTTTCCATCTTTAAAACTCAATAAATAATATCCTTCTGTATTATTGTCTGACAACGTATACGTCTTGTAACTGATCGTTTCGACCGAACCTTCGGAAGTCATGCGGGCACCTGTCGATTCGAAGTTTTTGCCCAATATGGAGATCACTTTCTTTTTGGTCATGCCTAATTCAATATTTTTCATTTTGTTGTCCATTTGATAGGATTGCATAAACGTTACGCAGTTAGTCAGTAGGAATGCGAATGGTATCACATATATCCATTTCATCTTTTTCATATATTCTTGTTTTTATGATTAGTAAACACATAACAAAAGTAATGATATTCTATGGAAAAAGGGTGCTTTGTTTCAATATCTTTTTGAAGATGGAAGGAAAAACGGGGCAGTAGAAAAGTTTCAGGGTGACCCCATGATCCCTGCTTTCGGTATGATCCGTAAAAACAACAAAGGCTGTCAATCTTTCAATTAACAGCCTTTATCGCGGAAGCGGGGGGATTCGAACCCCCGGTACGGTAACCCGTACGTCAGTTTAGCAAACTGGTGGTTTCAGCCACTCACCCACACTTCCATGAGTTTCGCATTTCATTTTCAGAATTGCGCTGCAAAGATATGCTTAAGTTTTTGAATATACAAGGTATTTGATGTGTAATTTTTCAAAAGGGAAAAACTTTTTTTATACATGGTTGGTAATCAGATGATTTTTTGTTTTGTAAAAGTGGGAGATTTTTTCTTCTTTTGGTTGTGGTAGCTGGAATAAGTAAGAAAGAGGTAGGGCGTTCGGGAAAAAGATATTATTTTTGTGGCTGGTTCTGATATACGGTATACAATAATAAATATGGAGAAAAAAAAGATTCGAAAGCGTACTTTCTTAGTTGGAATCCTCTCGTTTATTGTCCTTTTGCTGGCAGGTGCGGGTTTTTGGGCATATCGTTTGATATTGGCTCCAGGTTTTGAGCCGCGCAAGACCGTATATGTTTATATTGATGAGAAGAAAGATTTTGGCCGACTCTGCCGCCAGTTGGTCGACTCTGCCGGTTGCCGGCGTATCGGGAGTTTCAGGCAGCTTGCCGGAATGTTGAAATATCCCGCCAACATGCGTACCGGACGTTATGCTGTGGAGCCAGGTATGAATAACCTGGCGTTGCTGAATAATTTGCGTCGGGGACATCAAGAGGCTACTCGGATTACTTTTAACAACATACGTTTCAAGCGAGATTTGGTCGAAAGCCTTGCCGGACAGTTGATGATCGGGGAAAATGATCTGTTTCCTTTACTTGCTGATTCCGTCTATTGTGCATCGCTGGGTTTTACGACCGAGACGATCCTTGCGCTGTTTATTCCCAACACATACGAGGTGTACTGGAATATTTCCGCCGAGAAACTGGTTCGGCGTATGCAGCGCGAATATAAGAGTTTTTGGAATGGTACCCGCTTGGCAAAAGCACAAGAAATCGGAATGACACCGGTTGAAGTAGCCATTCTTGCCTCTATCGTAGAAGAAGAGACGGCAGCCGCGGACGAATATCCTATCGTGGCAGGGTTATATATCAATCGCTTGCGACGTGGCATTCCCTTACAGGCAGATCCGACTGTGAAGTTTGCTGTGGGTGATTTCTCGCTCCAGCGTATCCTGTTTAAGCATCTGGAGGTCGATTCTCCCTACAATACTTATAAACATGCCGGACTTCCTCCCGGACCGCTTCGTATTCCGACTATCAGGGGGCTGGATGCCGTATTGAACCACATGAAGCATAATTACATTTATATGTGTGCGAAGGAAGATTTTTCCGGGCGACATAATTTTGCGGCTACTCTTGCCGAGCATAATCGTAATGCTAACCGCTACCGGGCGGAACTGAATAGACGGAAAATTCGGTAAGCGATGCAGAAACAATTTCTCTGCAAGGAACTCCAGTTCCCTGCTTATGGAATTCCAGTTCCCTGCCTATGGAACTAAAATCCAATGCCGGTTGCTTGTTGCGTGTATGGGTAAAAGTCTTATCTTTGTAAGGCGATAACACGAAAATCAGTTAAAACAAAAATAAACGTTACATGGAAAAACATCTATTTTTAGGGGATGAAGCCGTGGCACAAGCAGCAATCGATGCAGGCTTGTCCGGTGTTTATGCCTATCCGGGAACTCCTTCGACCGAGATAACCGAATTCATACAAGGTTCGGCCGTTGCAAAGGAAAGGGGGATTCACTGCCGTTGGAGCACGAATGAGAAAACTGCAATGGAGGCTGCGTTGGGTATGAGCTATGCAGGTAAGCGAGCTCTTTGTTGTATGAAGCACGTGGGATTGAATGTTGCTGCCGACTGTTTCATGAATGCTGCCATGAGTGGCATCAATGGCGGTATGATCATCATTACGGCCGATGATCCTTCGATGCACTCTTCCCAAAATGAACAAGACAACCGTATGTATGGCAACTTTGCCATGATCCCGATGCTTGAGCCGTCCAGCCAGCAGGAGGCATACGACATGGTATATGACGGGTTTGAGTTATCCGAAAAATTGGGTTACCCCGTTTTGGTACGCATCACAACCCGTATGGCTCACTCCCGGGCAGGGGTGGTCAGACGTGAGCAGAAGGCGGAAAACGAAATGCATACTCCTGAAGACGGGCGTCAGCGTTTCATCCTTCTTCCGGCACTTGCCCGTAAACGTTTCAAGACGTTGATCGCGGCGCAGGATATATTTACCGCTTCTTCCGAAACTTCACCTTATAATGCCTATTTCGATGGTCCGAACAAAGAGCTCGGCATTATTACGACCGGTATTGCGTTTAACTATCTTTCGGAAAATTATCCCGATGGTTTCGAACATCCGGTATTGAAGATCTGCCAATACCCGCTGCCTCGCAAGATGGTCGAAAGGATCGCCGGCGAATGCAAGGAGATCCTTGTCCTTGAAGAAGGTTATCCGGTAGTCGAGGAGCAACTGAAGGGTTTCCTTGGTATCGGTATCAGAGTGCATGGTCGTCTTGACGGAACACTGCAACGCGATGGCGAGCTGACACCTGACGCTGTCGGAGAGGCGTTGGGCAAGCGGATCGAGAGCTACTACGCCACTCCGGAAGTTGTCGAGCAGCGTCCGCCTGCATTGTGTCAGGGTTGCGGGCATCGGGATATGTACGAGGCGTTGAACGAAGTGCTGGCCGGATACGAAGGCGCCAAAGTGTTCGGTGATATCGGCTGCTATACGCTGGGAGCTTTGCCTCCTTTCCGGGCAATCGACACTTGTATTGACATGGGAGCTTCTATCACGATGGCCAAAGGTGCTTCCGAAGCCGGCGTTTATCCGGCTGTGTCGGTTATCGGCGACTCGACATTTACGCACTCCGGTATGACCGGCTTGCTTGATTGTGTCAATGAAAACACGAATATTACGATCGTTATTTCCGATAACGAGACAACAGCTATGACTGGCGGACAGGATTCTGCAGGAACAGGTCGCCTCGAATCGATATGTGCCGGTATCGGTGTCGATCCGGCTCATATCCGCGTCATGGTTCCTTTGAAGAAAAACTACGACGAGATGAAAGCGGTTATCCGCGAAGAGATCGAACATAAAGGTGTATCTGTCCTGATCCCTCGCCGTGAATGCATCCAGACATTAACAAGAAAGAAAAAAGCAAGCAAGAAATGAAAGCAGACATCATATTATCCGGTGTGGGAGGACAGGGTATCCTCTCCATCGCGGCTGTTATCGGAGAAGCCGCATTGAAAGAAGGGTTGTACATGAAGCAGGCTGAAGTTCACGGAATGAGCCAGCGTGGGGGGGATGTGCAGTCAAACCTTCGCTTGTCAGACCAACCGATTGCGTCTGATTTGATCCCGCTGGGTCAGTCTGACCTTATCATCTCACTCGAACCGATGGAAGCGCTCCGCTACCTGCCTTACTTGAAGAAAGACGGGTGGTTGGTGACCAATTCACAGCCGTTCATCAATATTCCCAACTATCCGGAGGTGGAAAAAGTGAACGAAGAACTGGAGAAACTGTCGCACAAGGTTGTGCTGGATGTCGAAGCTATAGCCAAAGAGGTAGGTTCTGTCCGTGCGGCCAACATCGTGATGCTGGGGGCGGCAACTCCTTTTATCGGTATCGAATATGATAAGATTGCCGATGGCATCCGTCGTATCTTCGGACGCAAAGGCGAAGAAATCGTAGAAATGAACCTCAAGGCTCTGAAAGCCGGCTACGACGTAGCGCAAAATATGCAAAAGCAATAACATGAGAACGTTTGTATTCCTTGCCTTTTTTGCTCTGCTTGCCCTCGTTGTAAAAGCGCAGGATGAGAGTGGAGACCTTGTAAAAGCAGGACAAGAGATGCCGGCTTTTACAATAGTGAACGACAATGGTATGCAGGTGCTTTCTTCTTCCTTGAAGGGGAAAGTGATCTTGATAAATTTTTTTGCAACTTGGTGTCCGCCTTGCCAGAAGGAACTTGCCGAGGTGCAAAAGATACTTTGGCCGAAATACAAGGATAATAAGGATTTCGCCTTGTTGGTGATCGGGCGTGAGCATACTGACGCTGAGTTGGAGAAGTATAACGAAAAGAAAGGTTTTTCCTTTCCTCTTTATCCTGATAAGAATCGGGCTATCTATGGTGCTTTTGCCAAAAATCTGATCCCGCGCAGTTTTCTGGTTGACAAGACCGGTAAGGTGATATATACAACCAAAGGTTATAGCGACGAGGAATTTGCCGAATTGATGGACAAGATTGAAGCTGCTTTAAAATAAGGGATATGGAATATAAAAATATACATATTATTTATTTCTCTCCGACGCATACTTCGGCTAAGACTGCCTATGCGATCGCGGAGGGATTGGGAGGCGATGTTCTGCTGGAGTCGGATATCACTTACGATGTTCCGGCGGAAGAACTGGAGGTTCATGAAGATGAACTGACCATTGTGGCCGCCCCCGTCTATGGCGGGCGTGTAGCTGAGGTGGCGGTGGAGCGCCTTCGTGCTTTCCATGCACATCGAGCTCCGGTCGTTCCGGTTGTGGTTTACGGTAACCGTGATTATGAGGATGCGTTAAAGGAATTGTCTGACGTGTTGATTGATGCCGGTTTTGTCCCTGTTTCGGCCGGTGCTTTTATCGGAGAGCACTCTTTCAGCCGTAAGGATATGCCCATTGCTGCCGGGCGTCCCGATGATGCCGACTATGAAACTGCCGTCAACTTCGGGCGTGCCGTCAAGGAAAAGCTTGAAAAGGTAGACGAACTTTCCTGTCTGAAGCCGTTGGATATGAAAGGGAATTTCCCCTACAAGGTGAAAGGGGCTTCCACGCCGCAGGCACCCGTGACGAATGAGGACTTGTGTACGCAATGCGAATATTGCATCGACGTGTGTCCGGTCTCGGCTATTTCGATCATCGATGATCGCATGTTCAGTGATCCGGCGGTTTGCATCAAGTGCTGTGCTTGTGTGAAGGAATGTCCTGAAGATGCCCGTACGTTCGATACTCCTTATACGGCGATGCTGCATAAAAATTTTAGTGCTCGTCGCGAACCGGAGTTGTTTATTTGATTTTCTAAAAGATCAGTTTATGGCCGATTCCTTGGGATTCTGTGTTGAAACTGCGGAGTCGGCTTTTGTTTTTATCCTTAATTTGTTTTAATCTCTAATACTAATGTATCATGAAGACACGTGTATTGATTTTTCTTTCTCTGTTTTGCAGTATGTCGCTTGGTGCCCAGATCCGTTTGGAAGGTTATCGGCAAGCCGACATTCATCCTGAACTTCTTACCGGACGCTGGAAAGCACACTGGATTTCCATGCCTGAAGAGCCCATCAATGTGTATGGTGTTTACCACATGCGCAAGACGTTCGAACTGGCTGAAGTGCCATCCCGCTTTATCGTTCATGTGACGGCTGATAATCGTTACAAGCTCTATCTGAACGGCCGTTTCGTTTCGCTCGGTCCGGCACGCGGGGATATCTATAACTGGAATTATGAAACGGTCGATTTGGCTCCTTACCTGAAAAAGGGAAAAAACGTGTTGGCCGCTGTGGTCTGGAATTATGCAGAACAGAAACCGGTCGCGCAAATCAGTTTTAATCAGACCGGATTTCTCCTGCAAGGGAATACGGATGTTGAGGCTGTGGTTAATACGGATGCGTCCTGGTTGTGTATGAAGAACGAGGCCTATGTTTCTTGGCATAAGCCTGTCTTGGGCTACTATGTGGCGGGTCCTGGTGAACTGCTTTCCGCGTCGAAGTATCCTTGGGGGTGGGAACAGCCTGCTTATGACGACAGTAAGTGGTTGCCTGCCCATGTCGGTATCGAGGGAGGAGCAAAGGGATCGCGTGATTATCCCGGACGTTTGCTTGTGCCTTGTCCGATTCCTCCGATGGACTTGCAGCCCGAACGTTTTGAAGCGGTGCGTATCTCCGAAGGGGTGAAAGTACCGGCCGGGTTCTTGAAAACTAAAACTTCACTGGCGATTCCTGCAAATAGCAAGGTGCGTCTCCTGCTTGACAATGGTAAGCTGACAACTGGTTATCTTTCCCTTTTGTTCAGTCGCGGCAAGAATGCCGAAATTGCGATTGCCTATGCGGAAGCTCTTTATGAAGGCAAGGAGCAAGGTACGACAAAATCTTATTCGCTTCCGGCAAAAGGAAATCGTGATAAGGTGGAGGGGAAAAGATTTATAGGATATGAAGATAAAGTGATTGCTGACGGGGGAGAGGGACGCGATTTTACCACTCTTTGGTGGCGTACGTGGCGGTATGTGGATCTGACGATCTCGACTGCTGATGAGCCGCTTGTGCTGGAAGATGTTTATGGTACGTTCTCCGCTTATCCTTTCCGAAGCGAGATTACTTTTTCGGCGCCCGGACGTGATGAGTTGAATAAGATGCTTGAGATAGGCTGGCATACGGCACGCCTCTGTGCGAACGAGACTTATATGGATTGTCCTTATTACGAGCAATTGCAATATTTTGGAGATACTCGTATCCAGGCGATGATTACTTTATATAATACGCATGATACTTATATGGTGAAGAATGCAATTGAACAGGGACGGCAGTCGGTTGTGGCGGACGGAATTACGATGAGCCGTTATCCATCAAGCCTGCATCAGTTCATTTCTTCTTTCTCGCTTTGGTGGATTTGTATGGGGCATGACTACTGGATGTACCGTGGGGATGAGGCTTATATGAAAACTTTGTTGCCGGCTTATCGTGGGGTGCTTTCTTGGTACGAGCAATGGTTGAAGCCGGATCATAGCTTAGGGTATGTGCCGCATTGGTTCTTTGCTGATTGGGCTGCCGGTTTTGAGTCGGGTGAACCGGTGCGTGAGAAGGAGGGCAATTCCGCTTTTCAGGACTTGATGTATATCTTGACGCTCGAATCGGCAGCCGGGATGGAACGAGCTTTCGGTATCCCGTCGATGGCGGATCATTATATGCAGATCGCTTCGGCTATCCGGAGGACGATCCGGACGAAATATTGGGATGCTGCTCGCAGATTGTTTGCTGATACTTACGATCATCGCAGTTTTTCGCAGCATGTCAACTCATTAGCTATATTGGCAGGTGTTGTGACGGGCGAGGAAGCTGCGGAGGTAATGGAGCGTACATTGAATGATCCGTCGCTGATACAGGCGACAATTTATTTCCGTTATTATGTGCATCAGGCGTTGAAAGCTGCTGGTATGGGTGACCGCTTGCTTGACAATTTGCAAATTTGGCGAGATCAGATGGCGTTAGGGTTGACGACTTGGGCGGAAATGCCCGAACCGACCCGTTCCGATTGTCATGCCTGGGGAGCCAGCCCAAACATCGAGTTTTTCCGTATCTTGTTAGGTATCGACAGCAATGCGCCAGGATTCAAGTCTATCCGCATTGTTCCGTCACTGGGTGATTTGAAAGAAGTGTCAGGAACGATGCCACATCCGGCAGGTAGCGTCACAGCTTCCTACCGGCTCGATAAGAAGGGCAAATTGACGGCACGTCTTGTATTACCTGCAGGTACAGACGGTGTATTCGTTTGGAAAGGAAAAGAATATCAACTCAAATCGGGTGAACAGATCTTGACGGTAGAATAGGTTGCTGGGGGGCTCCGGATGTCAGCTCTGGGCTGTATAGTTCCGTCTGCCCCTCATTCTTATAAGAAAGCGGCAACCTTTCCGAATACGTTTAGGAATGATTGATTGACTAGTGTTTGATTGCTTTTATTCCGGAAGGGGAAGGGTACTTGATGGGAATATGAAAATGGAAAATCCATTTCTTCCAGAATCTTATCGGATATGTTACCGAGAGCCTTGACCACTCCCAGCGTCGGTATGACTTTGTCTTTTTTCAGCGAGATCGCCCGTATCCGGTTGCAGGCCTTTTGGAAAAATGTCTCGCGGTAATCTTGCATGACGTCTTCACGGATCATAGCTTTGAATGCTTGTTCTATGAAATCGTTTTTGAAGGATGTTGAGGGGAAACGCTCTTCCAGAAAATAATGACGGTAGTATTTCTGTATGCTTTCGTACGCATTTTTATCCATGATGTCCCGTGCATTTCCGTCCATCTCGCTAAGGATTGAACCGCCACAAAACATGAATAGGCGTGTATCGTTGAACATCTTTTCAGGATTTGCGAGCAATAATACTTGTGACAGGAGGGCTCCGATGGAGTAGGCGAACAGGTTGATAGACGTATCTTCCTTGAAAAGCGGATGCTTGCCTTCTTTTATTTCGAGTACCAGTTGCCACAGGTTGTAAACGGACTCTCTGCCGGACGCATAAAAGCGTAACGGGTTTTTGGAAAGCCGGCTGCTTAGTGTAACATTAGCAAACGTTGAGTTACAGAGACCATTGATCTTGCTTTTCCGGACATTCGCCCACGATAAGGTCTCTCTCGGGTTACACCAGTGGTTGGGGGTACGGTTCATATGGAAAGCGATAGGAAAAAGAATCACCGGTTTCCCCGTATTTTGAGCCAGATATTCAGCCCAAGTTAGATATTTTTCCCATGTGCGCTCATTCAGTCCGTGTAGCAAGATGATCGCTTTGTCTCGTTTTACTTTGCTGGAAGGGGTAAAGATGGTATATGTGAAACTTTTGTTTTCCAGGATATGGTTGTCGGCTATCGGGCAGAATTCAGTACCGTCAAATCCTTTTTGAAACTCCTCGATTTCGTCGGCTCCTATTGTCTGGGTAAAGCGAAATGGTACGATTTCCAGATGGCTTTCTGCCAAATCTGCTTTTTTTTCATACGAAAAAAGATCGTTGAGTTGTTGTGTTCGAATCGAAATGTCCATATTTTGTTTGAATTGTTTATAGCAAAATGACGATAGGAAAACAGTTCGTTGCGATAAATAGTTTTGGTTGCTTGATGAAGTGAGAGAAATTTAGAGCCTCTAAGCCATTTGTAGCCAAAGTTCTTCCAGGCTATTTATAGTACACCTTCCGTTCTGTATT